>Ga0265298_10003305_pt1 | contig 21467 bp, 14 predicted proteins | sample AusTroGonzalo_MG_3_FD_193486 | JGI IMG/M metagenome (GOLD analysis project Ga0265298, IMG submission 193486) | Bovine rumen microbial communities from tropical cattle in Woodstock, Queensland, Australia - Gonzalo_01 | ecosystem: Host-associated > Mammals > Digestive system > Stomach > Rumen ...
TCCTTACTTCATAACACCCTCCTTAAGACACTGACACCCCCTCGTCAGTGTCTTTTATTTTTAATGACCTAAATGAAAATAAATGGTAAATATAACAATAAAACTAATATTCTTAAGCCCTTTTCTTATTGAATAAGTAAAATTCAAGTTGTAAAATGAAATAGAAATTATCTTTGCGGATTTATCCCAGGTTCGCAAAATCAGGAGGTCACTATATGAAGAAATGTCCCGATTGCGGCATGGTCATTGCCAATCAGGCTATCAGATGCCCTAAATGTAAGTATACATTCACATCAGCAGACGAAGGTGCAGGCGGCGGAGACGCTCCGGTAGTGACACCTCAGGCAGCAGCAGTTTCTGCAGCAGCTACCGGTAAGTCAGAGAAGGTTGCAGGCATCATGCCTATGATCGAAGTCAACAAGGATAACGTTGATACTCTTTATGAGCAGCTCAAGGCAGCTATCGTTAAGAGAAAGACCGAGTTCGATCACTTCATCGACTTCCTCGAGAACAGAACTTCATGGCTTACATCACCTGCAGAAGTTAAGGGACCTCTCGCTTGCGAGAAGGGACTCCTTATCAGAAGCGTTGCAGTAGCTAAGCAGCTCCTCAGAATCAAGGATACGATCATGCCCCAGCTCGACGAAGAGTCTGCAATCATCATCGCTCTCTTCCACGAAGTCGGTAAGGTTGGTATCGAGGGCAAGCCTCTCTTCATCCAGGAAGAGTCCAGCCCCATCAGCAGCACATCTACTCTGGGTCTCTCATTCAGCAGCAGATTGTCCAGCTCTTCTTCCAGTTCAACACCTACTTATACGGTAAACAGCAAGCTCGTTCACATGAATGTTGGCGTTAGATCCCTCTTCCTCGTTTCACAGTACATGCTGCTCTCTGACGACGAAGCACAGGCTATCAGCTACGGTTCAGACGTTGAGCTCTTAGACGGCAAGCTCTCACCTTATACACTCCTCCTCTCTACTGCTCTCCAGATGCAGAAGACAATCTATGAGGATTCCGATGTTGTATCAGGTTACAGTTTCACGGTAATCAATCCTTAATTGATTCGTTTATTGAAGACTATTTAGGAGGCTGTCTTTACGGACAGCCTCTTTTTTTCTTCGCGAAAACTATCTGTTCAATAAATCGAAAAGAGACCTCTTCTTTACGAAGCGGTCTCTTTCCTTTGTGTGCTATCGGAATTGGTAGTGTGTCTTAATCAATAACCGTAGTCATAGACCATGCTCAATACTGCCTTATATACCCAGTTATTATCGTACATGTCGTAGTATGTGTTGAGCTCGTCGGTAAAATCAGCTCTGATGAGATGACCTTCCGAATCAAAGAACTCGATGTACTCCACTTCATTGAAACTGAGAGGTTCCAGGATCTCGCCGGCCTTGATGGTAATTTTCTCGGAAGTTACAACACCGTTTTTTACAATGTAACCGTCAATGTCATGTACTGCGCGAAGTGTTCCGTAAACATTTACATAGCACATGTTGTTTGAGATCACAGGCATACCGTTATCTGAAACCTTATATGTTCTCGTGATGGAGATCATGCCGTTCATTTCATCGTATTCAATGCCCCAGATCTTGTCTGTTGTATAGATATAGTCGATTGATAATCTTGTGGATCCGACATAGCTGACATTGTTTGTGGTGATCTCATAAACGTTGATGTATTCCTGATCGTTTTCGCAGAATGAAGTTACGTACAGAAATGTTCTGCCGTTGGACTTTAAGAGATAACAAGCGCCTATGCCGTCGCTGGTGTAGTCCTGTTTAATGTCTAAGATATAGCTCTCGTCGAGATATGTGATCTTGACCTCTTTGCCGCCGTAAGGTTCGATCCAGATGTCAACGCCCCAAGCATAGAGCTCTGTTGAGGATGTTCTCACGTTCTCACTGCCGATAAACATTCCGTCAGCGAGGTCGTCCACAGTAACTCTCTTCGCATAGGGCTCGACCATGCTCATGACTGCCTTGTATGCCCAGCGGTTGTCGTTCATTTCATAGTATTCACAGAACTGAGATGTGAAATCAATTCTGACGATCTCATTATCAGCTGTCTTGAAATCTATGTACTCTACTTCATTAAGTTTGACAGGATTTACCTGGTCGCCCTTTCTGATAGTTCTCTTCTCTGATGTTGCGCTGCCGTCTCTTACAACATAACCCGTCATTTCATATGAAGCCATTACATCGATCCAAGCACCGAGTTCACAGTAGTTATCTGCGGGAACCGGCATACCGTTATCTGATACTTTGTAATTTCTAACGAAAGAGATAACATCCGTCTCACCACTGACACCGTTATATTCATAGCACTTGAATGACTTTGTGTTGTTCATGGAAGGACCGGAAATGACGAGCCTGTCAGAACCGAGATATTTCATGGATCTTTCAGTGATCTCATAAACATTGAGGTAATCATAAGCATCCGTGTCGACATAGATAAATGTCTTGCCGTTGTTCCTGATGAGCCATGCATCATAGATATTGTTGGAAGTCATTTCCGCTGAGTAGAAATATCCGTCAATTCCGTATTCCAGATTTGAACCGTTCACATAAATGATTATCTGGCCGAAATCCTTTTTGATTTCAAATATTCCGTTGTCATCCTCCTCAAACTCGTATACTGTTCCTTCAGGGATCTTTGCAAAAGATACAAGCTCTCTTGTGCTGCCCTGACCGTTGTTTGTGCCGCTTGCGGTATTGCCGTTCCCGTCAACGGTCTTGCCGCTGTTATTTCCCGCTCCTGTTCCGGTTGCCGGTGTGTTGCGGACCTGGCCGCCATTGTTTCCTGGATTAACGCCGGTAGATGTTGCACCCGGGATTGCTGTCGGATCAGCCTTGATCACTCCGTCAGGTGCCTTTGCCTCAACTGACATGTTGCTGCCGCTGTTTATACCTTCAATGATCTCACCTGTATACTCCGAGCCGCTTACGATGAGATTCTCGACAGTAATACCGTCAGCCTTGACCTCTGTGGTGCAGCCTGTTGCCGTAAGAGCTACTGCGCCGGTAAGGAGTACTGATGCGATGCATGCGGCACCGGTAATGGTCTTAGGCTCAGTTGCACTTCCTTTTCTGATTGGTTTTGATATAAGTTTCATTTTTATTTCCCTCCTGAAGATCCCCTCATTATCTGCGGCTAAGAATCGTATCGATATCCTGTGAAACGATATTCAGCGCTCCGTAATTCTCTGTCATGGCGAAAACCATCTCTTCGATCTCACTGTGCTCATATACTTCGAGTCCGAAGAAATTCATGATATTTGTGATGCGGGCCGTGGATTCAAAGTCGGCTGATGTTGTTATGTCATTACCGTTCTCATCCCAGATGCAGTATGTATAGACGGGAGTACTTGTCTCTCCGATATAGACCGCCATGATCGAGAATTCCTTGTAAGGCACATCAAGTCCATCTGTATAGAATTCGATCCAGCGTGTTGTATTATTCGCATCTTCGAAAGAAAAATTGTTATGACCGGGAGCGATATCAAGGGTATTGCATCTGTAGATATGAGTATAGCTTCCCTCGGCATTATAGAATCCCTTGATATACTCGTGGTCATATGCTCCGTTACTGTATGAGATCGTTATCTCGCCGTTATCTCCGATCTCAACGAGATGTCTGTACCAGCTGTCCATGCTCGAAGTGATGTAGAGCTTCCCTCCAAAGTCCTTGATCAGGAAATAAGTTGTCGCATCGTACCATCCGCAGTAATAATCTACTGATACGAGCAATTCCTGGTCTCCGTCAGCGCCGCAGTCGATAAGGCGGTATGAAACACAGTTGTCTCTGTCGATATCAGTTGTATACACATCATCTTCTGCTGTATCGATGAGATCGGAAATCGTATAGCCGTAGTCGTCAAACTCACCGAACCAGTAACGTCCCGTAACCGCTTTTCCTTTCAGGAAAGCATCATAAAGGCTCATGCTGTCTGCAGGTGCTGCAGCTGTATCAGCTGCTTTATCAGCTGAAGGTGTCACGTTCTGTGAATCATCAGCTGTACTAACAGGTGTCTTTGAATCAGCTTCATTGTCAGATACCTTGTTGTCAGAAGGAGCTGCAACGGGATTTAAGTTATCTGAAAGATCTGCCTGCTTAACAGCCTGTGTAGGAACTGCGATATCCTTAAGGTCAACATTCTGACCGTTGATCGTTATGTCTGCTCCTTCGAGGATTCCTTCAGCATCTGAACCTGTGATCGTAAGGCTGTCGATCGTGATGCCGTCTGCCTTGATCTGTGCGTCGCATCCTGTGGCTGTAAGAGCGATGGCACCTGTAAGAAGGACTGATGCCAGAGACATGCTCTTTGCGCTTACTGTTCCCTTAATTGTTTCTCTGTTTATAAGTTTCATTTTCTTATTCCTCCGATAATCTATGTGTCGGTTCTACATTTGTAGAATTCCTTTCACGCGGTCATTCTACATTTGTAGAAAACAGATGTCAATACATTTTTCTACATTTGTAGAATATTTTTAAAATCCGGCTCTCAAAGCATGAAAAAGGCTGCCTTGATACCAGGACAGCCTTCTTCTTTCGAGCTTAACGTAACAGAGGTTTTTGTTGTATTTATGCTTCTTCGATGAATGTGGAGATCGCTCTTATCATCCAGAAGTAGTTACCGCTCTCACAATACTCACAGAACAGTTCTTCAAGATCCAATCTGATCATATTTCCGTTCTGGTCGATCAGGTCTAAGTACTGCATTGCAACTATCTTATCGGGAGTTACCTGCTCGCCAGCTTTGACAGTTACCTGCTCGTTAGTAACTTTACCGTCTCTTACGATATAACCGGTGATGTCCTTGCTTGTCTTAACGCTGCCGTATGTGCTGAGATAGAATGTGTAATCAGCAGGTACGGGAAGTCCGTTTTCGCCTACCTTATAAAATCTCTTAAGAGATACGAGGCCATACTTTCCGTCATATTCGTAGCAGACGAAAGACTTTGTGCTATTGATGCTTTCAACTCCGCAGAATCCGTGATGTACGCCGACATAACTTACTGAATCTTCTGTTACTTCATATACATCGATAGAGACATTGTCGTCTTCAAGAGTGGATACTGCATAGATGTATGCCCTGCCGTTATTCTTGAGGAGATATACGGAAGTGATATATGAACCGGCGTGATCGTGAGAGATCTCAAACTCGAAAGACTTTTCCCCATGTGTGATCCTGACGTTATCTCTGTGGTAGGACTCAACAACCAGATCAGTATATGCGTCGCCCGTAAAGAATTCTTTTCCGTCTCTTGAAACATCGAGCTTTCTGACTGTGCCTTCGGGAATATCCTTGACTGTAAGGATATTATCGTTCACAGGCTTGATCATGCTGAGAACGGCCCTCTGTACCCAGCGGTAATCGTTCATGTCATAGTATTCTTCCAAAGCCTTTATGAAATCAGCTCTGATTATGTTTCCGTATGCATCTTCGAAATCTATATATTCAACTTCGTTTACCATCACAGGAACGGCTGTTTCGCCGGCCTTGATAGTCCTTGTCTCGGAAGTTACCTTACCGTCTTTTACGACCTTACCTGTAATATCAACCTTTGCAACTGTATCGGAAGTCTGGACTTCGCAGAGATTGTCGGCATGAACCGGCATACCGTTATCTGAGACCTTGTATGCTCTCTTGGTAACGATGACACCGCCTTTTCCGTATTCCTCATAGCACATGAATGACTTGGTGTTATTGAGATAGTAATCATTTGTGATTACATCTGATACCACTCCGACCTGCCTTACAGAGTCTTCACCGAGTTCATAGACATTGATCTCTCCGACATAGCATCCGCGGACGACCGAAATATAGATGAATGTCTTGTTATTGTTTCTGATGAGGTATGCGTAAGTCATCCTGACGGATGAGATGTCACACTTGTATTCATTGGAATTGATATTGAATACCACATTGCTGTACTCATCACGTGTGATCTTTATGCTGCCGAAGTCGCCGTTTAAACGGAAATCAGCAAACTCCTCTACCTCATCGAACACCAGAACCGTTCCATCCTTGAGCGCACCGAAAGATGCCTTGGAAACCGTGTTATTCTGAACATTCTCAGAAGGCTGGGTTTCAGCAGTCTCGCGAGTGATATTTCCTTCGCTGTCAAGTTTTACTTCAGAAGGTCTTGTCTCAACTGTATCTGCCGGAACTGAAACAGAAGGCTCTGTTGAAGTGCCTCCTTCCTGGGCTGAGAGGCGTGCGCCGATTCCGTCAGGAAGTGTAGCTTCCGTGGTCTTTACTTCATTTGTTCCTTCCGGAGCATCAACCTTGATATCTGATGTGAAGTCATCAAGGGTTCCCGTTACAAATAAGCTCTCGATCGTGATGCCGTCAGCCTTTACTTCTGTTGAGCATCCTGTTGATGCAACTGCAATGGCACCTGTGAGAAGTACTGCTCCAAGAGCTGACATCCTGCAGGAAGTTAATGCCGTAATCTGTTCCTTTTTGATAGGTTTCATTTTTATTTCCCCCGTAAAAGTCTTGTTTTCGGTTATTCGAGGTATTCTACACCCGTAGATTCTACAAACGTAGAACAACCTTACGAGCGTCATTCTACACGTGTAGAAATTCCCTGTCAATACTTTTTTCTACATTTGTAGAATTTTTTTGAATACCGTTTCCCGGAAGGCACTCCGGAAACAAGAAAAAGGGGAAATTCAGTCTGAAAAGGCTAAGCAGGAACAGTTATTATTGCGGTGTAAACAAACTGTCTAACGCGTTATATACCCAACGCGGATTGTCTGCAGAGTAATAGGTGTTGTACTCGTTTACAAAGTCAACTCTTATAATATTGCCTTCATAATCTTTGATATCAATGTATTCGGAAACATTAACGTAAACAGGAATAGCTAGTTCTCCCGCGAAGATCGTTTTCTCTTCATCAGTCACTCTTCCGTCCCTGACAACAAAACCCGTTACCGGTTTTGTCACCGTAAGACTGGTAATCGGAAAGAGTTCACATACATTATCTGACGGCTCCATCAAACCTCCGGAACACATTCTGTAGTTTCTGGATAAACTGAAATAACTTCCATAAGGTATGTCTTCATAGCAGAATATCTCGTTTGTACTCGTAACGCTCCTTACGATTAATCCTTCACAGACACCGACAAAAGTTATTGAATCGTCAGTTACCCTGTAAACATCCAGGTCGCAGGCCACAGATGAGCCGATTTCACGGGTCAGTGCAACATACAGATATACTTCTCCGTCTACCTTTGCCAGGTAAGCCGTGTTCAGGTACATGCTCGGAAAACTGTTCTTGACGCTCAGCTCATAGACCTTACCGTTATATATGACCTTGATCCTGTCACTTGCTGAAGCCGTAATGTCGAAAGAGCCGTACATGCAGTCAAGCTGGGGATTTCTGAATTTTCCGTCAAACGTAAATATGGTTCCTTCCTGCATCTCCGTGATCGAAGGCTTCGTCTCGACCGGAACAGGCGTCGGTGAAACCGTAGGTGTTGCACTGGGAGTAGCCGTAGGAGTAGCAGTTACTTCCGGAGTGTTATTGGCATTTGCTGACCCTGTTCCTCTCGCAGGAATGTTTCCTGACTGAAGGATGTCTGTCATCTCCCAATAGCTCAAGATGCCAATTACCGGAGTCATTCCATCCGGACGGAAAACAGTCATGAACTCGTCCATTGAAGCTGATACTCCGTCAACATAATAAACAGGATAATCAGCTACACCGGTTCTGACCGGATCATCTCCGTTGATCAGGCCGTCCATTGTGTAGATCTCGTTGTTTACCCATTCAACATCTGTCTCCATGTTGCGGTAACACAGGTAATCTTTGCAAGGCAGATAATTGTACGCCTCATAACCGCTTGTGAAATAAACAACGCCTTCGAAGACGGGAACTACGACTCCATCCTTAAATGTATAGAGGTTGACTTCATGCGCATCATTTCCGCTGCTGAGTGTCTTCTCTATAACCAGTTCCGGGATCATGTCGTCATTTACGTAGATCAGATCATATTTGAAATTGTTCTTGTTCTGACCGGTCTTTTCGATCAGCTCGAGATAAGCTTCCTCATATTTTCCGGAATTGCTGCTCTCTTCTGAGGTTTCAGATGAACTCTCACTTGATACAGCTTTTTCGGAAGTTTCAGGAATTACTACAGGAGCTTCTTTCTCCCAGTTTCTGTGATTAACAGAAGCTGCTGATACCAGCAAAGCAAAGATAAGCGTAACTGCAACTGAAACGATCTGGACCGCTACGGATGTGATCTTGCTGTTAAGCAGGTTCTTGATCCTGAGTTTGGTCTCCATTCCGCCGAATCTCAGTCCGCTGAAAGCAGTGCTCTGCATAAACGCTCCGCCGCTGTCAGCGGCAGCATGTCTTACCAGGGATTTGCAGTATTCCTTTACCATGGACAGATCAAAATTACTTGTCGTCTCTTCATCGACACGCATCTCGATATCTGCGCAAAGCATGAAAAATGCAAGCCATACCAGCGGATTAAACCAATGGATGCAGAGTACGATATAGCTTAAGAGTTTTGTAAGTCCGTCTTTGTACTTGATGTGGGTCCATTCGTGATTAAGAACGTATTCCCTCTCGTCGTCATCCATGTTGATCGGAAAGAATATCTTAGGATTGATAACGCCGACAACAAAAGGCGAATCAATGTCATTTGCCATGTAGTATCTGCCGTCAAATGAACGTGAACTCCATCTGGCCTTTGAATAGAAGATTGCATATCTTACTGCAGAGAAAACGAGCATGCCTGCCGTAACAGCGAGCCAGATATATGGAATAACCGTCTTAAAAGTTACATTGGAAGTCTTTGCTTCAGGCTGAGTGTTATCAGCAACTGTCTCTACATCAGTAACAGCTGCCGTGCCTGCTGTTTCTGCCGGCACCGTTTCCCTGACCATGGTTATCTCACGAAGTCTCGTCTCAGGATCGTACACCTGGGTCTCTGAAACTGCGCTCTCTTTAACGAAGAACTGTCCAATATTAAGAATACTTGTCGGCGAGTTGAAATTGAACGGAATTATAAGCCTTATCGCAACTACAGCCCAAAAAAGGATCAAAATCTTCTTCGGGCAATTCTTAAATATGAGTCTGAACAGGAGAACTGCTAATATGGCGATGCTGCCATATAAGCTCATCTCCACGACTCTCGAAAACACTTCTCCCATCTCTTATTCCCTCAGTAATTGTCCCTAAAGAAAAACCTTATTCCTCTGTGTGTTCCTCGATCATGTCGATAAGTTTTGCAGCATCCTCCTTGCTCATCTTTTTGCCATTGCCAAGGAAGGCATTTACGAACATCGGGAGTGACCCCTTGAAGTTCTTTGTAACGAGCTCCTCGCTCTGTTGCTGCTGCATCTGCTCGCGGCCGACAACGAATGTAATCGTGGACTTCTCGTTCCTGATAAAGCCCTTGTCAGCCAATCTCTTCAGCATCGTATAAACGGTGGTCTTCTTCCATCCGTGGATCATCTCGCACATCGTAGAGAGCTCCCCCGATGATATCGGAGCATATTCCCAAATAAGCTCCATAAGCTTATATTCGCTGTCACCAATTGAATTTTCGCCCATATATTTATTTCCTTTTTGTTTTTTGCTAAATTCTACACGTGTAGAACCAGACTGTCAACTTTGTGATATTTCCCTTTTGTGTTAACTTACAGATAAAGAAAGGGGCCCGCTTATGAAATACGATAACGACAGGCTCGGAGCGGCATTGAAGCTCTGCTTGGGATCTGATCCATTGCCGATGCATATGCCGGGTGGCAAGCGCAACCCTGACTTTGTATCGCAGGCATTCATGCGCGACATCACGGAGATCGGAGGATTCGATAATCTCCACGCGCCGGAAGGTCTTCTTAAGGATATGGAAGACTGTGCGGCATCCATCTGGAGATCTGAAAATGCTTTCCTGTCGGTAAACGGTTCAACCGCTCTTCTTCTTGCTGCCATCTGGAGCGCTTCGATACAGAATCCCGGCACAAAGATGCTTGTTGCCATGAACTGTCATCTTGCCGTATGGAATGCAATCGAGCTCACGGGTTCGAAGATCGTTCCTCTGATGCCGGCATTTGATCCGGAGCTTCCTTTCGCGGGGCACATATCGGCCTCCGATGTCGAGAGGAATCTTGCCAGGGACCCGTCGATCAAGACTGTCATTATTACATCTCCGACTTACGAAGGCGTATTGTCAGATACCGACGAGATATTCCGGATAACCAGAAAATACGATGCGGTCCTCATTACCGACAGCGCACACGGCGCGCACCTTGGGTTGGACGACAACTTCTTCGGCCCCGATGCCAAGGGAGATCTCGTTATCAAGAGCCTGCACAAAACACTGTCTTCACCTACCCAGACAGCAGTAATGCTCCGTCACGAAGGCTGCCCCATCGATGTTCCGCTTATAAGGCGCGGCCTGGATATTTTCGAGACTTCAAGTCCTTCGTACATACTGCTGTGCGGCATCTCAAAATGCCTCGCGCAGATCAATGCCAAGGGAACTGAGATAGTAAAACCCTGGGAAGACGCGATTACATACGCCGAGAATACCCTTCGGAATTTAAGGAACTTCAAGCTCTGGCTGGCACCCGTCAGAGAACGTTCGAAGTTCGTACTGATGGGCAGAGGCAATTATCTGTTGGAGTATTTAAGAGGAACCTTCAACATAGAGTGTGAAGCAGGTTTCCCCTCCCACCTGATCGCAATGACCGGCATCGGCGATACGGAAGAGTCGCTGAAGCGTTTCTGCGATGCGGTCATTGCCACAGATGATGCCATGGAGGGACAGTATGTTCCCACCGAATTCATTGCCAGACCATATCCCAAATTTGCGATCACGCTTCAGGAAGCAGCCCAAAAGCGCATGCGCTCGGTCGATCTCGAGCCTGAGTTTGCCATAGGCCTCCCGTGCAGCGAATTCATTTATGGCTTCCCTCCGGGAATCCCGCTCGTCATGCCGGGCGAAGTCATTACAAATGACATCGTAAAGGTCTTATCAAGGGGTGACATCAAGCTCATGATGGGCGGCGGAAGACCCTACCAGGGACTGATACCCGTTTTGCCTTGACGGTTTAGGACTGGCAAAGTATAATTCTCATATTAAAAACAAGGGAGATTACTTAATATGACAAGAATCGTTACTGTTGAGACAAGAGATCTCGAGAAGTCAGCAAAGGAAGGCGGCTGCGGCGAGTGCCAGACATCATGCCAGTCAGCATGCAAGACATCTTGCGGTGTTGCTAACCAGCCTTGCGAGAAGCTCGCTGAGTAATTCAGTTTTATTTTGAAACTTAAAGGTCTCATTTTTACGTGGGACCTTTTTTTATGGAAACGAGATATTTATGATCCACTGCTACCAATTTGACGGCCTTAACATCGTACTCGACTGCTACTCGGGTTCTATTCATATGGTTGATAAAGTCGCCTATGACATGATCCAGTGGTACGAGACTGAACCTGCTGAAGAAGTCATCGCGAAAGCAATCGACAGGCACGGCATCACAAGAGAAGATGCCGAAGAATGCATTGCCGACATCGACGGTCTTAAGAATGCAGGCAAGCTATATGCTCCCGACAAATACGAGCATCTGGCCAAGGATTTCCGCAAGAAGAACATCAAGATAAAGGCTTTGTGCCTTCATGTTGCACACACATGCAACCTCAACTGCTCCTACTGCTTTGCGAGCCAGGGCAAGTACCACGGCGAGCGCGCCATCATGAGCTACGAGGTCGGTAAGCGTGCGATCGATTTCCTCATTGAGAATTCAGGATTCCACAAGAACCTTGACATCGACTTCTTCGGCGGCGAGCCTCTCATGAACTGGGACGTATGCAAGAAACTCGTTGAATACGGCCGCGAACAGGAGAAGATCCACAACAAGAATATCCGTTTCACTCTTACGACAAACGGTGTCTTATTGGATGACGAAGTCACTGAGTTCGCCAACCGCGAGATGCATAACGTCGTTCTCTCACTCGATGGACGTAAAGAGGTCAACGACCGTTTCCGCGTAGACTACGCAGGTCACGGATCTTACGACAAGATCGTTCCCAACTTCCAGCAGTTCGTTAAGAAGAGGGGCAACCTCAGTTACTACATGCGCGGTACATTCACGCATTACAACACGGACTTCGTAAACGACATTAAGCAGATGCTCGACCTAGGATTCAATGAGCTCTCAATGGAACCGGTTGTTACCGATCCGTCCAGCCCTTCTGCCATCACAAAGGAAGACCTGCCCGTTATCTTCGAGCAGTACGAAGAGCTCGCAAGACTCATGGTCGAGCGCTATAACGAAGGCAGACCGTTCACCTTCTACCACTACATGCTGGACCTCACATGCGGCCCCTGCATCTACAAAAGGATCGCAGGCTGCGGCTCAGGCACGGAATATCTTGCCGTCACTCCCTGGGGTGACCTCTATCCCTGCCACCAGTTCGTCGGCGATGAGGCATACAAGATGGGTTCGATTTACGACGGTGTACAGAATCTTGAGCTCCGTGACAAGTTCGCTTCATGCAACGCATACAGCCGTCCTGAGTGCAAAGACTGCTGGGCCAAACTCTACTGCTCCGGTGGCTGTGCAGCTAACTCCTATCACGCTTCAGGCAGCATCAACGGCATCTACGAGATGGGCTGCGACATATTCCGCAAGAGAATCGAGTGCGCGATAGCGGTCAAGCTCCTGACATCAGGTCTGGAACAGCCCGGTCAGAAAGAAGACTAAAATACTAAGAGGCAGCTTCAATTGAAACTGCCTCTTTAATTTTTTATATCTTACTGTTTACTGAGGTGCCTGGATACCGATAAAGACGTAATCGTTAACGTTCTCATCGTCACCAAAGAATCCCGGTGCTTCATAGTACGGATTATCGTCAGCCAGGACTTCTTCAATAGGTCTGCCCGTATCATCCGCAATATAAACGTACATCATTATTCCGTCGTAACCTTCAGGAACAACGAAGTAAGACGTTGACGTGATCTGAACCGTTGATCTCTTAATGTAATAACCGTCTGAAGTAGTTGAAGTGCTGCTGTCGAGGAACTCATCCTGGCGGTATTCGTAGTAACCTACATCGTAAGATTTTCCATTGTAAATTACCGTTCCCGTAACACTGAAACTGTCGATCTGTGTTGAGAGATTAATTAACGGGAAAGTTGTTCCCGTATAGAAATCAATGTATCCGACACCGTGATATGAGAAGAAAGACTTGTATACGTTTCCCGGTTCCTTGGAACAGATCGGGAATACCTGAGTATATACAACTTCATATACGACGTAACCCTCTTTATCCGCATCAAAGCATGTTACGGTAGGACGGCTCATCGTGGCAACATAGTTCAGATTCTCATTGACCTGACGGTCGTACATGTCGAAAGCATAATCACAGAAAAAATTACGGATGGAACCGTCGGACATGCGGAGATTCTTTCCCACACCCCAAGGTTCATCGATATCATCAACATAATATTCGCCGAAATCTTCCGAAGCATCGACTCTCGGGAGGTTTGACAGTTCGAAGATCGGTCTTACCTCTTCGCTGGTCTCCCTGGTCGTAGTCTCAGTATCATCGTCGAACGGATTTTTCTTCGTGTTGCCGTCATTGCAGGCAGTTATCGCAAGTGCCGCAGTGGAAACAGCCAATATTGTCGCCAAAACCTTCTTCATTATCTATTTATCCCTTTTTAAGCAAACTCTATCCCTTCTGTCATTCTTTTTTGATTATACCACCTGACAGGTCCTGTTCAAATATCGGCTGTTGTTTTGCCTTATTTAAAAGAGGCCGTGAATCACGGCCTCCTGCACTTTGTTTGTTATTCTCATTTCTCGCTCGACTAATATCGCTCTGCGAACGATTCCGCAGGCGCATCAGCGACGAGGACCCAGTGAGAAGAGCGATATTATTCGAGCTCGAATGCGCCGGTATACAACTGATAGTACGTACCCTTCTCTGCGATCAGCTGCTCGTGTGAACCACGCTCGATGATCTTACCGTGATCCAGAACCATGATGACATCAGAGTTCATTACGGTTGACAGACGGTGTGCGATTACGAATACCGTACGGCCTTCCATGAGCTTGTCCATACCGCGCTGAACGATTGCCTCAGTACGTGTATCGATAGAAGACGTAGCTTCGTCGAGGATCATTACCGGCGGATCTGCTACTGCCGCTCTGGCGATCGCGAGGAGCTGTCTCTGTCCCTGTGAGAAGTTGGAACCGTTGTTTGTGAGCATGGTGTTATATCCCTCAGGAAGACGCTCGATAAAGTCTGCTGCGCCTGCAAGTCTTGCAGCTTCCTTACACTCTTCATCCGTAGCATCAAGTCTTCCGTAACGGATGTTCTCCATAACGGTTCCGGTAAAGAGGTTTGTCTCCTGCAAAACGAGACCCAAAGATCTTCTCAAGTCCTTCTTCTTGATCTTGTTGACGTTGATTCCGTCGTAACGGATCTTACCGTCAGCGATGTCGTAGAAGCGGTTGATGAGGTTAGTGATCGTTGTCTTACCTGCACCTGTAGCACCAACGAAAGCAACCTTCTGGCCCGGCTTCGCGAAAACAGATACGTCATAGAGAACCTGCTTCTCGGGAACATAACCGAAGTCAACGGTATCAAGCAAAACGTCGCCCTTGAGCTCAGTATATGTGATTGTTCCGTCAGCCTTATGAGGATGCTTCCAAGCCCAGTGGCCTGTCTTGTGATCAGCTTCAGTAACTGTTCCGTCTGCTGCGATGTTAGCGTTAACGAGAGTTACGTAACCGTCGTCTGTCTCAGGCTCCTGATCGAGAAGATCGAAGATTCTCTGTGCACCGGCGCCTGCCATGACGATGGCGTTCATCTGCATTGTGAGCTGGTTGATGTTACCCATGAACTGCTTACTCATGTTGAGGAACGGTACGAGGATCGAAATATCGAAAACCATTCCAGAGATCGAGAGGTTCGGCGTATTCATAGCGATCATGATACCGCCGCCTACTGCGAGCAGAACGTAAACGATATTACCGATGTTGTTGATGATAGGAGCGAGAATGTTAGCGTAAGTATTTGCTTTCGCGCTGTCTTCAACGAGACCGTCGTTGACCTTGTTGAACTCGGATGTAACCTTCTCCTCGTGGTTAAATACCTTAACGACCTTCTGTCCGTTCATGATCTCCTGAACGAAACCTTCGGTAGCGGCAACGGCCTTCTGCTGTCTGATGAAGTACTTAGCAGAACCTGCACCTACCTTACCTGTTACGACCATCATGATGATGATGCCGACGATTACGATCAAGGTCATCCAGACACTGTAGTAGATCATGATGAAGAATACGGCGAGAACAACGACACCTGCTCTGATAATGGTGGGGAGCGCCATTGAAACCATCTGTCTCAATGTATCGATATCGTTTGTATAGTGGCTCATGATGTCGCCGTGCTTATGAGTATCGAAATATCTCAGAGGCAGTGACTGCATCTTGTTGAACAGGTCAGTTCTGAGTCTGTGCATGAAGCTCTGTGTCAGATGAGCCTGGAGCTGTGACTGCAGGATGCTGAGCGCAACGGCAACTACATAAAGGCAGATGAGCGGAATGATGTAAGACAGGATCTGCGGTTTAACAGCCTCCCAATCACCTGTTTCATATGTTTCAGTAATGATTGCCGTTATCTTCTGGAGCAGGATGCCCGGAGCTGCTGCCGTAACGGCACCTACAAGTGCGCAGAATACGATGACTGCAAAAAGCGCCGGAGAGCACTTAATGTAATACTTTACGGCTCTCTTGAGGTTGCCCATGGATCCTACGACCTGGGACATGGATGCCGGGCCTCTGCCTCTTCCGCCGGGTGCGGGTGCTGCTTCTATTTTTTTCTTCTCGGGAGCGTTGGGTTTATTACTCATCACCTGATCCTCCCTTCGTCTGTTCTTCATAAATCTCACGATAGATCGGATTCGACATGAGGAGTTCATCGTGAGTTCCTACGCCTGCGATCATACCGCCTTCCATGATTATGATCATGTCGCAATCCTGAACTGATGCAACTCTCTGAGCAATAATGATCTTTGTCGTCTCAGGAATGTATTCGCGGAAACCCTTTCTGATGAGCGCATCAGTTCTGGTATCAACAGCTGATGTCGAGTCATCGAGAATAAGGATCTTCGGACGCTTAACGAGAGCACGCGCTATACAGAGTCTCTGCTTCTGACCACCTGATACGTTCGTACCGCCCTGCTCAATGTATGTGTCGTATCCGTCAGGGAAAGAATTGACGAACTCGTCTGCCTGGGCGATCTTGCACGCCTCAATCAGTTCTTCGTCAGTAGCATTCTCATTACCCCATCTGAGGTTCTCTGCGATCGTTCCGGAGAACAGCTCGTTCTTCTGTAGAACTACTGAAACGGCATCTCTAAGAGTCTTGATGTCGTAATCCTTAACCGGAACTCCACCGACCTTTACCTCACCTTCGGTAACATCGTAAAGTCTCGGAATGAGCTGGATCAATGTTGTCTTGGATGAACCCGTACCGCCGAGGATACCAACGTTCATACCGCTGTCGATGTGAAGATCGATGTCAAAGAGTGCATTTCTCTCTGCCTTCTCGGAATACTTAAAAGCAACGTCAGTAAAATCGATGGAGCCATCCTTAACTTCCATGACAGGATTCTCGGGATTGGTGATGGAAGGCTTCTCATCAAGAACTTCAACGATACGTCTGATGGCCTCAAGTGACATCGTGAGCATTACGTAAACCATGGATACCATCATGAGTGACATGAGGACCTGGAAGCCATATGTCATGAGAGCGGAGATCTGGCCTACGTTGATGATCTCACCCCTGCCTTCGACTACGAGCTTGGATCCTACGTAGAGAATGAAAGCAACGTTGAAGAAGAGGCACATTTCCATGAGAGGTGAGTTAAGACCAACGATCTTCTCAGCCTTTGTAAAATCATATCTGATGTTGGAAGAAGCCTTGCCGAACTTATCCTTCTCATATTCTTCCCTGGCAAATCCCTTAACGACACGCATGCCGCGCACGTTCTCTTCGATGGATTCGTTGAGCTTGTCGTACTTTTTGAATACGGCACGGAAAGCAGGCATTGCGAGCTTACCGATGATGACAAGTCCGACAGCCATTACGGGAACGACGATGACGAATGTCGTTGCAAGAGAACCTCCGAGCACATAAGCCATGACGATCGCGAAAGCGAACATCAGCGGAGCTCTTACAGCAATTCTGATAGCCATCATGAAAGCGTTCTGGACTGTTGTGATATCAGTCGTCATTCTCGTAACGAGAGATGACGTGGAGAACTTATCGATATTTCCGAAAGAGAACTTCTGGACTTTCGAGAAGATATCTGCTCTCAGGTTGCCTGCAAAACCGGCAGAAGCCTGAGCTGAGAACTTACCTGCCAGACCGCCGCACGCGAGTGAGATAACAGCCGCAAGCGCTATGAAGAATCCTGACTTAAGGATCTCATTCATGTCCGCACCTTTTTCGATGCTGTTGACCATCGGTGATGTTATAAACGGTATCAATACTTCAAGTATTACCTCGCCGACAATGAATACAAGAGCAAGGACCGTATCCTTCTTGTACTGGCGGAGGGATTGTAACAATTTAGGTATCAAATGACATACCTCCCGATAATATAAGACATTATATTATAAAACACGGAAAAAAAATTGTATTTATTATTTTATTATTATTTTGACGAACATCGGTTGCGATGATATTATTGTCTTTGGCTTTATTTAAATAAATAGAGCACAAGGGAGGAATATTCATCATGCCTGTAACAGATTTATTGAGACGCAATGCCAGAGAGCATGGCGATGAAGTAGCTCTTGTAGAATTAAACCCCGCAATGGAAGACACCAGAAAGATCTCTTTCAAGGAGTATGACCTCGTCCAGCAGACAAAGTCCATGCCTTACCGTCATGAGATCACATGGCAGATCTTCGACGAGAAGTCCAACAGAGTAGCAAACATGCTCCTGGGCCGCGGTATCAAGAAGGGCGACAAAGTAGCTATCCTTATGTTCAACTGCCTCGAGTGGCTTCCCATCTATTTCGGTATCTTAAAGACCGGTGCCATCGCAGTTCCTTTTAATTTCAGATATACTGCCAATGAGATTTCATATTGTGCTGATCTGGCCGAGATCTCAGTCATGTTCTTCGGCCCCGAATTCGTTGACAGACTTAACATCAACGCTGACGAGCTTGCTAACGGCAGACTCCTTCTCTATGTAGGAGACGGCCAGGCTCCTGAGTTCGCTGAGAACTACTGGCAACAGGTAGCTGACTATTCCAGCAAGGATCCCATGATCGAACTTAAGGAAGAAGATTACGCAGCAATCTATTTCTCATCAGGTACGACAGGATTCCCCAAGGCAATCCTTCATCCTCACAGAAGCCTTACACAGGCTGCTGAGATGGAAGCCATCCACCATGCCACAGGCAAGGATGACTGCTTCCTCTGCATCCCGCCTCTTTACCATACAGGTGCCAAGTTCCACTGGATGGGTTCTTTGTGGACATGCAGCAAGGCAGTACTTTTGAAAGGTACTAAGCCGGAGGTCATCCTCAAGGCAGCTTCTGATGAGCACTGCACCATCGTATGGCTCCTCGTACCGTGGGCTCAGGACATTCTCGATGCCCTTGACCGCGGCGAATTGAAGCTCTCAGATTACAATCTCGACCAGTGGCGTCTGATGCACATCGGCGCTCAGCCCGTACCTCCGTCACTGATCCGTCACTGGAAGGATTACTTCCCGAATCATCAATACGATACGAACTACGGTCTCTCCGAATCAACCGGTCCAGGCTGCGTTCACCTTGGCCTTGAAAATACTCACAAGGTTGGCGCCATCGGCGTTCCCGGCTACCGTTGGGAGTGCAAGATCGTTGACGAACAGGGTAACACCGTACCTCAGGGCGAGGTCGGTGAACTCTGCGTTAAGGGTCCCGGCGTAATGCTCGAATACTACAGAAATCCTGAAGCAACAAAGGAGACATTAAAAGACGGCTGGCTCTTCACAGGTGACATGGCACGCCAGGATGAAGACGGCTTCTATTTCCTCGTAGACCGTAAGAAGGACGTTATCGTCAGCGGCGGTGAGAACATCTACCCTGTTGAGATCGAGAACTTCCTCCAGGAATATCCGAAGGTAAAAGACGTTGCAGTCATCGGTCTTCCCGATAAGAGATTAGGCGAGATCACAGGCGCGATCGTTGAGATCGAACCCGGCAGCAACTGCACTGTTGAAGAATTAGAGAAGTTCTGCAATCAGCTTCCCCGTTACAAGAGACCGAAGCAGATCATCCTGGCTGACGTTCCGAGAAACGCCACAGGAAAGATCGAAAAGCCCGTTCTCCGTAAGAGATATGGGGCTGAAAGACTTGTAGAACAGGAAAATCAGTCTTAAAATATAAGCCTTGTGTCAATTTTGGGCATAAGGCTTATATTTTGATTAAAAACGCTTCTTAACATTTAGAGGGTGGAAGAAGCAAGAAGTGAGGACAATTCAAATGGACATGGCAATCAAGATCATCTTCCTTGTCGTCTTTTTCGCGATCATGATCGGTATCGGTCTTCTCACGCGTAAAAAGGCAAACAGCGTTGAAGGCTTCGTATTGGGCGGCAGAAATGCAGGCCCCTGGCTTACGGCATTCGGTTACGGAACTTCCTATTTCTCCGCGGTAGTATTCATCGGATACGCAGGACAGTTCGGTTGGAAATACGGTGTCGCATCTACATGGATCGGTATCGGAAACGCAGTTATCGGTTCCCTTCTCGCGTGGATCGTTCTGGGAAGAAGAACAAGAGTCATGACAAAGCACTTGAGCTCCAAGACAATGCCTGACTTCTTCGGCAAGAGATTTGACAGCAAAGCACTCCGCATCGCTGCCGCGCTCATCTCATTCATCTTCCTTATCCCTTATACATCTTCAGTATATAATGGCCTGTCCAGACTTTTCGGAATGGCTTTCTCAATTGACTATAAGATCTGCATCATCGTAATGGCAGCTCTTACATGCGTATACGTTATCCTCGGCGGTTACATGGCTACGGTAGTCAACGACCTCGTTCAGGGTATCATCATGCTCTTCGGTATCACCGCAGTTATCATTTCCGTTCTTAACAACAACGGCGGCTTCCTCGGAGCACTCACAACACTGTCACAGCAGCCTTCAGACCTTCCCATTACAGAAGGCATGCAGGGCGCGTTCGTTTCGTTCTTCGGACCTGACCCTCTCAACCTCTTCGGTGTAATCATCCTTACATCACTCGGTACATGGGGTCTGCCCCAGATGGTCGGTAAGTTCTATGCCATCAAGGACGAGAAGTCCGTTAAGGCAGGCACCATCATCTCAACGGTATTCGCATTTATCGTAGCAGGCGGCTGCTACTTCCTCGGCGGTTTCGCAAGACTCTACAGTAACGATCCCGCCATCTACAAGGAAGACGGTTCCGTTCTCTATGACTCAATCATCCCCGAGATGCTCAAGGGCCTCCCTTCAATTCTCGTAGGCGTAGTTATCGTACTTGTTCTCTCTGCTTCAATGTCCACACTGTCTTCCCTCGTTCTTACATCGAGCTCAACAGTTACATTGGACCTCATCGAGCAGATCAAGCCTGAAGCAAAGAACGTAGACAAGAAAAAGAAAGAGAAGACACAGCTCATCACAATGCGTCTCCTCCTCGTATTCTTCATCGTTGTATCAGTTCTTCTCTCCCTCAACCCGCCGACGTTCATCGCTCAGCTCATGGGTTACTCATGGGGCGCGCTCGCAGGAGCTTTCCTCGCACCGTTCCTCTGGGGTCTTTACTGGAAGAAGACAACAAAGATCTCCGTATGGGTATGCTTCATCTTCGGTGTCGGCTTCACCGTTGCCAACATGTTCCTGAAGTTCATTGCATCACCTATTAACGCAGGTGCAGTCACAATGGTTGCCGGTCTCATCATCGTACCTCTCGTTAGCCTTATCACACCTAAGCTCGCTCAGGCAAAGGTTGACGGAATCTTCTCCTGCTACGACGAGACAGTTACAGTCGAGAAGAGATATTCACTTCCCGAGAACGCTCCTGCTGACGAGAAGTAAGTTTTATTTACAATTTGGTTTTCGCGAGGCTGTCACTTCGGTGGCAGCCTTTTTCTGTAGGATTTCAGAAACGGGGGCAAATCTGAAAGGAATTTGAAAAAACGGCATGAATTTTCAGAATCCGTTCAGAAAACGGCTCTGATTTGAAATTCTCTAGAAATGTCCGGTTGAGCCGGTGGCCAGTTCATGGACAAACATGCAATGGGGAAATATGGGAGTATTTTGCTCGAAAAAGACACAAAACCTGCTAACAAAAATCAAGAGCCTGTTGGCAGGCTTTGGTTTTGAAATAACTGCGCATAGCAAACAGACCGGAATCAAATCCGGTCTTTGTTTTAGTCGAAAATACTTATGCTGCTTGGTA
>Ga0265298_10003306_pt1 | contig 21463 bp, 23 predicted proteins | sample AusTroGonzalo_MG_3_FD_193486 | JGI IMG/M metagenome (GOLD analysis project Ga0265298, IMG submission 193486) | Bovine rumen microbial communities from tropical cattle in Woodstock, Queensland, Australia - Gonzalo_01 | ecosystem: Host-associated > Mammals > Digestive system > Stomach > Rumen ...
AACCGCATTCCCCGTTTACTGTCTCTTTGCTACCTGTGGCTTCATACGTCACAACAGGAGTTCCGCAAGCCTGACACTCCAAATTCAAACTACTCAAGGTGTCCTCTCGCGAACAATTGACAAAAACATCCGCCATAGAATAGATTTCCGCCATTTCCTGCCGGTCTTTTACATAACCAAGCCAGATAATCTTGGTCAATGACTCTGAATAAGAAGGGTGGCGATTCCCGAAGAGGACCATGACCATATTATTGTCCATATGATCAACAAAATAGTCAAGAGTCGGTCTATTAATTGGCAAAGTCCATTTCTCCGCGCTTCCCAGAATCACAAATTGCTTTTTGATCCCCAATTCTTCTCTTTTTATGGACAGCCGAGGGTGAAAGATATTCAAATCGAATCCATTATGGATGAAACAAATCGATTTGTCCTTAAGAACGGAAGATCCAGCCTCCGACGCAATCCAACTAGATGCTCCAACTATCGTTACACGAGGGATGGCATTAATATATTTACGACGATCTTTTAAAACGGCTTTAGTCGTATCAACGAACCAAGATGGAATCTGTTTCCATTGCGGACATTGCCCACATCCCGTCTTCCATCGATAACAACAGAGAGATGTATAATGTGTGCAGCCACCTGTATAATACCAGCAATCATGCATGGTAATTATTGTCGGAATGTCATGCTTCGCCAGATAACGAAGCAACATATTCAGATGAATGTAATTACTGTGAAGATTATGAAGATGAACGACATCCGGCTTCAATTTACCAACTCGACGTAAAAACAACCAGGTCGTAAACCGATTAAAATATGCTTGCTTTCCCACAATGCGGCTCACAAACGCATGCCATTTTGCGGTCATCCTATTTCCGATACGAATACCGTTCGGTACCGGAATAGAATTGTCGGCAATAGAAAAAGCAACGAAACAATCAATCCCTTCCTTGGTACAGCACGACTGTATCTCGCGAACTATCGTGCCTGTACTCTTGCTTCCGTAGATAGCATTTATCTGTAGAACCTTCATCTACGCCTCAATCCGGTTAGGAAACTCTTTAACTACAACGGCAGGGCTTCCAGTCGCGACAGTATACGCCGGAATGTCACGAGTAACAACCGATCCAGCGCCAATTATAGCACCCTCTCCAATTGTCACACCTGGCATTATAATACTTCTCATGCCAATGCAACAACCTTTCTTCAGATGTATATCTTTGATTTTGTATGGTGTTCTGTTATAATCGTCCCCGATATGATAATCGGAAAGATTCCTCTTGTGACAGAGAAGAAGACTTTGAGAGGCAATCCAAACGCCATCCTCAATATAAATATGATCAGCATTCCCGGCGTCAAAGTACACACCATAGCCAACCTTGAAGTGTCCAGAGATATTGACACCACACTTTTTCCAATATCTTGGGCGCTTGGTCTCAGCAGGATCGATCATTTTCATTTGTTTGACCATCCAATAATACCGCATCTTGACCTTAATCCTATAAGAGATAGAATGCGGTATTTTCTTAATCAAATCAATAATGCTCATCGTTTTCTTAAGAATAGAGATTTAAAGACATTAAAATATCCGTCAACTTGAGACCGAAAAACACCAAAAGGCCAATCTCCGTTAATACCATTCCTCCCCATGATAACCATTCCGTTCTCCTTATACGAATACATCATCTTAGATGTATAGATACGTTTATACCCACTTCTCTCCTCCAAAATATGGTTGCCAGCATCTGAATAATACCCGAAAGGATAACAGAAGTCCAACGGCTTATAACCCAATTCTTTCTCAAAAACAGAATCGGCTCGAACAATCTCTAAATCATAATCAATCTTATTGAAATCCGACATATCCGGATGGGAATATGTATGTGCCCCAAAACCGACAATGCCACTTTGATGCATTTCTCGTACCTGATCCCAAGTAAGATAATCGTCATTCTTCCCAATCTCGCCAATCGTCAAGAAGACATTATACTTTAGTCCCTTTGTCTTCATATAATCAAAGATGGCCGTATAGTTTGATTTCCAACCATCATCGAAGGCGATGAGTATTCTCTTTTTGGCAAATGCCAACTGCTCTTCGTTATCTAAATCATCGAAACGTAGCGTGGAATATCCTTCCCGGGCCAAATAATCCATCTGCTTACGAAACACATCGATATTCGTACGCATATATGTTTCGCCCTCGGTTTCAACAATATCATGATAATAAATAACGTTACAGTATTTATTCTTGCCCACCATTATTCGACCAATAATGGGGACGACATTGCGGAATAATAATCTTTTAACGACGCCCATAATCACTTACTTCCAGAACGATTTATAGCCATGTGGTGACACCCTTTTTTCTTTTGGAGGCAAAGTCATATAATCTCCGAATGTCCGGGTCAAATAGGTGTCGAAATCCGACACCGCCATATACTTTCTGTCTTCAAAAGCAATGTCAGTATATGTGTTAAATACTTCGGCAGGGATAGGACTGTTGCAACGCATGCCAGCAACCATTTCGAAAACCGTGTCATGTCCCCCAGTGCTGTTCTGTTTAGCCAAATCGTTTATTTCTACGGCTATCTCATTATATGTTTTTTTCGGCAACTTGATAAACAGATGCTTGAGGCGCGATTTCCATGATTTTCGACGGCCCTTATTCTTCATCTGTTCAAACACAAGACTCCGATCATGTAATAAACGTACAATCTTAGCTCGACGGGAAATGAAATCATCCTGATCGACGACGTCATCCACAGGAAAAACATCAATGAAAACACCGGTTCTCTCCAGGCCATCAACAAGAATAACTGTCTTTGGATTGTGAATCTTCCCGAAAGGATAGCCCATATTATTCCCCGATTCTATATTCACCAGCTCAAAAGGATGCGAAATAGAGACATTGTTCCAAAGCGTCGTGAATCTATTATACTCGCTTCTTAGCATCTGAATATCGACATCATCATCCCACGGAATATACCCGCCATGACGTACCGCACCAAGTAGACTGCCTCCACTAAGAGTATACTTGATATCATTACGACGACAGAAGTCATCCACGTAATCAAGTATTTGCATTTGGAGTATTCTCTGTTCTTCCTGCCCTATCTCTTTCATTTCCTTCTTAATATTCTCTTTGCAATTCTTTTTACATTCATCTCGGGATCCCATAAGCTAATCCGAAATCTTCTGCCTGGTTCAGGATCGCGAGTATCGTGAATAAAACTAATATCTGCAGATTTCAACAATCTGAGGAAAGACAAAGATGAAATATACCCTTCAGCCCAGTCATCCTTGCACATCCTTTCGTTAACAAAAACGGAATCTCCTGAAATGGTAGTGTTCACCCCATCAATAGATTTGCCTAAAAGACTCCTTACCATTATATCAGGAAGATTGACTCCCATTTTGGTGTATGCAAATCCGGAACCGCCATAGCGGAAATTCATCTCACAGAAAAAAAGCTTTCCGTCACTCTTATAAAAATCTATGTCAAAGATTCCGATAAAGCCGGTCTGCAGAACGAATTCTCTAAACTGACTCACAATATCTGCGAAACCATCGACTGGCTTTATTTCGCCACTCTTTGCCACGCCAAAGTGTCCGCCGTTAGCCAGAGACCGGGTCTGAATAATTCCTGGGATAATGACATTATTCGCATCAGAAAAACCCAGCAATGCATACTCTGTTTCTATTCTCTTAAACTCCTCAACCAATATGGTAATGTCAGGGTTATTACTGGAAATCAATGCTATTACTTCTCGCAGTTGCTTTTCATTGTCACATCTGCGTAATCCCTTTTTCCCACCCCGTAAAGTAGTCTGCGGTTTTGCGAAACAAGGATAAACTATCTCATTAGGAATATCATACTTCCCATTACGAACTTCTACCGCCCATCCTTTGGCCACATTCAAGCCCAAACTCTTCGCCTCTTCCTTTTGGCATAATTTGTTCATCCATGTCACCACGGCGCCTGGCTTATGGTTTATATGCGGAAAAAGAAAATACTCTCTGAGTCTATCTTGGTTTTCATCCACCGTAGCTGCTGAAAAATCACTGTCTGTAAAGATCACCACTTTTTGTTCTACATCAGTGCATTCATCTATCAACAGTCGGACAAGTCTCTCTCTGTCAGAAGGGCAATATAGGATTCGGCTCACATACTTGCTATAGCAATCAATTGGCTTCGTGGTATTCAACGAACCGTCTTTCCTAATAGTTGTCATTACTATGACAATCACATCATATCCCGCTCTACCCAAAGCACGTATAACGCCCAATCGGGAAGTATAGCCGTGACCTATTACGACAACTTTCTGGCTCATAGGGTCAGCCCTCATATTTGTTTATCTTGAGCAACTCCTTAATCCCTTCGATAGCGACTTCTCTGTTTTGCTCAGAACGTAATGAGTGCAGTGTGAAAAGTAATTGCTCACGCCGATAAGACTTTTCGATATAACGCTTATACTGTTTAGGGAAAAAATGGTTAACGACCCTGCCAAATGGCACTTTCCCTTTATAAGCCCTCAAATATTGAAACGCTTCGCTCAAGCAATATTCCCTAAATTTGTCCTGCACAAACGCCTCGTCATGAACCTTCTCTGAGCGTATATTAAACTCAGAAAGGTCCTGATTCTCGTCATATCTTACAGTATCCCCGACGGCATTAACCAAATGCTTATTTACAGTAAACCCACTATCAGAAAGTATTATCTCCACTATTAATCCCGTATCCGTAAATTCATTATTAAAAGAACGAAATAGGAAATTACCTTGACCATATAACAAGTATGCTCCATTGTAATACTCTTCGCTTCCCACGCAATGGGTATGCTGAGAAAGAATCATGTTGGCACCGCTATCCGCCATCCGATGGAAACGTTTCTTCGTCTGTGGTGAAGGATATCTGAATTTCTCCGAACCACCATGATATATGACAATTAGAAAATCACACTCGGATTTGTGAGTTTCCAACTCACGACATACAACGTATTCATCATAAAGGAAAGCTCCTGGCTTATTAGAAGACGGCTCATTGTACATTGTCTCTGCAACGTTATAAAGCCCTATTCGTTTGTCACCAACATCAAATGTTATAAAGTGGAAGATCTCATTGGAGTTGCTTCCCGCCCCAAGATGACGAATCCCATTTTTGGTCAATACGTTAATCGTGTCAATCACTCCCCGATCACCCGCATCTGTTATATGGTTATTGGCTAAAGCACAACAATCTATTCCTAGTTCTAGATAGCCCTTAATGACAGAGACTGGTGCATAAATCGAAGGGCCGGTTTTTTCGCACTTCCCAGGACAGTCTGTTAGCGCTCCCTCTAAATTGCAGATACGATAATCGGCCTCTCGAAAAAGCCGACAAATCTTGTCGCCAAATAAATATTGGATATCCCCCGTAGAGAACTCATTAAAGTTGGACGGAACTGGAAACATGTCGCCAACAATAATAATTCTCTTTTTATCGTTTATTACCATCGGATTAGATTCTTTATAAAACTCTTCATCGCTGCAAAGACAACCATCTTCTGAAAACGATGATACGGCTCATGATCTTCATCGTCTTTGATAAACAGGATGTCTGCCGTTTTGATATAATGCTGATACTGACGCCAATCAATATGCCCATACAACAAGTCATTGTAACACATTCTCTCATTGGTAAATATAGCATCATCTTCCAACACTTTATCAAAGCCGTCCACATTTCGCCCCATCAAATATGACACAAACATGGCGGGTAGATTAACGCCCATTTTAACTACGGCATAACCAGATCCTCCATATCTCAGATTCAATTCACTGAAGTACAAACGACCCCGGCTTTCATAAAAATCAATATCAAACAGGCCTACTAGTCCGACCGACCGAACATATTCTTTAAACTGCTCTATTGTCCTTGCGAATCCGTCAATAGGCATTATTCGACCTTGCAACGCAATCCCTTTTTGCGTTTTTGACTCCGCAATAAACTGTATCACCCCGGGAATACATACTTCTTTCCCATCAGAAAAACCTAAAACAGCAAATTCTTTTTCAATTTCCATATAATCCTCCACCATAACCTTGGTGTTGGATGTTTTTTTTCTAATAATCTCCAGGAGAGAGTTTTCTAAGTCATGTTTGTTCTCACAACGACGCATTCCTGCTTTACCACCGGCCACGGACGCCAATGCTTTTGGGAAACAGGGGTAAGAGATTGTATCAGGAATATCAAATTGTCCATCTTTAATCTCAATAACTGTCGACTTAGCTACTTCCATTCCTGTCTTTAAGGCCAACTCTTTTTGTCTTAGCTTATCGGACCATTCTACAATTGAACCTTGTTGATGATTGATAGTTGGGAACAAAAAGAAAGGGCTCAATTCATCCAAGTGAAGATCTATAATCGAAACTGAGAAATCACAATCGGGGACAAGCACTACCTTTTGTTTAGGATCCACACATTGCTCTTTAAGCAGTTTAATGAAGGGAGCTTCTTCTTTTCTGCATAAAAGCACTCTACTTACATATTTGCTATATCCATCAATAGGTTTAGATTCCTTTTGAGATGAAGACCATACTATAACAGTAATATCACAATCAAGAGCACCGATTGAACGCGCAAGTGCAAGTCTTGATGAAAAACTGACCCCTATGATGACAACTTTCTGTTTCATGTCTTTTACTACTTAATACGCTTCAGCAAGTCCTCAATTCCAACAATCGCGGTCTCTCTATTCTGTTCTGAACGCAAAGTATGTAATGCGAACATTAAATCCCTCTTTTTGTAATGATATAACCAATTCATGAAAAGACCAGGAAAGAATCTATTGAATCTGAGCATCCACTTCGAAGGGCTCTTAAAAGCAATAAGATATGCTTGCAGTTCCTTGTCGCAAAACAAATGCAACTGCTGAGAAACATATTCATCTTCATAAACTCTATTTGACCGCTCAATGAAATCCGTAAAATCCTGCACCTCATCATAGCGCACAAAAAGGTTATCAACTGATTCTACCAAATGCTTCTTGATCTCAACTATTCCTCCCTCAATATTAAGTTCTATGATTAATCCGGAATCTGTAAGACCAGGAGCGAAATTTTTCAGCAAGAAATCTCCCTGCCCATAAAGCAGATAACAGCCATTATAGTATTCTTCGCACCCTATACAATGAGTATGCTGTGATAGAATCAAATTGGCACCATTATCGGCCATTCGATGAAAACGCTTTCTTATTTCAGGAGAAGGATACGGGAATTTTTCAATCCCACCATGATAAATGACAACCAAGTAATCACATTCCTGCTTCAGCTGTTCCAAATCGTGACAAACAATATACTCATCGTATAACCATACGCCTGCACTATTTGCCGTAGGTCTGTTATACATGGTTTCACTTACATTGTAGAAACCAAACTTTACACCACCCACCTCCTGGACGAATGAACGGAGAATGCTATTCTCATTCTTTCCTGCGCCGATATATCCAATCCCGGCACCATCAAGAGTCTCCATCGTGTCCAACAAGCCTTGGTGCCCGCCATCTGTCACATGATTGTTAGCAAGAAAACAATAATTAATCCCCAATCGTTTATATGCCTCTACCGCACTAGTAGGAGCAACTTTAAACGGACCGGTTTTTATGCATCGTTCACTATGATTAGTGAAAGCGCCTTCAAGGTTACATAGAGTCAGATCGGCCTTTGAAAACAATGCACATATTTCATTGCCAAAAAGAGTATTGACATCTCCTTGGGCAAAAAACTGTACATTGGCATCCGTAGGGAATAGATCGCCAGCAATGATGATACTTGGCATACTATACTAATCTAAAAGCTCTATTGATTCCATTACAAACAATGGACAATATGCGAGACCGCTCGACCTTTCCTGGTTTATACTGAACCTTGGTTAATAATCTGGATAATGCGAACTTCCGTTTGATAAACTTATCAGAATATGGACAGCCCTTCAGCCATTTTGCAAAATAAACAGAGAAATGCTTCTGATGCTTCGCCGGGAAAAAACGCACTTCCTTAAAGCCCTTTTTCGCTAATATCTTCCTCATCATGACATTTTCTTCAGCCGTATCACACTCAAGCATCTCCACACCATTTTCTTCTACGAACTTGTCGCGAAGTTCATTCATCTCTTCAAGCAAGCCAAGCCCTTGATACTGCTTAAGAATGGCTGACATGGTTCCTTTGGCTATCTTTTTCCCTTTATCATACCACCTATCGCCAACGCAGATCTTAACGGATGTCGTACCGACAAGTTTATTTCCACAAAGCGCCACGAAACAACGACCTTGATCTCCTATATACTCTTTCAATTCAGCACCCGACATAGTGGTGGTATTCATTACCACTCCCTTCTCAATATTCTTCTTGTGAGCACTAAGTAGCAACTCATGTATGTCATCCCATGAAACCCAATCGGGTTTAACCATAACTTTGATATCTTCCATGAATTATAATTGGGCCTTGGTTTTTTCAAGCATAAAGTTAACAGCGGCGAGCATGTCTTCACCATATCGATCACTAGACATTGTCTTGGAAATACGCATTAACTGCTTTCTTTTATAGTTCTCTAATACGTTCTTTTTGTAGTATCGAGGCATTATCCTTTTCAAGACACGGCAATAGAATGAATTCCCCCTATAAGCTGCTAAAAACCTATCCTTAATGCTTGGTCTATTATACGCGAATTGTTTATACTTCTCCTCTATCAAACTGAAATCGTTCAGTTCTTTACTTCTTTCATAAAAACCAGACAGATCCTGATTCTCATCGTATCTAACCACGTCATTATCTGACACAGTAACTACATGTTGCTTTACTTGAACAGCGCTATCAGAAAAAAGGATCTCCGTTATAAGTCCCTGCTTTGTTATCTTGTTTTTCATCCTTGCAAACAAGAAATTTCCTTGTCCATAAAGCAGGTAAGATCCTCGGAATTCTTCAAAACATCCAATGCAATGAGTATGTTGAGCAGTGATAAAATCTGCCCCACACTCGGCCATACGATAAAAACGCCGACGTAATAAAGGAGTCGGATAGGCGAATTCTTCTGCCCCTCCGTGGTAAATTACAATTAGGTAATCATGCAATTCCTTTAATGCCTTAATCTCATTACAAACGACATATTCATCGTATAAGTTTGCCCCGGGAGTGGAAGCAGTCGCGGCATTATAAAACTCTTCAGAAACATTATAGATGCAGACCCTTTTGCTCCCCAATAACAGACTAATACTTTTCTTGATCTTTCCTTGCTCGCCTGCACCTAAATAATCAATACCATTCTCTGCCAAAAGCTCAACCGTTTCTTCAAATCCGCTTCTTCCGTAATCAGTAATATGATTATTCGCCAATGCGAGGGCTTTTACCCCTAATTTTTTAAGTCCACTAACACAATCGGCAGGCGCTTTTATTACTGGCCCTGTCTTTTCCATCCCTTCGCTACTGTCCGTCAAAGGCCCCTCAAGATTCAAGATGGAATAATCCGCTTCATGAAATAGTTCATATACCTTTTCCCCAAAAATAGACTGCGCATCTCCTTTCTTAAAAAGAGACTGATTGGCTCCGGATGGTAGTAAATCACCAGCAATAATAAGTTGATAAGACTTTTTCACCTTGTTGAGAATTGTTCCTGTTGAATTATCTTCTGGATATTTGTGTTTTTATTCTCATGCATACTAAATCAGAATGCTTCTGAAGCCAATTCCCTAACGGCATGAGTGGTAAAAAGATTATACTTCGAAACTTATCGAGCAGTATTGCCAAAACAAAAAACAAAGCACATTCTGACAATAATAATATAGCAAATAGCCCTCCTGAGTTATTCAAGTACTGTGACTCAACTAATGAATACCATTGGTCTCTAAAAAACCAATGATTCTCATGAACCAAGTATACAGCAAAGGCCGAACTCGCCACCCAGTTCACAAGCTTGTTTTTGAAATCAAATGTAGTAAAAGTCAAAAAAAGCAGCACGCTTATTAAAATCAAAACCGGACTATTATAACCCCAAAACAGTCTTTTAAGAATGCCCATCATTCTCGCATCTGATACATACAACGCGATTCCAACACAACTGGATAACAACAAAAAAGCCCCCAAAAAAACGAATCGAGACCTTCTGTTCCCCTCTCCGGAATAATGCTGTCTTAAATAATGACCAAGCAAATACAAAAAAACAAAATTCACCACATTCTTCCCGTCACATAAACTTGGGTGATGAGCAAACCACCCCCAATAGAATGTGAGAACTCCACTAATGAACAGTAGCGTTCCCCCTTTTTTATTTTCAGTAAGATAGTTCAAAATCGGAGACACCATGTATAGCATTATGTAAACCTTGAAGAACCAATATCGTCTTCCAACTGAGAAGGGGAACCAAAGCCTAAGAAACTCGGTTTTGGTAAAAAGCGCATCTCCATTGACCAATCTTATACCATAAAACAACAAGTTATAAAATACAAGGATAGAATATAGCCTAAAGAATCCTTTAATCGTCGGTTTAATTCCAAAATAGCCAGAAATAAGTACAAACAGAGGGACGCCTATGTGCAGAAGTATCAATAAAGAAGAAAAAATAGGGGCTCCAGTCCTATAGTCATAGAGCACATAGTATACCGTGTGATATACTAAAATCATAATCATTGCCACAATTCGTAGCAATTCAAGATTTGATTGCCTTTTGTTCTCCGCTATCAGAAAAGGATGCATAGATAATTGATGATATGAGAATCACTATTGCATCGTGAATCCCCCATCAATGATGATATTCTGCCCAGTAATCCAACGCGCCGCATCACTAAGCAAGAAGATACAGGCATTTGAAACATCGGTGGTCTTTCCTAATCCGAGAGGGAACCCACTAATACGTTTCTTAAAATCCTCTTCAGATAATTGGTCCAAATAGTTTTGCATCAGAGGGGTTAAGATTGTACCCGGTGAGATACAGTTTACTCTAATTTTCCGTGCCGCCAACTCTGAGGCCAACACACGACTGGCACTCACCATGGCTCCTTTTGAAGCACTATAAGCAGCTGTTCCATTACGTGCAATAGAAGCTGTAATTGATGCGATTAATACGATACTCCCCCCCGTTTCGGACTTGTTAAAATTCTTAATGCTAGACACACTCCTTGCCATTTCTAATGCACTTATCGTATTCACATTAAACAACTCGGAATAATTCTCGGGCTTCAACAATTTGAAAGGCAACGTCTTTTCGATACCGGCCGCATAAATCATCCCTCCAATCCTCCCACACTCGGACACTATTGCAGACACCAAGTCTGCTATACCTTGACTATTTGATAAGTCATAAGAAAAATAGCGGTGACCTTCTCCATCCATCAATGAAAGAGTCTCTGCAAGCCGCTCTTTATTCCTGGCTATTGCAACTACCTTTGCTCCCATCTTAGAACAATCAATTGCACATTGGCGGCCTATACCAGAAGACGCACCGGTAACCACTATAACTTTTCCTTCAAGTGAAAAAGGATTATTCATCTATTATAGTTTTGTTTAACTTCGATTAAATCCGGAACAACGATGTGGTCTGTTGAAAAGCATGTGCTACCTAAAGATAAACCAACACCGAAGCCACAGGCTAGATGTCTTAACTTCTTTGTACGTAATTGATCTTGCAACTCCGTAACCATCAATAAAGGAATACTTGCTCCAGATGTGTTCCCAAAACGGTCAATATTATAAGGGACTTTCCCCCCCTCAAACTTAACCTTTTTTCGAATACTCTCTAACATGTATTTATTGGCTTGATGAAGTAATAAGAAATCTATGTTTTCTTGTCGAATATCGAAATAAGACATCAGAGATTTCAAAGATTTGGGGACATTAAAAAACGCAAAAGTAAACACGGAACCGCCATCCATTTTTTCATGTAAACGAGAACGTCGAATGCCTTCTTCAAACTCTTCCATCACCATTGATTGTTCATTAAACGGATGTCTACATCCGCCATCTGGGACAATTAAACTCTCAAATCCACCACCATCTGTCTGATAGTGGAACTTCATGCTCTCTGATATCGTCTCATCATATTCCAACGCGACACAACATCCAGCATCACCAAAAAGAAGTGAGGTTGACCTATCCTCCGGGCTTGCATAAACCGATTGAGTATTTCCAACTAAAAGCAGGGCTTTCTTTATATGACTAGAAGAGATAACGCTACTAGAAACGCCAAGTCCATATATAAACCCAGAACACCCTAAAGGGATATCAAAAGCCATCGTTTCTTTAGACAAACCAAGTCGGTGCTGAAGAACACAAGCTGTAGCCGGCAACTTATAATCTTGTGTATGAGAAACAAAGACTAATAAACCAATATCTTCTTTCTTCCAACCAAGCTCTTCAATAAGCTTCTCGGCAGCCTCATAACATAAATCCGAGGTGCATAGAGTTCCATCATGGATGGCACATCGACGTTCTACAACCCCAACAGTACCAATATACTTTTCCAACTCCTCGGCTTTCAGGCCCGGGAAATCTCGATTAAATTCCTTGCGGCTAGGAACAGCCGCTGAGATGCCTTGAATTATGACATTATTAATCTCAAATAAAGCCATTCGCTATTTGTTCGTACAAGCGTTATAAAGATCTTGGACAGTCCTAAGCTTTTTGAACTCGGATTGTTCTATTTGGGTGTCATACTCTTCGTCCATCATGACTACAACAGCCAGGTAAACCAGAGAGTTCCACTCATCGTAGTTACGGAACTCGTCTTCCATCCTAATCTCGCCTTCGCGTTCAATAGCTTCGGCAAATTTCTCGATAAATTTTTCCATATACAATTACCAAATAGTTTATCTAATACTTTTTGTTACGGTCCTCCACCACAACGTTTTTAGGGATTTTAACCACGATTTGTGCAGGGTTTCCAGAAACAACAACTCTTTCAGGGACACTTTTTGTGACGATAGATCCTGCAGCAATTACAGAATTCTCCCCAATGCTTTTTACACCAGGCATAATGATTGCGCGCGCCCCGATTCGGGCATTACGGCCAATTTCCAAAGGTGTAACATAAGCTCTGTTGGACATAGGTATTAACTCAGCATCTTCTTTGGCATTAAATGTATCATGTGCATGAGTTAATACTTTCGCACCTTCGGATATGGCGACGCCATCATTGATAACCAAATCTCCCGTAATATCAATATCGACATCTCTTGCAAACAACACGTGATCTCCCACTTTAAGATTTCCGATATGGAAGTGTTCCGCAATAAACATAACTCCATATTGAACCTTACAGTGCTTTCCCATATTGTAATGCTCTATATACGCATCTTTGCGTTGTTTTCTCTTTTTTCGGGAACGCTGCCATTCAAAACCAGAATACTTAACCAAGAATCTCCAGTTTTCATCGTAAGCCTTCATAAAAGACTCCTTGTTCGAAATATTGCGCAAAAGGGCCTTTCTCTCATCTTTTGGTAGCACCCCGAGTCTATAAGATAAATACTTGGTGGCATCTACGTTATATCTACGATAAATGCCAAGCATGTCCTTAATGATTGCTATCGTTGATCGCTTATCTCCATCTTTTTTACTCTTTGCGCAATAGCTAGGAGCAGATAAAGCAAACTTTATCAAATACTTCAGATTCATAAAACCTTTCCCTAATTAGATTTTTGAAACAGGAATAACCCGAATCGGTTTTGTTCTCAACAACATCGTTCCCCAGGTGAGCCCAAGGCCAAAGGATGAACACAACATTGTTAGCGGGCGAGAAGATAGTTCTTCTCCTAACTCAGAAGCCATAAGCATCAATATGGATGCCCCGCCCAGATTACCGAACTCTTGTAGATTATAAGGAACTTTCTCAACTGGAAGCTTAAGTTTCTTAACCAGCCTATCCACAATGAGCTTATTAGCCTGATGAACAAGGAAAAAGTCGACATCCTTATCCTTGTCAAGGCCCTGCTCATCCAGCATCTTTTTCACGCTGATCGGCGGCTTCGTGATGGCAAAGGAAAAGACATCCATTCCATTGATAAGCGCATCCTTTGGAGCTCGAATAATACCGTTTCCAAAATCTTCTTCGATGAAGGAGTCTTTTGTAATGGGATGGCGGTAACCTCCATGAGGAGTCATCAAAGCAGATGCTCCCGAACCCATAGTATTGAACTCAATGATGATGTCACTTGCCGAAGGGTCATATTCTAAAGCTAATGCGGTACCGCTATCTCCAAACAAGGGGCCCCGACTCTTGTCATTAGGATTACCCATACGCATGGCAGTATCTCCTACCAGAACTAAGGCTCTCTTTGCCGTTCCAGCAGAAAGCATATTTCCGGCAATATTAATACAATACATGCAGCCACAACACCCCATCGGAACATCGAGGACAAAAGTCGTAGACGGCAATCCCATCCGATCCTGAATTATCGCAGATGTAGGCGGGGTTTTGTAATCACCAGTAACTGAAGCAAATAATAAGACATCAACACTTTCTTTTTCCCAACCAAGTCCTGAGAGCAAACGTTCTCCAGCATCCACGCAAAGGTCCGATGCGCAAACATCCGGAGGGGCGATATAGCGGTTCTTGATACCAACTGTCGCATCAAAAGTATCCGCCTCACTTTGGGTGAAGTATGGCAATTCGGCAGTCTTGACAGGATGATTTGGAACGGTTCCCGTCACACCGCGAAGAGCCACGTTTTTAATCCTCCAGTATGCCATCAGAGTTCAATCTCGTATTTTGCCAAAACCTGCTTGGCGTTATCATATGAGGTAAATTCCAAAATGTCTACGGCATCGAGCATGATATCAAACTCATCTTCAACCGATGTGGTGAGACTTAGTTGATGCACAGAATCCCACCCTTCGACATTATCCTTATTAAACTCACTGTTCAAAGCGGCCTCTTCTACCGAGAACACCTCGCAGAAGATTTTGTTGAGTTTTTCCAGATTTGTCATAATGATATGAATTATTGATTAATTACTTTTCCAGCCTCGTTTCTCAGGATCTCTTTCACGACTTGAATCTCGATTCTCTGATGAAAGAGGTGGGTTTTCTCCTCGATAAACGAGGGTAACACATCCTGCAACCTGGCGTCTGTGACGAGCACTATTAGTTTCTCATCATTCCCTTTGCAATAGCAATCGGTTTTGTATTCAGCCTTGATCATCTGCTCTACCTCATCAAGCCCTATCCTAAGACCGAAGATCTTCAAGAACCGTTTTAGTCTGCCAATAATATAATAACAGCCATCAACATCCCTTCGGGCAAGGTCTCCCGTGTGCATAATGCCATGATTCTCATCACCTTTCAGCAAATCCTCGCGGCATGTCGCATATCCCAGAGTTACGTTCTCTCCTCGATAAACCATCTCACCCTGCGCTTCACCTTCAAAAGTTTCATTCCCATTATCATCAACAATCGAGAGTTCCCCTCCCGGTTCTGCAATACCTATGCTGCAAACCTTTTCCTGTGCTTTCTCAGCAGGGAGATAGGCCATGCGGGCTGTACACTCAGACTGACCGTATGTGGCAATGAATTGCTTCCCCTTTTCGTGAGCATATTGAGCAAGAGTGTTCCAAAGAGATTCGGTCAACTTTCCACCTCCCTGGGTAATTACTTTCAGGTTCGGCAAATCCATGCGAGTAAAACGCATTTTAGTCAGAATCTCATAGCTATAAGGAACACCGGTGAAACTTGTAGCCTCCTTCAAGGTCGCCCAAAAGCCTTTATCAAGAAGAGACCTGTTGCTTAACAAAAGCGTAGCCCCGGCCAAAAGATGAGAAGCAATTACAGACAACCCCATTGTATAATGCATGGGCAGAACTGCCATTGCTTTCTCGCTTCCGTCGAGCTTAAATAAGCGTCGCACATTATCGGCATTAGCCTCAATGTTTCGATAACTATGGCGCACCAGCTTAGGGCTTCCTGTTGAGCCACTTGTAGGCAGTAGTAGTGAAAGATCCTCATACATCGGGGGTCGTTGGTTCCCCGTTTTCACCAAACAATAATCCCAAGCGGAAAACAATACCTTCTTGCCCTCTGCTTTAGTTTGAGGCAACCACAAGTATTCGGGTTGATAAAGATCAAAAAGGTGATTGTACAGGTTTTCTTCTGTGGCCGCGCTGATAATCAACGGGACAATCCGATTGCTCAATGATGCAGTATATCCCAGCAAAGATCCAATCTGATTCTCAGATAGGATGAATATCAGCGCTCGCTCGGGCAGATGCTTTGCGAATTCAATGGAGAAATCGCAAATCTCACCGTAGGTGATGCTCTGTCCGCTATCGTCGATGGCGGCAATGCGAAGTCGTTCTTTTTTATCTAAGTCTAAGAACATTTATCTCTGTTTAAATGACTGCGCCTCCATCTATCCCGATAATCTGTCCCGTCATATAACAGGACTGGTCGGAAGCAAGGAAAAGGCAAAGGCTAGCTACTTCTTCTGGTTCGGCGAGCCTGCCGAAGGGCACATCATTTATCTTTTGAGCAAATCTCTCTTCCAATACTGCTTTGAACCTCTCTGATCCCACCATTCCGGGAGCTATAGCGTTCACTCGGATATGGCTCTCCGCCAATTCCTTTGCGGCGGATTTGGTCACAGCAATAACGGCACCTTTCGTAGCAGAGTAGGAGAGCTGGCCTTTTGAACCTTTCTCACCGACCATGCTCGCCATATTGATGATGGAACCGCTTTGTTGACGGGTCATAATTCGTGATACAAGGGACGTCAGATGAACCAGGGCAACTACGTTCACATCCAGCATCTTGCGAAACTTCTCATAATCAATCATCGGAATCAATTCATACGAAATGAGCCCAGCGATATTGGCCAATACATCAATACGGCCGTGTTCCTTTTTTATGGCCATCACACATGATTTTACCGCCGTGAAGTCGCAAATATCAAGTTGAACAGGGATAACACGCCCATCAGATGAATTGAAAGAATCCACCCAGTCAAGATCTTTGATATCGGCCGCATAGACTACTGCACCTTCATTGGCAAAGAGCTTGGCTGTCGCCTTTCCTATGCCGGCACCAGCACCAGTAACAAGTGCAATCTTATTCTCAAGAACTCCTCTCATATTTACTTAACTGTTATTCCACCATCAATCACCAATGAATGACCGGTAACCCAAGACGAAGCATCCGATAACAAATAAACAACACCTAATGCTATATCCAGAGGCTCTCCATAACGTTTAAGCGGATACTTCTCCATATTTAGCGCCAATTGCTCTTCCGTAAATCTGCCATCCTGTATCATACCGGTGTTCACCATCCCTGGGTTCACAGCATTAACTCTTATTTTTTTTGGCGCCAATTCTTTGGCACAGTACTTCATAGTAGAATTCAACGCCGCTTTCGATGCACCGTAAACGCCATTCCCCGGTGTGAACAATTCTACCCCACCGATGGATGACAAAAAAACAACTGAAGCGTGTTTTTCAAGCTTTTTCTGTTTAATAAAGAGCCTGAGCAATTCAACAGGAGCAAAAAAGTTCACGTCAAAAACCGCATCATATTTGTCTCGCGAAGAAAATGCAAATGGAGATGTCATTCCTTTCCCAGCACATAAAACAGCCCCATTTAGTCCATTTACGGTTCTCACCAATCGCTCAACGTCTTCTTGATCAGTTAGATCAGCAATAATCATTTCGTGACCATTACCGTTTAATAGAGACAAGGTCTCTTTTAGACGGTCCACATTTCGAGCAGTAATTATAACGTTCGCTCCTAGTTTCGAACACTGGATGGCAGTCTCACGACCAATGCCAGAAGACGCCCCCGTCACCAAGATTGTCTTTCCTTCAAGCGAAAATGGATTATAAGACATAAAAAGGATACTACGACTCGTTTATCTTTCCGCAAATAATTGAGTACAAATCATTAATGGTGGTTACTTGCCTGAAATCCTTTGCATTTAGAGCGATACCGAACTCTTCGTCGACCATTGCAATAATAGAAAGGCCAATCAGAGATGACCACTCATCTAATGATCGGAAATCAGTACTGGGAGTAAACTGATTCTGTTCGGTTTCTTCGAACTGTTCTGCAAACAACTGAACAAATTCATCAAGCGTTTTCATATCGTTATGTTCTTTAAATATTTCTTTTTAATTCTGTCAGGTAAAAGTGAAAGGACATACGTAAAGGCCTCTGGTTTCATAATGAAAGACCATCCTAAATATACAACCACATATACTAGAATCTTAACCGCACCGTCAAAATACATGTCAAGTTTTAACATGTAGCCGACACCATAGCTAATCAGAGCCGTAACGATAGACGCTATAGCGACAGGGAGTATATCCAATAGCTGCCTCCACCATTTATATCCAATATGCCTTGAAACTAAACTTATATTTACAAAATAAGAAAACCACGTATTCAAGACTACACCTACCAACAAACCTTTCATACCCCATAATACTAACCCTCCTACAACAAATCCAATTCCAATTGTCCTTTTTAGCAAAGTCCACACAAACATAGTGCGGCTTTTTCCAATTGCTGAAATAGTTTGAAGATTGACAGATTGAAGGCAATATGCCAATCCTGCTATACAGAGTATTTGAAAATATGGAACACTCTGCAACCATCTATCTGAATATAACAGGACAAAAATCGGCTTTGCGCACAATAACAAGATGAACAATAATGGGAAAGTAACGTATGACAATGTCATAGTCAAACGTCTCACCATATTCTGCATCTTTGTTTTATCATCCTGGACTTCTGCATAAAGAGGATATGTAACTTGCGTCATTACCTGAGAAATACTATTAGATGCAAGTTTTTCTACCCCATTAGCTTTAGAATAATAACCCATGGTGGAAGGATTATATACTCTTCCTATCAAAAGTCCTTGAAATTGTTGTCCAAAACGATTGATTAAATGTGTCAGAAACATATAAAAACCGAAACCGAACAATTCCTTAAACGACTGCCAAGAAAACACCCATTTAGGTCGCCATTTAACATAGAACCAAAACACAAGAGATGGAATTGCGGCAAAAATCAGATTCTGAGCCACCAATGACCACACTCCCAAACCTTTATATGCCATACAGACAGTCACGCATAAAGCAATAATGGATGTTGTAATGGAAATAATGGACAGAAGTTTAAAATTCAGTTTTTTCTTTAATTGATTGCGTTGTATAATATTCAGAGAATAGATAAACAAAACCAATCCTTCCACCCTCAAGACATCACACAGTAATGGAATCTTATAAAAACGAGAAATGGCTGGGGCACTAATATACAACACAAAATACATCACGAAAGCCATCGCTAGATTCCACCAGAAAACTGTAGAATAATCCACCTGCGTTGGATTCTTTTTCTGTATTAGAGCAGAACCAAATCCACCATCTATGAAAGCCTCGGCGAGCACCATAAAAATGGAAAGCATCCCAATACAACCATAATCGTATGGCGTTAACAGGCGTGCTAGAATAATACCCGAAATGAACTGAATAGCCATTGTCGAATACTTCTGCAACGCAGTCCAAACCATTCCGGATGCTGCCTTCTGTTTTAGTCCTTTCTTTGCCATTATTTATTTTTCAACAAAGAAGATCTTATCAATACCTATATTTAAACGTGAATAAGGTATCTTGATTATTATATTTCTCCCCCGACTTTGTGTTAATGATATAAGCTATAGCATCATCTCCATCTTCTGGAAACTTCCACATCATCAACCAATTATCATATCTATAATCAGGGCTCTGGATATTATGCTGAATCTGACAGACCTCACGTCCGAAGTCATTCTCTTCCATCGTCACCGCATAGAGCCCTCCGACATGACCACAAAGAACACAAAGGATATTATCGTTGCACTTAATCAACTTATTCCATAATTCGTCCGGTTTAGTATATGTCGTATTGCGCAATCGCGCTACACATTTCAAACCTTTAACTCTTCGTCCTCCCCCTTTCTCAAGATACTCGTGATTCATTAAGATGTATTTCACATCCGGATGAGATGACACCCATTCATTAGCCCATTCTACAACTTCTTTACGAGGGCCAAATTCAAGCAGGAGGAAATCATATCTTTCGCCATGAATCTCGTTCCGTACCACGATATTTTCCATTCTGTTCTTTTCGAATGACGCCTCAATCCTTTTTGTCACAACAGGGAAACTCACATGAGAGCTAAAGTGGGTATTATTCCGATCTTCGATAAGAGACTTATTCCAGTCGTAGTCGTGATCTCCAATAATTGAAATAAAAGGGATAGTATCCGGAAAATTCCTCATTGCTCGAGCAAAATGAGGCCACTGAATCAAATTATCGTTTGACTGCGTAATATCACCTGTATGAAGAACCGCTAGAATATTCATCGATTCTTTTGCTTCCGCGATCCAATTTAAAGAGGTCTTAAAATACTTTATACAATCCGCATTTGTATAATACTGGATATCCCCAAACACTGCAATATATTGAGAAGGATCCTTGTATTCTCTCTTTACATTCTTTTGTGTCGTTAAATAAATTTCATAATCATCCGTACAGGACAGAACGAGGGCTATTACGATCGAAAGACCGTAAATCAATCGTAGATTATTCGCAAAACGATGCGACATAATTCTCTATCGTGTCTTAGAATACTCCCTCAACATGGTCGATGAAATCCCTTCCGTCCTCGGCAGCGTCACGACCTCCTTGCCGTGCTCTTCGCACCATTTGATAGCGCGCTGGAAGCCGGCGTGGCATTGGTCCGGGCCCTTGACGAACACATCGAAATCGATGTTCTGGATGTCCACATCGACATCCTTGTAGGTCACGACCTCATCGACATAACGGATGGCGCTCACCATATACAGGCGCTCATCGGTCGTATATATCATCTCCGTCCCCGGCTTATACTTGAGGATGCATTCCCCATCCTGCACGGCGACAATCAGGTAGTCCCCCAGCTCCTTCGCCCGCTTAAACAAAAGCATATGGCCGATGTGGAGCATGTCGTAGACTCCGAAGGTTAGGATTTTTTTCATCTGTATTATTGATGCCAGTGATTGGCTGTTATTTCTTTAACTCCTCCTGAATATACTCCAACGCCGCAATCTTCTCCTTCGTCTCCTCCAGATTCAACCGCCTTGTATTGTTCGAATTAAACTCCTCGATCGTCACACGCCTCGGGTCGCCCTCGACAAAGTATTTGTCGTAGTTGAGGTCGCGGTTGTCGGCCGGGACGCGGTAGAAATTGCCCATATCCTCGGCCTTGGCGCATTCTTCCTTCGTCAGGAGGGTTTCGTACATCTTCTCGCCGTGGCGGATACCGATGACCTTGATGTCTTCCTTCTTGCCGCCGAAGAGCTCGCAGACGGCTTCGGCCTGGGTCTGGATGGTGCAGGCGGGGGCTTTCTGGACGAGGATGTCGCCGTTCTGGCCATGCTCGAAGGCGAAGAGGACCAGGTCGACAGCTTCCTCAAGGCTCATGATG
>Ga0265298_10003307_pt1 | contig 21462 bp, 23 predicted proteins | sample AusTroGonzalo_MG_3_FD_193486 | JGI IMG/M metagenome (GOLD analysis project Ga0265298, IMG submission 193486) | Bovine rumen microbial communities from tropical cattle in Woodstock, Queensland, Australia - Gonzalo_01 | ecosystem: Host-associated > Mammals > Digestive system > Stomach > Rumen ...
ATTGCTTCACGGCTTCGGCTGCCGCCTTGGGGTCGTCGGCCAGCTGCTGCCAGTATTTCACCTGCGCTTTCAGTGCGCTCTCGGTCAAAGCATCACCCTTGCCAAGCTGGTCTTGCATCAGACGGATATCTGCTACCTGACGTTGTGCCGCACGCTCTGCTTCTATTCCGTTCTCACGCAGGTATTCTTCGGCTTTTACAATATTCTCTGTGAGTTTCTTTGTCTCGTCACTTCCGCTTTGGTACGTCTTCACCAATTCCTTTGCGGCATCAATGCCCTGACGGATTTCCGTCTCGCTCATCTTGCCGAAGTCTTCCGTTGCAAGGCGGTCGGCGATGGGTTTGGAGAGTTTCGTCACCTCGGCGTTCATCTGCGTGTAGCGCTCGGTCAGTCGGTTGATGGCCTCGCCACGGGCCTGCATGGTCTGCTCGTCGGTAGCCTCGGTGCGTATCTTCTCCTTCAGTACGTCGATGGCCTGCTTGACCTTCTCGATACTGACATTTTCCGACTGTGCCATTTCGATGGCGGCATCGGTCTCGCGCTTGTTGACCTCGGCAATCTTCTGCGACAGCTCGTCGAAGTCCTGTGTATCCTTCTTGATTTCCTCGTCAAGCTCAGCCACGCGTTTCTTCATCTTGCCCACCTCGGCCTCGGTCATACGCTGCGGTATGGCCTCGTTCTTCGTGGTCAGAATAGTCTCGTCGGCACGCTTGATGGTATCGTCGGCGGTTCTGATGGCATCCCTGGCCTTTTTCTTGACCTTGCCTTCGGTCATCTCGTCAAACTTGGCCTTCTCGGTGTTATATTCCTCCGTCGTCTTGTCCAGCTGTTCTTTAACGCTCAGCTGTTCTTTATCGGCGGCCGTTTCCTCTCTCGTTGATTGAGCCAGTTTGTCCTGGATTTCCTTGAGCTGCTTTTTCTTTTCTGCGATCTGGGCTTCTTTCTGGGTCTTCTCCTGCAGAAGTTCTTCCAGAGTCTTCTCGGCCTTTGCCGCCTCCTCGGTAGCCTTGGTAGAATCTTTCTGAGCCTTTGTATTTGCTTCTGTGGCCTTGGTATCCTCACCTTTGATTTTGGAAATGCGTTTCAGGTTATTTTCCTGCTGTTTTTGGAAATCGTTTATCAGCTCATTCATCGTGGCGTCCATGTCGAGATTACCGTTCTTGGCATCCTGATATTTCCCCCATGCGGCGCGCTCCCTTTCCTCCTGCTTTTCTACATACTTCTGACGATATTCCTCGACCTTGTCCAGTTCAATACCCTTGAGAGTTTTCTTGCCGTCCTTCTCAGCAGGTCCTGTCATGGCTTCGGCTGCGCTCAAACGCTTCCGGTATTCTTCGTTGCGCTCTTCAAGAGCTTCTTTCTCCTTCTTGTGTGCATCCCTCAGAATGTTGACAACCACCTCCTGGGCTTTATCGGCAGCGGTCTGTTCATTGGTAGCTTCTACAACACCTTTCGAGATTCTAAAAAGCTCTCTGGTAAGATCCACTCGCTCGGTTAATTTGTCATTGTCGAGCTGGAACATATAACCACCAGATACTCCTGTGGTGCCTGACTTAATCAGCCCGCCGTTGTTGCCGGTTATCAGTTGTTTAACGATGTCTTTGGCTACATTGTCATCTTTTATCTGATATCTGCTCTGAAAAGCCTTGACGGTATCTTTGAGCTCCTGGGTTGTCCGAATCTCGTAACGTCCCTTGTCGTCAAACCATCCTGTACCCGCAGTTTTGGCGGTACCCCTAACGATATTCCGCAGGGCCAGCTGTGCCTCTTCCATGTTGGATGCCACCAGTTTGCCGCCCTCAAACTTAAAGGTGGACTTCTCCTGCAACTTGGCGAGTGCATCCTTGGCTTCCTCTGCCGTCATCTTAATGGCGTCAGCATCTTTCTTTGCCGCCTCTGCACCTTCTTCTTGCGAACCGGTAAGACCTTCGCGTGCCTTGGTCAGTTTGTAAATCGTATCTGTCAGAGAGTTATTCTGTTTCTCCAACCTCTTGATTTCATTCTGCTGTCTCGCTGTCAGTTGAATGGATTCCCCTGCGGCTTCATTCGACTTCTTGGTGGATTCCGCTGCCTTTTCGGTAGCACCTGCGACTCCTTCTGTTGCAGTTTTGATATTATCTTTTATCTCCGCCTCTTGCTTTTCGAGGTTATTCTTATCGCTCTGTAACTTGTTGAGTTTTTCAATACGGCCTTCATCATTGCGCTGTGCGGCTGCCAAATACGACTGTGCGGCCTCGATACGGATTTGATGGTCATCCTTGCCCTGATTCTTGTTGACGGCGACGAATCCTGTCGTTGCATTGTAATCGAACGTGCCGAATTTCTTTGTCACCACCTCGCTACGCTGAAGCGTCTGCACCAGCTTGCGGGCTTCCTCTTCGGTAATCTTGTAGTATTCGGCCAACTGCTTGATAGGCTCGGCAGCCTGAGCAGGAATGAACTTATCCTCAGTAATACCCTTTACCTTCTTAATAATTTCATAGAAGTTGTTGGCCACGTCGAGCATGTCATCCAACTGCTGTTTGTCGTCGCCAAGGTTCATCGGGCTTAGTTTGCCGTCCTTGTCACCCTGGAGGCGGTCAAGTATTCCCTGCCACTTTTCCACGACACCGCCCTTCTTGTTCTCAGCTTCTATCTGTGTGTTCTTCTCGGCGATAGCAGCCTGTACAGCTTTCAGCTTTGCCTTCAGTGCATCAACTTCGCTGGAATCTACCTTTGGTTTAATGGGCTCGGAACCGACTTTCTTTATCTGTTCTTCCAGACTTTTCAGTCCGGTTTCAAAACCGCCGATCTCGCCTTTAAGGGTAGCAACAGTTTGAGCCAGCTCTTCAGTACTTTTGTTTTGTTCATCGGTAGCCTTCTTAGACTTCTCGGCGGCTTGTGACTCCTTTTCATATTGCTTTTCCAGCTTACCTTTCTCCTCAGCCAGTTTTCCGACCTTATCTTTTTGCTCGTCGTACGCATTGATGATTGCTTGCGCCTCGGCTTTTTTCTTCTCGGCCTCCTGCTTCTTCTCTTCTGCGTCGGCAATCTTCTTGTTGCGTTTCTCTATGAGTTTGTCGTAGTTCTCCTGCAGTTCTATGGTACCTTTCAGCTCCTCGCGCTCCTGACGCTCCAGCACCATCTTGTCGCTGATACCCTTCATGCTCTCCTCGATGCCGCTGCGCTCCTTCTGTGCAGCCTGCACAAACGCCTCTCCCATGGCATGACGCTGGGCGATGGATTCCTTGGTGAGCGAGTTAGACAGACGCATGGCATCCATCTCGTCCACGATCTCGCCCCTCAGGCGACGCTCAGTCTCGGTAACAGTCTCCACAGCCTGCGCCACCTCGTTCATCTGCTTCTGCAGTCCGCGCCAATCCTCGCTGCCTACGACTGCCAGTTCGGAAAGATCCTTCAGCACGTCACGGGCGGCGGTGAGCTGTGAGGTGCTGACCGACGCGCCGGCCTTCATCGACTGCATCAGTCCGTCAATGTCCTCACGGGCACGGGTGACGTTGCGTTGGGCAGCCTCTATGACCGTCTGTAGGTCGCTCCATTCCTTGGTATTGCTCTTGAAGTTGCTTTGTGCCAGTTTAGCAGAATTTACCAAGGCCTTGTTGAACTTTGGCGACATCTGGTCGAGCGTACCTTCGTTAAACTCCTTGATACCCTTCGACAGTGTGTCGATACCCTTGGCGTATTCGCGCACACCCTTCTGCAAGGCCTGATAAATCTTGGTCTGCTCTCTCAGCTGAGTGTTAATCTTTTCGATGACATCCTTAGGCGCGTTGGAAGCCTTAGCTTCGGACAGCGCGTTGTCGAGCTTTTCCTTGGCTATGCGGGCTTCCTCGCAGGAGTCCTTCAGTGATTGCAATACTGGGTTCGCCTTACCGGCGTTGGCCACAAAATCAATGTGGATTAGTTCGTGACGTGTTGCCATATCTTATTTTCTGTGTTGGTTTCAAATGTGATTATCTCCAGATTCTGTCTCTGCGCTGCCGTAGGAAGAGGGCACGATTCACAGCCTCGTGAGCGTCCTGGTTGTCGCCCATGGCGAAGACGAGGAACATGGTTCCGGCGAAGCAGAACTCCTTGCGGGCCATGGCCGCGAACTTGGCGGCCTGCGTGCGCATCTCCGTTACCACGAAGGGCTTACCCCTGCGTCGGCGCGTCGGCACCGGGATGGGATCCCAGTAGGGGCGCGGTATCTTGGGTACAGGACTGTCGTATGGCTCCCCTCTTCCAACGGCCAGCTCTACAAACCTCGAATAATAGAGGTAGCGGGCTGCGAACACCTGCGTGTCGCCGCCGCTTGTCGCCCACGTCTTCCACCAGAGAGACCGCTTCATCTCGCCGGTGCGCACGGCATTCAGACGCTCCACGTTCTCCTCGGTGTTCTCGCGGCTGATGCGCTCAAAGTTCTGGATCCAGGCCATGATGCGCTCATCACGCCAGTCCCATTTCCAGCGTTTTACCTTGTCGCCGTACTTGTCGGTCGCCCAACTTCGCTCAGCATCTGAAAATATTGCCATAGCCGTTCAGTCCTTGGTTCGTTAATACACCTGGAATCCGTGGGTGTCTTTGATTTTCCCTTCGACGATATCGTACACATCCTGCATAGTGCGGACGTTGATTAACTCGCTGCCGGGGATATTGATAACGAACTCGTCCTCGATATCTATTAGCGCCTCCAGGCACTTCATAGAGTCGGCACCCAGCTCGTCGTAGTTATCTCCCGGTTCGATGTAGTCAGCGGCAATTTCTCCATATTTCGCCATGACCTCATTAACCTTATTGATAATTTCCTGTCTTTTCATCGTTCTTTTTTTATGGTTCTTTGTTTGGGTTAGCGTCATCGTTGTCATCCGATGGTGATATAAGATTTTTCTTTTCCATTATCCTAACTGTTACCATGGCCAGACAACGCTTCCATCTTTGTTTTAGGTCGCCCCCCTCTCTCTCGACAGTATCCACTCTTTTATAGAGCTCTTTGTTAAGCAACTCGAGACTCTCCGGCCCTTCCAGAGGCAGGTCGTCTCGCATAAGCTCCTGCTCGCAGAAAGACACAAAGCGAAGGGCCCGCAGGACGGACTGGGTATGTGCATGGCGTATGCGCTTGGCGATCATACCGTAGTACTCGCGGCTCTTCTCCGTGATTCCTTGTCGGATTTCTTCCTTGGAGAGTTCCTTTTCGCCTTTCATGCCTTCCTCGGCACACGCCCAGTAACGAAGCAGTGCTTCACATGAGAGCTCTGCACTGTCCGGCTCTGCCGTCATCGGTGCATGAGGAATGCCCTCGATCGTCAGCGGCACTTCCCTATGCTGCTCCATACCTTTTGTATTGTCCATTGTCATTCTTGTTTTGCTTTTTCTGTAAAATAGAAAAATACGCGCACGCGGTCAAGGGCAAAAGTGAGCGCTCTTCGGAAAATAGCGCAGAGAAAACAGATGCAGGGGACCTCACGGCCGCCTGCATCAGGAAAATCTCATCCAACTTAGATGTTAATTAAAACACAAACAATCTATATAAGCTATTACCTAAAATCCTTTTTTCCTGCAATATAATAAGTATGGAGATCCAGTCAAGGGCAAAAGCGGGTACCCTTCGGAAAACACCGCTATAAAAGCAGATGCAGGTAACCTCACGGCCACCTGCATCAAACAAAACCTAAACTTGAATAACTAAAAAATCTATTACCTAAACTATCATGATTATGCCTGTTCTCCGGCAATGGTCTCTACCGTGCCGGTCTTACTATTGTCGAGTGTGGTTAGCGTCTGCTGCACGATCTGGAACTCCGCCCTATCCCATCCATTGAATGAGCATATCGCCTGAAGGAACGCCAGATACCCCCTCTGCTTGACATTCATCTGCTGCTGTTTCAGCAGGTGCATCTCGCGCAGGGCCGTTCCTCCGTTAGAAGAGTGTACCATCGGCACACCGACCAGACGAGGATCAACACCCAGTGCCAGGAAGATAGGACTCGTTGCGAGCTCCAGCTCATCCTTGCCTGCCTGTGCAGCATCCTTGGTAGTCTCTGTGATATCGACAATCTCCACGTTGTGGTGTTCCTTGCCGTCCTTACCCTCCCACATCCACTGGCGCATCATCTTGCCGTGGTTCTCACGGTGCTGCAGGAAGTCCTCCATGGATTTCTCCAGGTCGTTGATGAACTCCTGCTGCTTCTCAGGCTGTCCGTCATAGCCCTCGTCGGAGAATACCTGATCGAGGTAGTCCAGGCTGATGTAGAAGATCTTGCCCCACGATGTGCGGTTCTCTCTCTGCTTGGCCTTGTCATAGGCAATGGTCGAGGCAAAGTCGTAGAACTTCGAGAGGAAGATGCTCCACCAGGCTGGCTGCTGATAGTACGGCTTGTTACCGTAGTACACAGGACATGCCACCCATGTGGGACGGTCCTTGATACGCGAGCGGGCGTTGCTCTTCACAATATACCTGAGCTCCGAGAGTCGGCCCTGCGGCATGGCAGTTGGATACATCACCACCTTGGAGCTTGCCACATTGGCCCCCTGCACGCCAGTCCTGCCGTTGGTGCGCCATCGGTCGGAGAAATACACGTGCTCGATATAACGGTAGTCATTCATCACCTCATAGCGCACTCCGCCCGTTGCGATGGGCAGGATGCCCACGCGCACGATCTTCGGGTTCCAGATGCCGCGCCGTCCGCGCTCAAAGCCGACAGTCGGGAAGTAAAGGTCGAAGAGCACGTCATCCTGCATACACTGCGAGCAGTGCAGACTCAGGTCGTTGTCCTCCAGGAACTCCTTGATACCGGGCACATGATCGGTATTACCCTTGTCGTCCGTCTCGTCATAGCCCTCATAGGAGCGCTGCCACTTCTCATAAGCCTCACGGGCGCGTTTTACCCTCGGACTGCCTGCAGGCTCATGATCCATACTCGTAAAGCCACCCGCAGTAAGCTGTGCTCCCCTATCCTCCTCTTCGGCCTGTTCAAGCTCCTGCAGCAGGCTGTAGCCTGCATCACGGTACTCACATGTGGTACCGTCCGGGAAGCGGTACATCAGGCGCGGGCCGAGACCTGTGCTCAGGTCTGCCAGATAGCGCAGCGGGGATGCCGTATAGGGCAGTGCCTTGGCCAGCGCATAGATAACCGTAGGCAGGTTGTCACTGGGGCCGAACTTTACATAGCCACGTCCGACCTTCTCTCCGTCGGCTCCGCTGACGGAGGAGGGAACGGTATCATAGCTGTCGAAGCTGTATGCGACAGCTGCAAGCGGTCCGCTGGAGAGCGCACCGTCGCCGATACTTGCAGCCATGGACTTTGCGTCGGCCTGGGAGCTGTCCTTGTCGCCAAGGGCAAAGTCAAGGACACCGCCGGGCTTCAGGGCGTCAAGGGCTACGAACCCACGCTTGGTGAGCGTGTTGCTAAGACGGTTGAACTCAGCCTTCGTCTTAGGGGTATGTACAGGGATGGATGATCTCTTTGTCATAGTCTAATTCAGTTTTTTCTGCAATATAATCAATCACCGTTTTTGTGTCAAGGGCAAATCTTCACCTACAGTGTACAATATGCGAGAATCTGCCGCGTAGAGCGCCTCCGATACGCTTGTTACTCTCCGCACACTCCTTCACACCGATAATCAGATCATCGAGTGCATCGGTCACATCGGTACGGGTTCGAGGATCGCCTCCGAGGGAGTCCTCGTCGGTGCTCTTGAGCTTCTCCCTGCCCTTGTCCTTGCGGAACGTTCCAGGCACGATGGCAGCGTTCTCGATGGCTGTAATGAGATAGTCGTTACGGCCTGCCTCACGGTTGATATAGATGCTGGGCGATGCCTTGAAGGACAGACAGTCGTTGATGAACTGGTACTTGCGCTCATGTCGCCAGACGGCAAACTCCGCCTCAGTGACCTTCCAGCCGTAGGATTCCAGCTCATGGATGACCACGCGGTCGAAACGGCTGTCATCACTGTTCTCCACGGCGTAGGCCGTGGCTCCGCCCTGCTTGACGGTGGGAGTGAAATAGAAGATAACCTCACCGCAGCGCTTGCGATGGGGGGCGTAGTAGGCATTGAAGTCCGCCACCAGCGCACGCAGCTTGCGCTCGTTCAGGACGAAGAATGTCTTCAAGACGAAAAGCGAGGACCTGCCCTGGTAGGTGCGTGTCTGCCCGACAACCATACAGCTGAGGTTCGCATTGGCGTCGATGGCGATACGCAGCGGCTCGTGGTAGTCCACGTCCACATCCAGGATACAGTTGTCGGCAGCCCTTGCACACTGGTCAAGGTCTATCTCCTCAGTCTCGTACTCCGTGAGCCAGTTCGTGGAGTCCAGCGCCTTGCCGCTGCGCTTATGGGTGAACTTATCGGCTATGAGGTCGTATATCTCACCCACCTCATAGGTATGTATGTCATTGTCGAAATTAGAATAGAAACCGTCGCGGGCGGCACCTTTCTTCTGTCCGAGAATCTGGATGCGGAACATCAGGTCCGGCAGCTCGCGCTTCATCTGGCGTATCCATGCCTCTCCGCCGAGCATGGCGGCATTCTCCACGGAAGAGAAGTTCCAGAAAGTCTCGCTCTCGGAGCGCAAGGCTTCGAGCTTGAGAAGGAAGTTCTCGTTCTGCGCCAGACGGACAGCCATCTGAGGGTCATGTATCTTCAGGTACTGCAGCTCGGCCAGCATCTCGACAATCTGACTGTTGACCTCCTTGCTCTCATACTGTTCCTCTTTCTCCCACTCGCACTGCTTCTGTGTGAGTCCGGCATCGGACACCCAGAGCTGTGAGCAGTAGTTATGGTTCAGCAGCGGATCCGTACCGCGTCCTATCTGGCGCTTCTCGACCTTACGCGCAGCGGGCGGCACGAAGTCACCACGCAGCGTAGGCAATACCTCCTCCTTGACACGCTGCCAGGGAAGGTACTTCGTCTCGTCACCGATAAGTGCCGCAAGGTTCAAGCCGTTGGCAGATCCCTTGACGCAGAGCGATATCATGCTCCAGCAGAAGCCGTTCTGGAAATGGATGATATTCTCCCAGTTGCGCGGACGTGCAACGGGCATATCCCAGTGCAGCTTCGCAGGTGCCTGCCCACGGAAGTAGAACTGCTCGAAGCCGAGGGAGTTGACCACCTTCAGTGCGTTGGGCATGGTCCGGGTGTAGAGCTGCTTGGAGCTTGCACCGCAGAAGCCGCCCATCTGGCGCGGCAGGCCAAGCGTGACATTGGTCATGTGTACACCGATGTACGAGGTCTTTCCGAAGCCACGGGCTGCACGTATCATCGTGCGGCGGCTCCCGAAATTGTAAATCTCCACCTGTCCCCGGTGCATGTATATCTTATGGCAGCCGTCACCCAGCAGGTCCACCACTCCGCCGTACTCAGGCTTTGCCTCCTCCACGTCCGGAAGCATTTTCTCTTCCAGGGCGTTGCTGCTTCTGTTGATGTCTGTTCCTATCCTGCTCATAAGCAATCAGTATGTAGAGACGAGTATCATGGTTAGCGCCAGTGCGGCGGCCGTACCGACAGCGATTATGAAAATTCCGAAGAGGATCTTGAAGGCAGCGCCGGTCGACTCCTTACTCTCAGAGATGAAAGGATGTGACAGTACCGCTGTCGCCAGAAGGATGACAGAGACGGTCAGCCAGCCGAATATCTGTACGAGCTTTTGCATAGTCTATCATTTATTGTTGGTCAGTTGAACCACCGTATCTCAGGACTACCCGAAAAGCCTTTCTCCCATACGAACCATGCGTAGGCAGTGGCGCTTCCCGGGGAGTGCTCGAAGTCCCCGTTCTTGGCGCAGTTGAGCCGCGAGCGGCTGACCCACACTCTCCGGGGGGGTATTTCTCGAAGAGCTTGCGGCGGCCCTTGCCTTCGAGGAAGGTGAGCTTGAGGAACATGGCCACCTTACGGCCATCGGGAATGATCTCCATGGACTTCTGGACGAAATCCTGTGCAAAGGCGTAAGGCGGGTTGGTGACGATGTCGCCGTCCCACGCGGTATTCTCCTCTGCGAGGAAGTCGGCCACCTCCCCGTAGCCACGGTCCTCGATGTCACGGCTGACAACCTCGTAGCCGTCCGCCTCGAGGATACGGCTCATGTGCCCCTCGCCGCAGGACGGCTCCAGGATGGGGCCCGTGAATTTCTCCAGACGGCAGAGCCACTCTGTAGCGGCAGGCTCCGTAGCATAGTAGTCGCGCTCGGCACGCTCTTCGGCGCAGTGGTTACTGGCACCTATGGTCTTGAACGTCGATGCGTTCCCTCCTTTCCAGTCTCTCGGCATAGATTCAATCATTCTTACAGGTTACTTCCCATCGTTGCGGTCCGTAGTACGGGTGTGTAGTACCAGGTACAGGCCACTGTACCGGCTCTACGACCGGAATCACCTGTGGCACGTACCGGACTTCCGGCGTCTTGTCAACGATGAACTCCAGCAATGTCAGGTATTGATCGGCCGTCATCACAAACTGGCCTTGGGCGTCTTTCTTCACTCTGAGCATGTTCAGCAGCTCAACGGCTTCTTTCTGTTTGTCTGTCATAGCTACAAATCTTTATTCTGTTATTTCTGTATAATCTTCAGGAACTCCGGCAGCTGCCTCCATCACGGCCACCCTCTCCTCGATGGCCAGACGCTTCTCGTCCTCGTAGGCACCGTACTTGTCGATGATACGCTTGACCTCGGCGTTGTCGTAGTTCTTCTTGGTGCTGTCCACCTGTGAGACATCCGTTACGATGACCGACGGCAGGAAGGCGACCTTGTTCATGTCGTTCTGCTCGCTCTCCGGCTGGTCGAGACGGTCGAGTTTGATGATGATCTTCGCACCATCGGCCATGTCCTTGCCGTTATCCGTCGCCATGCCGTTACGCATCAGACGGTCTGCCACGGCACGTACCTTCGCCTCCGAAGTCCTACGGCTCGGCGGTGCCACGTGGTCGCGCACGTACTCGAAGAGCAGCTGGTCCAAATTAGCGGCGTTACACTCCGCCCCTGACGAGGCATAATGTCCCTTGACAATCTGACGGAACATCGCCTTCGTGTCCAGCCACGGGTTCTTCACCCACTGCCAGTAGACATGGCTGACACGGGCCAGACGGTCCTTGTTCTCCTTTCGGATATTGATATCACAGATGGGCACTCCCTTCTCGAAATGAAGGAGCGACCACTGCGTGAGTTCCTGTGCAAGCTGGTATTTCATATAATCATCTCTTTAAGGATTACCATGTGACGACCTTCTTGTTCGAGCAGACAAGGCGGTCGAAGCCCATGCCGTTCAGGCGGTTCATCCATCCTTTGAGGAATTTCTTCTTGATGGGATTGACAGCCTGACGCTCGTAGAACTCCTTACGTTCCTTCCAGAGCCGGCGGTAGAGTTCCTTGGGGTCCTTGTGGTCGTTGATGGCGGCAAGGGTCTTCGGACCCACCTGCCCGTCCATTTTCACGCCCAGGATCTTCTGGGGGAGCCTGATGCCGTAGATACCGGAGTTCCAGTACCAGTCGACAACCAGGTTGGCTATCGCCTGACAACTGATTCTGTCCGCCTGCCATTTATCCCAGTAGACGGGCTTGAGTATGAGATTGACGGCATCATCCTTCGAGATAAGCATGACATCCTTCTCGTCGATGACGCGGTCGCCGTTCTTGTCGTATCCGTACTTACGCCACGTCTCGAGCGTAACACCCTTGTTTGTTGCTCCTCCGCTGTCACCGGGAGTCTTGTTGTAGCCGCCTTCCCACGAGAGCAGGAACGGGGCGAGGATTTCCACTTTTGCCATAGTCTTTGAAATATTTAGTTATTCGACTTCCTGAGGTGTCTGCCAGCCGTCGACGACGATGGCATCCTCCCTCTCCAGGAGAAACATGACACGCTCACCTGCGAGGTTATGCCAGCGGAAGCCCAAGTCAAGCAACTTGCGCTCGGCCTTTGGCCACGGGTCGCCGAAGTCCGCACTCGCACGGATACCCATCGCGTCGCGAAGCTGTGCCTGGTTCATGATCTCAACGTCTATGTTGTAAACGGGGGACGGCAGGTACTGCATGACGAACTGCGCCACGGCATCTTCGATATTCTGCTGGGCATCACCGAGCCAGACGCACACTTCCTTCTGGGCTTCTTCCTCGTCCATTAGCTTCTTGCGTGCCATAGGCCTACATCTTTATGAGCGTTGCACGGGTGTGCGGGATACGCACGACCTGCTCCACCTGCTCGCTGGTGTTACGGACGAACTCGTCAGCATCCTTCTTGTAGCTGACACTCATAAGGGGAACCTTGTTCCGCCAGGGGTCTTCTTTTAGAATGTGATACATAGTCAATATTTGATTTTCTGGGTAGTTATTCCGCCGATGCTTAATGCCGCCGGCTGTCTTTTCTGCCGGCCGTCACCGCTTGCCTCCCATCTTGCACATCCCATCTTCCTGCTGATGCGGAAATTATAGACGGCGCAGATGTAGTGACAGTCCCCTGCCGGCTCCCGCCTGACGGCGACCCTGTGAAGGCAGTTCATACAACCTCTCTTCATTGCCTAACAGTTACATGGGTCAAGATACAGGTCCTTGTTCAGGCAGGTGTTGACGGGCTCCAGACGGTCGAACTGCATCAGCACGGCAAACCATCCGTCCTCCAGCGGACCGACGGTCTGAAAGCCGGAGTATGCCTGCTCGAGGTCGATACGGGCGAAGTCGCCGTTTATATTGGACTCCAACTCCTGGTTGTGCTTGGCAAGCAGCCATGCGACGAAGTTCTGGGCGTGTACCCATGCTTCCTCCTTTGCCTCTGCGGCAGAATCGCCGTCAGACATATTCTTGGCACGGACGAAGAAATAGACGGGGTAACAGCGCACGGGCATCGTGACGGGTCCGTCCCCCTCCACGTTGCTTTCCATGACCACGCAAGGAGAGTATGCAGGCTTGATATTCTTGGCCAGCTCGATAACACCTGCGGTGGAATCCGTCAGGAAGAAACGGCGGTTGCCGTGGATCTCGTCGTCGTGGATGGGCCTGTAGAGCTTACACCACTGTCTTACAATACCGTGAAATGTCATAAGTCTGAATATTTAGTTTTGCTTTGGAAGTTCGTATCCGTATTGCTTGGCTGCGTCAAGGACTTTCTGCGTTACGCTCTGCTCGCCGCCAAGTGCAATCATCTCGCTGTACTTGGCAAGCCACTTTTCCTTGTGGTCAGGTGTCTTGGCATTGCGGGAGTCGATAAGCCACTTGCGCAGGCTGGCGGCCTTGCGGATGTCTTCCTGACTACGCTCGTCACGCTTGATGTCGGTTGCCTTGAGTCCGTCTGCAGGCTTTTCCTGCTGTCCGGCAGGCACCTCTGCGGTTTCTTTGTCAGCGGGTTCGGATACCGGCTCCTGTGCGGCGGGTTCAGCAGCAGGGGTTGCTGCAGGTTCCTGCTCCGGCTCTTCTGCTGCCTGCTGGTTGGCTGCCTCCGGTATGTAGGCATTGCCGAACATGTCAACCAATACCTTTCCGCTGTTTACCAGCTTTGCCCACTCATCATCTATCTCCTTGTAGATGGCGCGGATCTTGTCATCCAGTGCAGTAGCCGTCTTGGCCCACTGTGCTATCTTGTCTGCCTGTCCGTTTGCATCCATCAGTATCCGGGCATTCTCACGGGCCACATCCTCTTCGCGCAGAAAACCGCGAATCAGTGCAGCCTTCTCCTGTGTCTTCTTTGGCAGCAGATGTATATACTGGTCGATATGTTTGGGACGCTGTGGGACAGGAGCGTTACCGGAAGGCAGGACCTGGATGGTCTCAGTACCGCCTGATCCTTTCTTCGTACCTTCCATGCGGGGAGGTATTCCTATGACAGGCTTTTCGGCCGTGACGGCGACCACGCTCTTGAGCGAATCAATCAGACGGCGGATTGCTCTCTTGGCCGACTTGGCGTAGAGCATGTCAGGAAGCCATGTTTCCTCTGTGCCCTGCAGTGCGGTCAGCAGCACCACACCATCCTCCCACGCCTTGCACTCGGTATCGTTCCACGTGGCACTGCACTGTGCGACGTTCATGAACTGCGCCGAGTCTTCATTCTTCTTTGGCGCAACAAGACGTGCCTGATTGTTCAGCCACTCCCCTACTCTTTTAAGGTACTCCTCGCGCTCACCTGTCTGCATGCCGTCGACACGTTCCAGGTATTCCTCGTTGGTAATCCTTTTAATCATGAAATAGAAAAATTAATAAATTGATATGCCGTTCCTACAGGATACAGCGGTTGTGATTTTACGTTCTGCAATCAATATAAAAAGCCTTTGTACACTTGTCAAGGGCAAAGTTGATGTAATTTCGTGTTAATTTTGCTTAAACAATCATTTAATTATTTGCTTATTTGCTTAGAAAGCCTTATCTTTGCTGACAAGTTACAACAACTCGGCGGCTTTTCCGCCTATGTCTTACCAATCAAAAATAATATGGCAACAAGATTGAAAACGCACTCGCTACGGTGTACTGTGGCAGTGTCAAACAACAAGGGCGGCGCCGGTAAAACGAGCACCGTACTGAACCTCGCGTCTGCCATCGCCAGGCGAATTGAAGGTTATCGTGTGCTGGTTATCGACTGCGATCCGCAGCGTAACCTTTCCTACTTCCTCGGATGGGAAGACCAGCTGGAACTGTTCGGCAACCCGACCGTCTACACTTCGCTCTGCATTGAACAGCAGGGCCTGCCTGTCTACAAGGCAGAGAACGGCGTGTATTTCAGTCCAGCCTCTGTGAAGCTCAATGGCATCGACGCCATTCTGAACATGCGCCCGGATTCAAGCGACGCCCTGAAGGAAATCCTCCAGCGTCCTATCCAGGACTGCGGGTCCATCATTTTCAACGATGAAGCGAATGAGCATCAGGTCGTCAAGACAGGCACCACCCTACCCTCTTCGCTTCAAGAGGCTTTCGACTTCGTCTTCATTGATACCCAGCCCGCCATGTCCCGCATGACCTATAACGCATTCTATGCGGCCGACGGATACATCATCCCGACGGAGCTGGAGGAAGCCTGTGTTAAAGGCATGGCGAACATCGCCGTTGCAGCGAGCAAGGTTGACGGCGGGCGCGGTACGTTCAAGTGCCATGGCATCCTGATTACCAAGCTCGATGCACAACTGCGCTCGGCAAAACTCTACGAGCCGCAAATCAGGGAGTCTTTCAGTGAAACTTTCAAGACGGCCATCAGGCGTTCCAAAGATGTCATCGAGAGCCAGGCACTGCGTGAGGACGTGTTCACTTCCTATGGTGGCGGTCGGGCGGCCGAAGACTATACTGCCCTGGCAACGGAGTACCTGAAGAAGTATGCTTAGCTGCTTGGATAAGCATTTAATCATTTGCTTATTTAAGTATTTAGGTATTTACTTAAACAAGTATTTACTTATTAAAGCAAATAAGCAGATAATTAAATAAGTATTTATGTATATAAGCAATTAAGTATATAAGCTATTAAGCATATAAGTATTTAAGTATTCAATCATTTAATTAAATAAGTAATATGGCAAAGGATAAATTCAAGAAGATGCAGCAGGGTGGGGGAGCCGGATCGTTCCAGGAGACTCTCGTACAGGCTGCAACGACCGTAGCTGCTATCGAGATGCAGAACACGGACATGGAACCGAGTGTAGGCAACCCGATTCCACATATACCCGGTCACATCAAGACGGACAGGACAGTGCCTGCACAGAAGCCGAGCTTGGGCGTAGAAAGCGCTGCAGCACCACGCTTCATGCGTCTGCCTAATCCGCAGATACCGCTTCAGGAATACAACCTTGTGAGTAACTATTGCGGACAGTTCGCTAACATGACTCGCCAGGATTTCGTGGAGCTGGCTATTATCGAGAAGCTGCATTCGGACGGCGGAATGCCCCAGGAGGAGTTCAACCGTCGCTACGAGGAAATCCGTAATCGTCCGCCAAGAGGGCAACGCAAGGGAATGAAGAACAGCACACAGTCTAATTAAATAAGCATTTAAGCATTTGATTATTTACTCATTCAATTAATTATTTTAAAACACAAGGCTATGAATCACTACAACGACAATCTGTCGCCTTCTCGCGACTTCGTGGCCATCGACGTGGAATACGCCGACGCCGAACAGAACATCTGCCAGATAGGCCTGGTAGTAGTTAGAGACCTGAAAATAGAGCAGCGCCGCTCTTGGCTCATACAGCCGCCGGGCAATCACTATGAACAGCGCTACTCTGACGTTCACGGAATCACGGCGGAGGATACGGCCTTCGCACCATCCCTGTGGGTGGCGTGGACGGATATCTCGGAATATCTCCACGGCTGGCAGATATGGGCGCATAACGCCACCTCAACCGAGGAACCGGTTATCAACAAGAACCTTCGCCTTGCAGAGATTCCTGAGACGCTGCATATACTCGACAGCCGCAATCTGTTCCAGCGTCCCGGATGTTCAGCGGGCAGCGGCAACGGACTTATCCAGTGCTGTATGGCACTCGGCATCTCCGTGGGCCTACATCATCAGGCACTCGACGATGCAGAGATGTGCGCACAAATCGTCATAGCCTACATAGAAGGGCGTGAGCCTGTATGGGACGGCGTTCCCGTCACGTCCGAGGAAGTGCGCAAGGCGGAGCAGGGTAAGCGAGTTCTCAGACTTGGAGAGTTCCGTGACTACTATGCCAGCACGTCGTCCGGTTATGAGGATGTTTTTGCCGTCCTCTCGTCAACCTGTGACGGTGCCCAGGAACAGACAGTCGATGTGTTCGACAAGGGAGACGTCATGCCTGGAGAAAACTCTGGCGAGATCGACTTCGCACGGCTGAACTGCTCGGAGGACAATCCCGTTAGAGGTAAGACCGTGGTATTCACGGGTGTGTTCAACGTGAAGCGTGATGATATCAAAAAGGCGCTCGACGCCATGGGTGCCAAGCATCCGAGTAGTATCAGTGGCAAGACCTATGCAGTGATTTTCGGAACGAAGAACATTAGCTTCAATAAACTCTGTGACATCGAGGAGCAGGAGGAGAAGGGACACCACATCTTCCGTATCGTAGGCAACGAGGATCTGGAAGAATTTCTATATGGTGATACGGGCAAGTTCTTTAGGAATTAAATCAAATTGACCTACTAATTCGGTAAAACCTGCGGGCCTCGTGTCTGCAGGTTTTCTTTTTAAAAGCACCTACCAATTCGGTAAATTGATTTTCCGCAAATAAAGGAGAGGGGGTAGGGGGTGAGACTAAAAATAACACCTACCAATTCGGTAAATTAACGAAATAGACGTAGGCAAAATGTCGTAATAAGCCTATATACATTGGCTTTGCGAAATACCGTACATATTTTAACGCCGTAGGCTTTACATATTTTTCAGTCCATTTTCAAAAGATCTCCTCGAATCGAATGATTTATATACTCTGTAATAGAATAATATATAGTATTATATATACGTGTGTTCTATAATATTGATTATCAATAAGTTACGGTAAATGTTTTACCGAGTTCGTAGGTGGTGTTTTACCGAAATAGTAGGTGTGGATTTACTATGTACGTAGGTATAGTCTTACCGAAATAGTAGGTCTCTGTTTACCGTAATCGTAGGCGAAATCGGAACTATTTTACCGAATTGGTAGGTGATGTTTTACCGAATTGGTAGGTTGGGATTAACCATGTACGTAGGTATAGTCTTACCGAAATAGTAGGCGTTAATTTACCGAGTTAGTAGGTGGTGTTTTACCGAAATTATAGGCGATGGTATTGTTCAAAATCATAGGTGTGATTTACCAAAATCGTATATGTAATTTACCGAAATAGTAGGCGCGTTTTTCCTAATAAATAGAATAAAAACGTAACACGCTGATTATCAAAGCAAAGAAAAATACATTCAAAAATAAAAATAAAGTAGAAAAAATTTGGAAGTTTCAGATATATTCCATATCTTTGCCGCAACTTTAAGTTACAACAAATATTATGGCAACTACCAAATCAAAAAAGAAAAAGGCTGTAACGCTGAGCCTTCAAGACCTCATTACGCAGCCAAGACAGCTGGCTCACCTGCCGATGATGAACAAGGTGACAGGCTATCGCGTGTTGATTGCCGTTCTTCAGCGTTTGCAGGGGCTCTGGAAAATCGCTAAGATGCCACAGTCGGATAAGAGCGGGCAGTTGTACCTGAACTTTATTACAGACGAGTTTGAGGTTAAGAGAAAAAAGGAGGGTGTGTATAACGACGGCGATGTAGTGTTTAAGCTGAAGCTGAGCGATATAGCCGACGACGTACACTACGAGGAAGCGCGTACAGCCCTACAGTCAATCACGCACGTGCAGTGTTTCATCCCTGACAAGGAAAATCCCGGTTATTACAGAACGGAGAATCTGATGCAGATCTACGGTAAGCGTGAGAACGGTAAATTTGTCGGTACGGAGTTTGAGGTGATTGTTCCGCGTCTGACGGCGGAGAACACCCTCGACATTAACCTTTTCTCGAATTATACACGTTTTGTGGGTTATACTGCGGGGCGTTTGCGTAGTAGTTTTGCATATCCTCTCTATGTCTACCTTTCAGAAGAATGGCGTCATCATGGCGAGTATTTTACTATCCCAATGCGTGACCTGCGCATACGTCTTGGGTTCGTGAAAGACAGTGACGATCCGGACCGTGAGAACAGGTATGGTTCATGGAGCACGTTCTGTGTGAAGGTTCTTGACCAGGCGCAGAAGGAACTTGACAAGCTGGCGGAAACAGGTGGAGCGGACTTTACGTTCAAGTATCAGGGGCTGCTTCATGGAACACCGCTGCCGGCCCGTAAGCGTCCGGATGCTGTTGCCTTTACCATCCTGCCGACTGAAGCCGGACGGACTATTAAGGAAGAAAACGACTACGCGCCAAACAGTGCCCTGTCACAGAAGATGATGGTGGACTTCTTCCACCTGCATATCAACCAGGCGCGTGCCTTACTGAGAAGGGTTACGCCAGTCATCATGCCGGGCTTTGTGCAGCAGCTGCAGACGTGGCACGACGAGTTCCTGTCAGGTACGCACGCAGACGTGCAGAATATTGCAGCGTGGACCTATAAGGCTATAGATGAATATATTCGTCAGGAAGAAAACAAACAGTTTACTCCGGCCGAAGAAATCAGTAGTGAGCCGATGCTGGAAACTATGGAGAAATGGTAATTCTATGAGAGAAGATGATAAACTGTTTAGTTCCTTCATGGAACTTGTTAGAGAAAAGCTGAATAACGACCACGTCTACGAGGTATGGTTCTCAGACCTCAGAATGGAAAGTATTGATACCGATAGTAGCACGATTACAATACAGGTTCCCAGTCGTTACGTATACGAGTATCTGGAGCAATTTTGCGTTGGACTCTTATCGTGGGCCTTATCACAGGCCTTCGGTAAGAGTATGCGCCTGCAGTACAGGCTTTCCGATAAGCGTTCGGAAACAACTGTTTCACAGATCGTCGACTACCTCGCTACACAGGGGTTCCAGAAGGGCGTTATTCCGTCTATATCCATACCTAACGCATGTCAGCGGATGAAGGATGGATTGAAGTACTTTCTTGGGGATTACCAGTGGATACAGGCTTACGACGAGGTTGCCTCTTGGCTTGCGGACAACAAGGGTAGGGGACTGCTGTGCGTGGGGCCGAACGGGCTTGGTAAAACACTGATATGCACCAAGGTTATTCCTGTGTTGCTCGGTCACAATATCATGTCAGTCACCTCGACGGAAATGAACCGGAGGATTGACGAGCTGCTCAACGAGAAGTTCATTATCATAGATGATCTTGGCAAGGAGGATGTCTGTCCGAAGGTGTACGGAACTCAGCGGCATCCGTTCTACGAGCTGCTGGATGCCGCTGAGAGAGATGGAAAATTACTGATAATAACTACCAATCTGAGTACGACGCCAATGAGAGGCTACACGGATTCTATTCTTAATCGTTACGGTTCAGAGTCGATATCGCGGCTCAAGACCACCACTCACGTGATAGAGTTCCAAGGCACGGACCTCAGGCACTGATCTCAGCGGCAGTCTTTTTCTTCTTGGCTTGTCTCTGCCATTCCCTTCTGATTGCTTCTACGTATTTGTCGGGAGTATGCGTCATCCGGCAGAAATCCTCGATCATTGCAACTGCAGGATATTTTTTGCCGTCCATCTTCTTCTTGTATTTCTCGTCGAACTCTGCAACGGCCTCCCAGAACTCCTGGCGAATAAATTTTTGGATAGCAATTGCTTGCTTTGGCTTTAGGTTTACGTTTATACCCCATGGCCGCAGCACGCCGTACCTGGTTAAGCATTGCCTTGGACATTCAAACGGTATATAAGAGTTCATCAGCTCTCGAGTAAACCCATAAACTTCCCTACACTTCTCTTCGTTAATATCCAGAGCATTCTCGAAGATAGCCATTTGTACCGATGGAACTGAATTACCCATTTTTTCCTCCATGTTCCATAACATGATAACTTCTTTCTTCAAAATGTCGCGGATTTCGTCATGGCAGAACATGGTTATAATGGGCTTACCGTGAACATGAAGTGTCCCGGCATACTCATAATCAAGCCATCCGTGCATGTAGTCTGTGACTTTAAGCCAGATGATAATAGGCGTTTTTTTCTTCATTTCAAATATATGTTTATTAGAAATTGGATACAAAGCTATATAATTTTTTTTAAACTTGGATTTTTTTTCATTTATAAAAATTTTAAAAAAGGTTTTTTGTCATTAAAACGCTATTTTTTGTACAGCAGACAGCGCTATAAAATACTATTATGACAGAGGAATAAAACATTGAAAATCAATTGTTTAGATGTTAAAGTAAATATTTATTGTATATTTATTTTGACAGCGCGTAAGTATTTGATATACAAGTAGATAAACACATAAAAATGGTCTGCTGTCTAAAAAGGCCGTTTTTGAAATAAATGTTTTAAAATTACGCTCCGGTGCGTCCCTTGCCTATGCTTCTCATTCGCATGTGCGCGAAGCGCTCCCCGTTCCCCACAACTAATGTAAAAAATTATTATAAAGATAAAATAAAATATTGGAAATCAACAATTTACGAAAATGTAAAAAATGATGTTACGATATATTTCATCCACTTTTATTATTCAATTTTTATAAATAACCGCGAAAAATACACACAACTTATTGATAATCAGATTAATATCAATTATTTTTCTAAAAAAAAGCGCCGAAAAAGAAGGACAGCAAAATAAAATAAAGCGAAAACAAAATTAATCACATATAAGTTTGCAAGGTTCATTATTATTTTGTAACTTTGCACAATGCAATTATATTAAGCCAAGATGCTTTTTGTTGTGAAACAAGGAGCATTTTATTTCAGAGCTCTGACACCGCCCTAATGTTGTAACTTTTAGGGGCGGTGTTTTTTATACCCCCAACTTTGCCCTTGACGAGATTATCGTTATTTTTTATCTTTGCAGAAAATTAATTTTTATAAAAAATGAAGGTATTTAAAAAATTCCGGATCTTTCAAAAAGATCTGTTTGGGGTAAATACAAAAAGACAGCGCA
>Ga0265298_10003309_pt1 | contig 21434 bp, 16 predicted proteins | sample AusTroGonzalo_MG_3_FD_193486 | JGI IMG/M metagenome (GOLD analysis project Ga0265298, IMG submission 193486) | Bovine rumen microbial communities from tropical cattle in Woodstock, Queensland, Australia - Gonzalo_01 | ecosystem: Host-associated > Mammals > Digestive system > Stomach > Rumen ...
AATATGAACAGAGAACACTTCCAGTGCATCAAAGACCTTGCTCACCAGATACAGGATAACAACAATTGCGATAAATGCCATTTCAGTGGCCCTCCTTACGAGCATAGAATACAGCAAGGCAGAGACAGAATACAGGACCAGAAGCGAAAAATACGGGCAGTTATTCTTCCGTGTGCAGCCATTTCACTTTAAAAAAGACCCGGATCTGAACGGTACAGACAGAAGCAGTGCCTTCCACGGTTTTTATCCGCATCTGGTAAAAAAACGTTGAAAGGACCGCTTGAAAGTCTTGGGAGCGGATCCGAAAGATCAGATCAACGGACAAGCCTCCCCGGCAATGACGCCGAACAAGAAGAGGAGGAAATCCAGCATGAAAAACAGCAGTCCAGAGGAAAATAGAACTATTCCTCTTGTAACTGAAAAGCATGAAAGGTATAATAGTAATGCGGCAGAAACCCCGACGGCCAACGAATGCACTTATACCCAGGATCAGGTTGCGCTTATCGCAAGCGAAGCTGCCCGGGCTGCGGTTGACGGAGTATATGCCCGCCTGAACCTTGACAAACGAAGTGAGCTGAATTCCGGTATATCAAAGGAGAATGAAGATATGCCGAGAAGAATCAGAGAACTAATCACTATCAATGGTAAAGAGCGTTGGCTCAACGGATATTCCATCCAGGAAGTCTGCGACCATTATGTGGACCTGCTGGTCCAGGAAGGGATACTGGAATGGTCAGAAAACAATGACCACATTCCCCTCTTCGGAGAATATATGAAGCAGTTCTTTGGAACCTTCAAGACCAAGCAGGAGAAAAACACACTGATCAACAGAGAGCGCATCATCCGGAATCACATCCAGCCGCTGTTCGGAAAGAAACGGCTTGACAGGATCAGCACCACTGAACTGCAGGCGTGGCTGAACGAACTGGCAAAGAAGTATTCCAGAGAAACCCTGCTGAAGATCAAAAACACCATGAGTCCGGTATTTGATGCCGCGGTGGAGGACGAAATCATCAGCAGAAACCCGCTTCGCAGCAGACGAATTGAGATTGGTGGAAAAGATACAGTTGGCCATAAAGCAATACCAAACGAGAAGATGAAACTGATCCGGAAGAACATTCCGCTGATGGAAGGAAAGACCAAACTGATGGCCGCGCTCCTCTCCTACACCGGAATGCGATTCGAAGAAGTACTCGGACTGAAATGGGAAGATATTCAGGGCGAATGGATCCTCGTGGAACGGGCTGTTGTTCACCCCACCAGGAACCAGCCTGAAATCAAAAAGCCCAAAACCAAGACCAGCGAGCGACTGGTTCCCTACATTCCGGCCCTGGGTAATATCCTGGAACCCGAAAGGAAAACCGGGTTTATTCTTTCCAAGGAGGATGACGGAAAAGAACCGCTCAGCTATTCTGAGGCCCGCAGAGTATTTCAGAAGATCCGGAACCAGTTTGATCTGAAGGATTACTCCGCCCATGACTTCCGTGACACCTGCGCCACCGAATGGCGTGCTGCCGGAATCCCGCTTGATGTGATCGCCAGAATCCTCGGACACGCCAAAACGGAGACCACAGAACGGAAATATGTCAAGTACGGAGAGGACCTGCTACTGCCGGCCCTGAAAACCCTGTACACCTTATAAATCAATGGTTTGACGCATTACGAACTGGAAAGGTCAAACTCGAAGAGCAAAATCCTTTGCCAGTTTTCAAAACCCTGTGAGCCTTGTAATATAAGGCTTAGAAGCCTGTCAAAAGGGGTCGCGTTTTGCCAATTTGCTTTCGTCAGAGAAGGTCAGACTTTTTTAAGCCCGATTTTGGGTCCAAAACAGCCTGAAAAACGATCAGAAAAGAGAGCAAAAAATGAGGAATGCGCCCCTCTAATAAATATCTTTGACGAAAGAGAAAAGCGTCAACTTTTGCCAGTTTTGCAAACGCTGGAAGCCTTGAAAAATAAGGCCGCAAAGCCATTTTTTGAGCCCCGGTTTTTGCCAAAAAGACAGCGTCAGGCGAAAACAAGGCCTCATCCTGACGCAAAAGAAAAACCCCGAACCCATTGAAACAACGTGCTCGGGGCTTCTGGAGCTGATAGCCAGATTCGAACTGGCGACCTCATCCTTACCAAGGATGCGCTCTACCGACTGAGCTATATCAGCATGTTGTCTTTCGACAACGGGTGAATTCTATCACAACCAGTAGGAAAAAGCAAGCACTTTTTTTCGGTTAATTTTATTGATCTGAAAGGAAAGCTTTATGCAAAAAGACCTGACCCTCCCTTCTGAACTTCCGGAAGGCTTTCAATTTACGGAAACAACGGGACTTTCAAAGGAAGAAGTCCAAAAGAGAACAGCTGCCGGCCTTAACAACCGCTTGACCGTTTCGGACGAAAAAACCATTCCCCAGATTCTGTGGTCCCACGTGTTTACGCTGTTCAATCTGCTGAACTTCGCGCTGGGCCTGTGTCTGCTGCTGGTGGGAAGCTACCGGAACATGCTGTTCCTGTTTGTTATCATCGCGAACATCGTAATCGGTGTCTTTCAGGAATACCGGGCGCAGAAGACCATATCCGCGCTGAAGCTTCTGAACGCGCCATCCGTGCATGCACTGCGGGAGGGGCAAGAGATCACTGTTTCCCAGGAGGAAATCGTGCAGGGAGATCTGGTCATTCTCCGCGGCGGAGACCAGGTTGTTGCCGATGCCGTTGTCATTGACGGTGCCGGCGCTGCGATGGAATCCCTGCTGACCGGCGAAAGCAACGCTGTTCACAAAGAAATCAACAGCTGGCTTTATTCCGGATCCTATATCGTGGAAGGCCGGATGACCGCGCAGGTAGTCTATGTAGGAGACGAAAGCTACGCCGGCCGGCTGACAGCCGAGGCCAAGAAAGAAGCCCGACCCGAATCCCGCCTGATGGTTGACCTGAGAAAACTGATCCGTTTCGATTCAATGGTGCTGATCCCGCTGGGCATTCTGCTTTTCCTGAAACAGTTTTTGCTGAATCATATCCCGCTTACGGAAGCAGTTCCCTCATCCGTAGCCGCGATGATCGGGATGATCCCTGAAGGGCTGATTCTGCTGACAAGCGTCGCCATGGCCGTGGGCGTAGTCAAGCTGGCGCGCAGGCAAACCCTTGTGCAGGAGCTTTCCGGAATCGAGACCCTTGCCCGGGCGGATGTGCTCTGCCTGGACAAGACCGGCACGATAACCACCGGGCAGATGGAACTGGAAGAGATCGTCGGGATCGAGTATTCCGAAAAAGAAACGGAAGAAGCGCTCAGTCGCCTGTTGGGCGTATTCGACGAAAACAGCGGCACACTGAACGCCCTGCGGGAAAAACTGGTGCCCGGCACGGAGAAACCCCGAGCCGTGCTCCCCTTCTCATCCGAGCGAAAGAAATCGGCAGCGACCTTCTACGACGGGACAGCGCTGATCCTCGGCGCGCCCGAATTTGTGCTGGAAGACAAATATATACCGGAACTGCGGGCACAGGTGGAAGCCTACGCTGCCGAAGGCAAACGGGTACTCGTGCTGGCGGAAGGCCAGGGACTGGTGACCCCGGAAGCGGTTCCGTCGGTGCGCACGGTATGCGGCCTTTGCATCCTTTCCGACCAGCTCCGGCCCGGAGTTGACCAAACACTCCGCTATTTCCGGGATCAGGGCGTGGACGTCCGGATCATCTCCGGGGATAACCCGATGACCGTTTCCATGATCGCGAAACGGGCCGGCATTCCGAACTGGGACCGCTGGGTGGACATGACCACACTGGAAACTGACGAGGCCATTGAGGAGGCCTGCGAGCAGTATACGATCTTCGGGCGCGTAAAGCCCGAGCAGAAAAAGGCGCTGGTGCTTGCCCTGCAGCATAAAGGACATAATGTCGCCATGACGGGCGACGGCGTCAACGATATCCCGGCGCTGAAGGCCGCCGACTGCTCTATCGCCATCGCCGGCGGCGCGGACGCGGCAAAGAACGCCGCTCAGCTGACGCTGCTGTCCTCCGATTTCAGCGTGCTGCCGGAGATTGTGCTTGAAGGCCGGAGGGTCATCAACAACATTACGCGGGCAGCCAGTCTGTTCCTGACCAAGACGATTTTCAGTTTTCTGCTGAGTATCCTGATGCTGCTGGTGCCGGCGGCCTATCCGTTCCAGCCGATCCAGCTGACCCTGATTTCCTCTCTGATGATCGGGTTCCCCGGCTTTGTGCTGGCGCTGGAGCCCAGCGAAGAACGGATCAGGGGCAACTTCCTGAGAAACGTTCTTCTCCGTGCCCTGCCGGGCGGCGTGGCAGCCGCCATCTGCGCCTCGCTTTCCATGGCGATGAACGCGATCTTCGGCTGGCCGGTTGACCTTTGCAGCACACTGGCAACCCTTTCCGCCGGCGCGGTATGCTGGATGGTTCTCTTCCGGGCCTGCCTGCCGCTGAACAAGATCCGGCGCCTGCTGCTCATTGCGGTCGCCGCTGCGTTTGTCCTGGCCTATCTGGTGCTCGGAAGGCAGTTCTTCTTCCTGGTTCCGCTGACGGGACCCGCCATCGCGGTGCTGGCAGGGCTTGCCGTTTTCGGCTGCGGGATCATCTTCCTGTGCGACCGGATCATCGCGAAACGGGAAGCCCAAAGAAAATAGCAGTTTTGATCGGATTCGTTTATCATGATTTCAATAAACTTGAAAGGTGTCTTTGCCATGTTGAAGAAAGCGCTTTCCGGAATCCTTGTCCTGATTCTTCTCTGCGGGTTCTGCCCGCTCGCCTTCACCGCCTCCGAGCCGAAGGAAACGGTTGCCCCCGCGGTGATGGACGAATGCGGACTTCGCGGGTGGGATCCGGAAAAAGGGTATCAGTATGTGATCATGGGTTGGTATCCCTACGCGAAAGATCCGGCGATCACCAAGAAAAACGCGAATGATCCGGCAATGTATGACCCGGAAACCTACAGCGAGGAAGCAAAAGCCCCCGTACTCTGGCAGGTGCTGGACGTGGCGGACGGGAAGGCGCTGCTGTATACCACCTACATTATCGACGCGCATCAGCCGACCGTAGTTGACAACGAAAAGGACGCCAAAGGCCGCAAATATCCCGAGATTTCCGATTACGGCGAGACCGATCTGAACCGCTGGCTAAATGACACAATGATCAACAACCTGCTCGGGGACGAGCCGGTGCTGGCGGCCGTGACGGAAGAAAAGTACGGCCGGCTCTATCCGCTGACAGACGGGGAGCTGATGACGGAAAAATACGGATTCCAGGATCAGCGCTTCTATGAGGTCAAGTCCCGCTGGGCTTACGCGACACCCTATGCGCTGAATAAAAAACAGCATAAAAAATATGGCAGCAAGCTGACCAAAGACCAGAAATACGGCACATCAGACTACTGGGTTGCCGCATTGAAACGCGACGACAACGGTCAGCAGAAAAAAGGCCGGTACTTGCAGCTCTGCGCCGGCATCGCAGACCCCCACGAAAGGGGCGGCACGAACATCGGACACCTGAGCTTCGGTTACCTGAACCGGACCACCGTCGGCCTTCGCCTGGCGCTCCGGCTGGACACCTCAAAGATTCAGGTAATCTCCGGCAACGGCTCCATCTGGGATCCCTGCCGCCTGGCCTATGTGGAGGACAAGGAAACGGAGAACCCCGTGGTCCTCACCCCGCCGGTCCGGCCTGATCCGACCCCAGCGCCGACGACGCCGGCCCCGGTAAAAGACCGGCCGAAGCTGGAAACCCCCGGCCCCGACGTGACGCCGGTACCGGTGCCCGACTGGGCTCAGCAATAAGGCTTTCCGGACATTCGGGAAAACTGCCATTAAAAAAGAACGGCTCAGGTGCAAGCCGTTCTTTTTCATATGTTTCTCATTTGAAGACCGCGCCCAGGTCTTCGGCAAGCCGGATGGGATCGATGAAGGCGAAGTTCTGATGCAGGAGCCGATGCCGGGGATAAGTAACGGAAAAGACTTCTTTTCCGTCATGTTCCGCAGTCACTTTCACCTCGTTCACCGGCAGGCAGGCCAGCAGGTCCCGGGCAATCCGCAGCCCCATGGCCGCAAGATACAGCTTCCGGTTCTCATTCATCGCCTCGTCCTTGCAGACAAAGGTGCTTTCCAGGCGTTCCGGGCTCGGCGCGCGCATATTGATCCCGTTGGCATAGCCTGTCAGCTCGCCCAAGGGATTGGATGTCTTCAGCACCTCCGTGTAAGCATCCAGATCGCCGGAGAGCACCTTGTCCGCCATTTTATGATAGAACGCCCAAAGGCGTTTCCCGGTCAATCCGTCCGTCGGCAGTTCATGAGCCAGTGCGTCGGTCCAGTCCACGGTCTCGTCCGCCATCTTCCAGAGGCTGCGGATCCCGCTTTCCGCCGGAGTTTCCTTTTTCTTCTTCGGCGCAGGCTGGTCCTGTTTTCCCGCGGCGGGCCGGTCCGGCGTTTCCTCTTTCTGATAAGCCGCCGAGGGCATCCCGCCCCACAGATCGGAGCCGATGGCCGCCAGTTTCTTCAGCAGGTCCATCTGAGTTCTGTTCAGGTTCTCAGCGCCCTGAAGGCCGCTTTCCACATCGTTTTCCGGGCTGTTATCATTGGTGTTAGCCATGCCGTTCCTCTCCTTCCCTGCGGCAGCTGACGCTCGGCGGATTCGCCGCCGTGTTGAACCCTTCGATCACGATCTCCGCGTCGCCTGTAATCTCATTGTCAAACAGCCAGCGGCTCAGCGGGTTGATCAGCAGGCTTTCCACCTGGTTTCCGATTCCCCGGCCGCCGTTGGACAGATCAAAGGTGGCTGCTTCCTGCAGACTGTTGTAGGCAAAGTCCTCAATCCGGATCCGGATGTTTTTCTGCTCGCGTAGGCGGCTGATGATCTTGTTGACCTGGCCCCGGAGGATCAGATCCGCGGCTTCCTTCCGGATATAATCGAAGACGACAATATTCTCCCCGATCCGGTTCAGGATCTCCGGGCGGCCCAGTTCGAGTTTGAAATAGTCTTCAATGGCAGAGCGGACTTTGGTCTGTACTTCGTTGTAGGGCATATCCATGGTCACGTTCGGTTCCCGGTTGCCGAAAGCGTCCTTCACATAGATGCCCAGGTTACTGGTAAAGATAATGATCGTCTCGGAAAAATAGACCGTATTCCCCTGCCCGTCCGTCATCCGTCCGTCCTCAAGAATCTGCAGGAACTTATCCAGAATATTGGAATGAGCCTTTTCGATTTCGTCAAACAGCAGGATGCAGAAAGGGTTCTTCTTCACGGCGTTGGTCAGCTGTCCGCCGGCCTCATAACCTACATATCCGGGAGGCGCGCCCATGAGCTTCTGGTCCGAATGGCTCTGGCCGTATTCGCTCATATCAAAGCGGATGCAGTTACTCTCGTCCCCGAAAAGTTTTTCCGCCAGGGCTTTGGCGGTTTCGGTCTTGCCGGTACCGGTGGGGCCGGCAAAGAACAGGACGCCCTTGGGCTTCCCGGCTGAAGAGGAGTTGATCCCGTTCATACCCGTGACGGCGCGCTTTACCACGTCCAGCGTGCGCTCCAGCGCCGTATCCTGGCCTTTGATCCGCTTTTCGAAGTCCTGCTTCGCCGTCTTCAGGCTCTGCATGTTCAGACGGCTCCAGGGGTTTTCCTTGATACCGTATTTATACAGATCGACGACGGTGCACAGATCCTTGATCCGAATCTCTTCCTTCTTGCACAACATGCGCATCTCATCCAGCTCGGTAAAGCTCATGCCTTCCGTCAGACCGACGAAGCGTTCCTTGATGCGTTCCAGTTCCTCCGGATGTTCCTGATAGTAAGGCATATCCTGGCGGTATACCGTGCCGGAGAAGAAAGCGGCAAAGTTGTTGCCGGTCATCAGGCGCATGCGCTCTTCACGGTCCGGCGCTTCCAGCATCAGAATCTTGCAGACCGGGTTATTCAGGTAGAACCAGGCCGGCAGATCGTTCAGCTTGTTCACCAGCAGAATCAGCAGGTTCTGCTTCTTTCCCTGGGTAGTTTTGACCCAGGAGGAGCTCAGCGCGCTCTGCATCAGAATGTTGAAACTGTTCACGTCCTGCTGGTCCATGCGCTCCGGCGTAGTGATATAATGGCTGGCCATTTCCAGCACCGTAACCGTGGCTGCTTTCCGCTGGAACATGGCCCGTCGGATGACATTAGGCGCCGTATCGGCGCCATTCCCCTTGAATTCCGCCTGGATCGCGCCGTCCTTAATCTGCGACGAGGTCAAATCGGCAAAGCGGATCAGCATGGATGGGTCATACGGACTCATAAAGCCGACCAGGTTGCTGTAGAAGATCACCTGGTCATAACCGTTGTCGGAAAAATAGGCATGCAGGTACCGGCTCAGGGGAACGATCTCATCCTGTCCGACAGAGCCCTGAATCGGATATCTGTACTGATCCAGCACATTCCCTTCCAGAATCAGCAGCGGCTTGATTCCGCTGAACAGTTCCAGTTCCCTGTGCCACTTGGGAATCAGGTTTTCCATCGTCCAAACCTCCTTCGGTTAATTGCTCTTGTTTTCTCTGGACGGGGCAGCACTTGCCGCTTCGGGTACCCCCTGCGGCCCGCTCGCCACCTCTTCCTCCCCATCGCTTTCCGGGATCATCGCGCCTTCAAAAGCGGGCAGATATGGCAGTTCAAGCTTGCTCAGCCCGTCAGCATCCGTGGTGATTTCCGGCAGATCGAACTTCGTGTCGATCTGAATTGCCTCACGGATCGGAACAGCTTCCTCCGCGTTGGCCCGGTAAGGCTGATAGTTGTTCAGAATCGTTTCATGGAACGGTCCGCCGCTGCTCGTATAAGTCGGATAGAGGGTCACCTGCTGGCCGAGGTAGGTTCCGTCATCGCTGAAGGTAAGCTTTGCCTGGGCAACCATGCTGTAGAGGGAGGTGACGGTCTTGTCGATCAGGAACTTCTCCGTGCGGATCTCATCGTTACCGCCAAAAACGAAATTGCCGAGGGAGTAGCAGATGACCCGGTTGTTGGCGATGTCGACCCCCTGGAGCACATGCGGATGGTGCATCATCAGCAGGTCCACACCGTACTGGATCATCCGTTTGGCCGTGCTCTCCGTGGAGATTTTTCCGGATTCATGCGCTCCGCGGTATTCCTTTCCGGTGTGCCACGTAGCCACAATCGCGTTCACTTCACCGGTCTGCTTCAGCCGCAGGATAATCTGCTTGAACTTTTCAAAGTTGCTGTTGAGCCATTTGTTATGAAGCGCGAAAAAAGCGATTTTGATCCCGTCTTTTTCAAAGATATAGTACTTACTTTCCTGGGCCCACTCGATCCCGTTTTCCTCCAGGATCTGCTTGGTGGATTCCTCCCCCTGCTTGCCGTAATCCCCGATGTGGTTATTGGCCACTCCGGCCAGCTCCACAGAGCTTCCGGTCAGGATCTTTGCGAAATCCGACGGGCCCCTGAAGCGATACCTTTTCCGCTGGGTCTCCTGGGCCTTGCTGTCGGACAGAACCCCTTCAAAATTGATAAAGGTGATATCGTCTTTTTCAAACAGATCTCGGAAATTGGCGAAGAAATAGTCATATCCCTCCCGGGCCGCGACCGAATCAAAGGAATACTGGTCTGCCCTTGTGCTTTCCTCGCTTCCCAGAGTGCAGTCACCGGTAAAGGAGATGGTGACCGTTTTTTCAGCCGCGGCGCAGCCGGCGCCGATTGCCAGCATGAGGCAAAGCAGCAGGGCGGTAACTCTTTGTAATCTGCGGATCATGGTTTTACTCCTCTCCCAATTGTTCAAACCGGCGGCACCAGGTATATTTGCTGATCGCGCTTGGCTGAGCACCCTGGCAATAGGTGTTTAGGATATCGCGGATATAGGACGGCAGCACCCGGTTGTACTTGACTTCAAGAATCATGACATTCTCGTCAAACGGTGGGATCGTCGGCACATAGGGGTCAAACAGTTCCTTGCTCCATAACCCGGTCCGCAGCTGTTTGTCAAAGGTGATCCGAACCTCCTCCGCCGGATGGAGATACGCTTCCCGCACATAGTCCACCAGCACAACCGGCCGAAGCAAATTAACGGTCATCTCCCGGAACACATCGTTCAGTAGGCCGCTCCTGGTTGTTTCCAGCCCTGCCGGGTCCCCGGCCATGAGCTGCTCGCACAGCAGCCGCGGGATGGAGATGCTCCGCTTTGAGATCAGGCTCCCGACCTTGGTCTTGCATTCCAGCTTGATGATTTTATCGCTGAAGTTATATATCCTGATCCGGTACTTATCGCGGTTCTGTACGCCGTCCAGCTTGTCAAACAGAGCCGTATTGAAGACCGTATCGAAATAAAGCGAGCGGATATGGTACTCGTTATACTCGTCTCCGTTGGGGTCCCGGTTCAGGATCCCGTCCAGCACGCCGCTCAGCACGAAATACTGACGCTCGTTAATGAAATACTTCAGCTCATGCCGAAGCGGCAGCGTATTCATGCTCAACGGAATCCCTCCCCTCATATTTCTTAAAGAGTGAAAACTCAGGTGCCGGCTTCAACCTGGCAGGCTACCAGCGTCGCGTCGTGCACGCCCTCGATGTTCAGTACCGCGCTGACCAGATCCTGCTTGCTGTCAAGCCGTACCTCCACCGTCATCTCCGCGCCGGCGCGGGTTACGGTCTTGCTGCGCAGTTTCCGCTGGCGTACCGTGCGGCGAAGCAACTGGGTGATCTCCTGCTCGGCATAATCATCGTAGTGCACCACCAGCAGATAGGAGTTCGGATTACGGAAGCGTACAAAGGTCATCAGCATCAGGATCAGACCGATGCACAGCACCACCGCCAGCGCGTGAACATACAGTTCCGCACCCAGCAGGATGCCCATCGTCAGCGCCCAGAACATGTAAGCCGTATCCATCGGATCCTTGACCGCCGTTCTGAAACGGACGATCGACAGAGCGCCGACCATGCCCATGCTCAGCGCGATATCGCTCTTGATGCACATCACCACGGGCGTGGTAATCAGCGTCAGCATCATCAGCGTCATCGCGAAGGTGGGGCTGTACAGCACGCCGCGGTAGCACCGCTTATAGACAAAAGCAATGATGAGGCCGACCAGCAGGCCCATGCCCAGACCGATGGCGATCTTCCACGGCGTCAGGTTCTGGAACTGGCTGAGGAAATAATCGCTCAGGCTTGAATCGCCCTTGATCAGAGAGCTGACCCCGGATGCGTACGCGGTTGAAATGAACATGTTGCTTCCTCCTTGGAATGATTAATTAATTGCGTGAGTTTTCTGAGCCCCGTTCAAGTTGATATCCCTGCTTACGGAATGGCTTCCGGCGGATACTCGGGCTTTTCGCCGAAATAGTGGATCATCTGAGCATCTGTCAGATTGAAAGCATCCTGGGTCATTTCCCACAAGCGCGTCGGACGGAGTCGGATCACGTTCCGCAGCCGTTCCACCCGCTTCTCCCAGTAACGGTAGGCGCCGTCCACCGTGGTCGGTACTTCCGTCAGCACCATGGTGTCGTTTTCCTCGCCCCAGCGTGCCCAGTGCAGCTGCATCTCCGGCTTGATCAGCTCCACCAGCTTCTCCAGTTCACTGAGCATATTCTCACAGGTCAGCGCCTTGAAGATATCGCCGTAAATCGTCAGGTAGCGGTCCTTATACTCGGGTACGCTCAGCAGCTTGCGCAGGATCGTGTTGTCAACATTCTTTTCACCCATACCCTTTTCCTTGGTAAAGCTCTTGGGACTGTTGAACTTGGAGTTGTAAAGACCGTAGTCAACGTCGTACAGCACCCACTTCCACTTGCTCCCCTCGGTATGGAACCTGTAGAAACGGGTATTACCGATATCACTGTTGCCGAAGAACATCTCGAACCCGATATATTCGAACAGGTTGTTAACATCCACATTCTCCAGGATATAGTCCAGGTCTTCCTGATTCTTTGCCGGGTTGCCCGCCTTAATCTTCTTGAGCATGCGCTTCCATTCCCCGGTGGAACCGAACTTGAGGCGACCGTTGCCCTGCAGCAGATCCATGTTGTCCGCTTCGTCCAGGGGGATACCCTCGAACTGCGCCAGCATATAGCGGTCGGTGCGTTCCCGCAGGTTCATATTGCCCCAGTATACCCCGTTCAGGTAAACCGCATATGGCTTCCAGGCCCCGTGGGCAACCTTGCTTTCTTCGTAGTATCCGGGCTTGTCCGGATCCGCGTAGTGATCCAGGTAATACTCCTGATAGTAGTCGATCAGCCGGCTCTGGAATCCGTCCTGCAGACGTGTCCACATGGAGTCGTTTCCGCTGTTCCGCAGCACAAAGCTCTTATATTCCGTATAAGGCCTGTCCGGGAACAGCGCTGCCGGGAAGGTCTTGGCCCCGTACTTGCTCTTTGCCCTGAACTTAAAGCTCTTCTGGGGCATATCGAGGGAGAAGTCGCCCATCAGAGAGAAGCAGCAGTCCTGATTTACCAGGAGGTTGCCAGCATCGTCATAGAGTTCCACATGAACCTCATTCTTCACGCCGGAATCCTTGACCTTCCGGTAAACCGTATTCTTGAAGGGCAGCTTGCCCGGCTCCTTGACCACATTGTCGCCGGTTACCAGCATGCCGGTCTCCTTGTTCCACAGATTGTCCGGATCCGTTACCACAGAAACAAGCGGCAGGGAGTGATACGTGTTGATAAAGAAAGTCCCCGTCAGTGTGTCGCTGGGCCTGATTTCCCCGGTGGAGAAGGCCTTGGCCCGCAGCACCGTCGTAAAATTCAGCTCCAGCTGTTCCCCGTTATAGGGGTTGGAGTTCTGGGTCGGCGTTGACCCGTCGGTGGTATAGAACACCTGGGTGCCGGCCGGGACATTGATCTGAACGTAGGTCGCGGTGTAATACTGCCCTGGATCAACCGTGAAGGAAGGCATCGGCGCGTATCCGGTAAAGCCGTCCCGGTTGGCCTCGAAGGGCGTAGGCGTGTCATAATAAAAAAGACCCGCGATTCCGAGGGTTCGGCCATAGGAGACATCCGTTCTCATCTCCGGCAGGATCATTTTGTCCAGTACCTTGCCCGTCGGATCCGTCAGCGTGATGGTCTCCCTGTTCAGCTTTCCGACTTTGAATGAAGCATGCGGTTCCGAGGGGGTGTTCCTGTCCGTTTTGCGGTCACACACGATTACTTTGTACTCCCCGGCCGCAATCATCGTTCCCTTCGGAAACTGCCATTTCCGGCCGTGATCAAGTCTGTCACTCAACCCCCAGTCCGAAAGATCCACTGCTTCGTTTCCGCTGTTATAGATCTCGATCCAGTCCGTGAAGCCCGCCTTGGGATAGGTTGCAATCGTGTCGTTGCTCGCCAGCACTTCGCTGATGAAGACTCCGGACTTGTTCATTGCCCGGAGATTGATATCCATCTGGTTGAACCCCGTCTGGTTGTTCGGCAGCGAAGGCGTCGCAACCTCAAAAACCTGTAGATATCCCTCATCGTTTCGGCCCCAGCTGCAGTCCATGGGCAGATTATCGATCATCACGCGGTCGATCACATGGCCCTGACTGTCCGACAGGATAATCGTCTCATTTTCCGCGCTGATTTTGAAATTGCTGTGCGGTGCGTTCTTGATCCTGTCCATCCGGTCTTTGCCGGTGCACAGAACCAGATAATAGCCGTGGGCGGGGATCTTCGCCCCGTCGGGGAAGCGCCACTTCAGCGGCCTGCCCTCGTTATCGCTCAGGCCCAGCCCTTCAAGGGAAACATCCCGGTCCGTCGTATTGTACAGCTCAATCCAGTCGCACAGTTCATCCTCGTCATCCCGCAGGCCGGTCTTCGGGTCAGCCATGACCTCGTTGATCACAATCGCCCCGTCCGTCACGGTGATGCTTTCCCGGTATTTCCGGTGGCCTTCTTCGGTATTCTCAAACCCCGGGCTGAACCAGGTCACATTTTTAAACCCGCTGTCGGTCAATGCCCAGCTTTCATCGCTGCTCATGATCGGAAATTTGCAGCTGTCAATCAGATAAGCGTTCGGATCGTAAAGGTAAACAGTTTCCCCGACGCTGGAAAGCTTGAACTTGGCATGGAAAGCGCGGTTCGGGTCGCTCTGGTTAGTATTGTCACAGAAAACGACCACCCGGCCGTCCGGCTCCAGACCGACGTCCGGGAACAGGAAGCGGATGCTGTCACTCCTGTCGCTCAGTCCCAGGCCTTCCAGGCTGATGGGTTTGTCTGTGTTGTTCCAGATCTCAAGCCAATCGCCGTAATTGCCGTTTTCATCCGTCACCGCAGCGGCATTGGAGGGCATAACTTCGCTGATCACAAGCCCGTCATACAGACCGAGCTGTTCCTGCACGCCGGTCTCCACAACGCCCGTGTCCGTGCCGGTGGAATAGGTTGCCCGGCGAATCGGTTCCTTGGGCGTAACGATAATCAGCAGCACAATCGCCGCCGCAATCGCAAGCAGGAGGATCACATTCATCCTTGCTTTTCTGCGGCGCAGTTTCGTCGCCCGGGAAGCGGCACGGCGCCCCTGGGTATTCGGATCTTTCTCCATGCGCTTCCCTCCTTTCATCACGCTCCAAATCCAAAAAATTATACCATATATTGTACTTCACTGCAAATCCCGAAAAAGAAAAGAACAGTGGGCTTTTTCACCCGCTGTTCCCGATTGTCGCGGTTATTCCATGCTGTCCAGCAGTTCCACATATCCGGCGACCACCTTGCGCAGATCCGGATTGCCCCGCAGCAGCCGGGAAGGCCTTGCCGCGCTTCTCTGCAGCGGCACATGGTAGTCAATATGGTTGCAGATGAACAGCAGCGCCACCTTTTGCCCCTTCAGGTCATCCGCGATTGACACAGGCTGGCCGAAGAAGTGGGTGCTCTTCGGGTTGTTCAGGAAGTTTGCGTCAATATCCTTCACATCCGTAAACCATGCCAGGCATTGATCCTGAACATAGAACTTGCCGTAGGGAATCGTGTAGTCCACGGTCACCTTCCCTTCCCGCACGGTCACGACGCAGTTGCCCATATAGTACTTATTGCTGACCGCCATGGGATAAGACCAGGAACCTTCCTTCGTCAGATCAATCGGCACCACATTGTACCATTTATCCGTCAGACCGGGATACTGGTCGCGCAGGCTGATGCCCACCAAGCCCATTGTATTGCCATAGTACCATTGGCCATAGGGATAGTAAGCGTTGTAGTATTTCTTCATAAAGGCCAGATTGGGGCCGGTTGTGACATTGCCGGCCGCGTCCTTCCAGACCTTTCCGTCAAAATAGATCTCGCTAGTCGGCGTTTCATATTCGGCTCTGACAATTTCGCCCTTGGAATTGTAGACGACCTCGAATTCCTCGCCGGTCTTCTTGTTCTCCAGTTCAACCTCAACGGTGTCCAGCTTGCCTTCTTTGTACCGGGCTTCGTACTCGATGCCCCGGCGGTCGGTCTGCTCAATCTTTTCAGGGCCGCGGTTCGGGCTGTAATACCCGGAGCGCGCGGGCACATAAGGATCCGGCCCGGACACAGTTGAAGCGGCTTCTTCAGCCAGAGCCGCTGCGGAAAGCAACATCAGGAGCGCTATAATCAGTGCAGTCAGTTTTTTCATTTCTTTCACAACCTTTCAGGTTTGTACTTTTGAATTATATCATAGAATTCCTGACAAAGGAAACTGTTTTTTACATAAACAGGTTTCTGATCTCCTGTTCCGTCAGCGCTCCGAGGATGCTTTCCCCGGGCGTAATCAGACGTTCAAACAGCGCCTTCTTTCTGCTGCCGAGTTCCACCACCTGCTCCTCAATCGTCTCGCCTGTAATCAGCCGGACGACCTGGACCTTCTTCTGCTGACCGATGCGGTGTGCCCGGTCCGTCGCCTGCTCTTCCGTGGCGGGATTCCACCAGGGATCATACAGGATCACCATATCCGCGCCCGTCAGGTTCAGGCCGTATCCGCCGGCCTTCAGGCTGATCAGGAAAATCTCGCCCTCTCCCTGATTGAAGCGTTCCGTCAGGTTCAGGCGGTCTCCGGCGGGAGTATCCCCATCCAGATACAGCGTCGTGAATCCGTTCTCCTCCAGGCGGTTTCTCAGCAATTTGAGCATGCTGGTGAACTGGCTGAAAAGCAGCACCCGGCGACCGTCCCGAACCATCTCCGGCAGCAGTTCAATCAGCAGCTCCTCCTTGCCGCTCCCGCCCCGGTAGTCGGACATGACCAGGGACGGATGGCAACAGATTTCCCGCAGTTCGGTGATGGCGCTGAGCACCTCGATCTTTCCCCGGCCGCTTTTTTCTTCCATCAGCTGATCAATCCGCGGCCGCAGGCGCTCGAGAGACGCACGATAGATCCGTTCCTGCTCCGGCGTCATGCGGGCGGTCAGCGTCGTCTCCATCTTGTCCGGCAGCTCCTCCAGCACGTCCTGCTTCAGCCGGCGGATGAGGAAGGGATGGATTCTGCGAAGGAGATCCTCCGCGTTCTCCCCATCCTGATATTTGCGCAGGAACGTATTGTAGCCCGGCAGATAACCCGGGAGGACAAAATCAAACAGGCTCCACAGCTCCCCGACACCGTTTTCCATCGGGGTTCCGGTCAGGGCAAAACGCGTATCCGCCTGCAGTTGCTTCACGGCCTGGGCTGCAACGCTGCCGGCATTCTTGATGTTCTGCGCCTCGTCAAGAATCACGAACCGGAACGGATAATCCTTCAGGAGGACAATGTCCCGGCGGATCAGCGGATAACTGGTGATCACCACGTCCATATCTCCGTGAGTCGTAAAATGCCGGATCAGCCCGGTTCGCTGAGTGCCGTTTCCGGTCATAACGGTAACGCTCAGGTCCGGGGCAAATTTCCGGAATTCGCTCAGCCAGTTGTAGGTCAGTGATGTCGGGGCAACCACCAGGCTTGTTCTCCCTGTCTCCCGGGTTGTCTGGAGCAGCGCGATAATCTGAGCCGTCTTTCCCAGGCCCATATCATCCGCCAGGATACCGCCCATATGCATCCGGTCCAGCGCATACATCCAGTCATACCCGCGTTTCTGATAATCCCGCAGCGCGATGCCGGGTGCAAGCGCCGGCACAGCAGCTTCCCTGCCGCCGTTTTTGAGCGTTTCGGTCAATTCCGTCACGTTGTCGTCCAGTTCAACCTTCAGACCGCTGTTTTCCAGCATACTGGTCAAATATCCCGCTCGGTACGCCCGAAGTGCAAGCGTGTCCTTATTCAGTTCGTTGCCGTCGCGGACCGCCGCCTCATAGATTCCGGCAGCTGCTTCCTGCCAGCCGGCCAGGTCATGCAGATCCAGGAATTCGCCGGTTCTGAGACGGAAATAGCGGCGCTTTCGGCTCAGCGCCTCAACCAGTTCCAGAATCTCATCAATCGGCTCCCCGTCCCGGTTCAGCATTAGCTCCAGCTTGTCCCCGTTCATCCGCATGCTGCCGGACAGCGCCGGGCGCCTCGGAATCATGCGCTTGAAATCCCTGCTGAGGTAAACCTCGCTGACTTCCTGCAGTTTTCTGACTCCTTCACTGACAAAGTCAAAGATTGCGTCTGTCCCGCTCAGCCGAATGTTTTCCTTCCCGACCCGGAATCCGGCGTTGGCCAGGATTTCCAGCACGAGATGTTCCCCTTCGGCATCCCGGAGAAGCAGTTTTTCTCCTTTATCCAGAGCGATTTTTTTCTCCGATACCCCAAAGGGATTCAGACCGATCTCCCCGTACTGGAAGCGGACCGTCGCAATAACACTTTTGCCGTCCTTATCCAGGTACACTTCGCTTCGCAGCGGGAGACGCACCAGACGCTTGCGCAGTTCCTCACCGATCTCCACCGCCCCGCGGACTTTCAGATACGGAAGCACCTCGCCGATCACGCGTTCGGTCTCTTTCAGCGGGTATTCCATCAGCATTCGGCCCTCGTACTGATGCTGCCAAAGCAACCGGATCAGTTTTGCCTGCTCCGGCATTGTCCGTATCAGGTTTCCGCCGGTCAGAACCCAGCTGCAGCTTTCCGTCACCGGCTGAAGGTCTGTCGGAATCCGGCCGGTAACCTGAAGGCCGCGGGGGCCCAGATTAATCATGAAGTGGAGCGGAACGGGCATTCCGCGGTTCAGCCTGCACCGAATGATTTTGCCGGTCTGGTCCATGACACGCAGCGGCGTCTCGCCCAGCTCCTCCAGCATTTCTTCGGCAAACAGGTCCGGCAGGCGGATCATCCGGTTCCCTGCCCCGCCGGCCTTATGTCCGGGTTCCTGAGCCGAACAGAGTTTTTTCAGCAGGCGGATCATTTTTTCATCATCCGGGGAAAACCGCATCCATTCCGGCTGCCATGTGAAATCCTTTCCCAGCGCCAGTGTCTCCTGCGCATCCATGGAGGCGAGGAAAGCATATATATCCTTGACCACATAGAGCTTTTTCCCGCCAATCCGCACCCCGGCGCGAAGATCCTGCCCCGCTTTCTGGGGAAGGGCCAGGGTCAGTTCAAGGTGCACGTTGGCTTCCGCGGGCATACCCTTTAGGATCAGATCCGTCAGCTCAGCCGCGGTCTCGGGAGCACGCCTTCTCATCATGCTCTCGATTACCTTTGTCCTGTCCGCTGTCATCCAGGCGGCAACCGCATGGCGGCAGCACCCCTGTTTCATGAAAACGGCGCATGAGCAATGAATCACCAGATTACGTGTCAGCGTCACTGTCTGCGGCGGCATCCCCGCAACGGTATAGCGAATCAGGCCCCGGTCTTCTTCCGCAATCTTGACCGCCCCGGCCTCTTCCAGATCCCGTCCGGCTGCGAACTCTTCCTCACCGGCCAGTTTTTCCATCATCAAAGGATTCACTTTCATGCGCATACCTCATTTTGGAATTCAGCGTTCAGAATTTGAAATTGGAATGCACTGCTCAGGATTGTTTTGGAATCATGAACTTATAATATTTCTCCCTTTTTCTTCCTTTTTCCTGCTCCCTGCCTGTTTTTGCTTTCCGCTGCTGCGTGTCTCCGGCACAGAAAAACAGCCCGGCTGTTACACCGGACTGTTCAAAAAGCACTGTGTGATCAGAACTTCAGCGGATTCACGCGCACAGAGGGACCCATGGTGCTGGAGAGATAAACACTCTTCATATAAGTTCCCTTGGCTGCGGCGGGCTTCGCTTTATTGATCGCTTCCATCAGCACGCTCAGGTTGTCCTGAAGCTTTTCCTTGCCGAAGGATACCTTGCCGATCGGGCAGTGGATAATCGCGGTCTTGTCCAGACGGTATTCCACTTTACCGGCTTTGATGTCGTTCACCGCGCGGGCGATATCCATCGTAACCGTGCCGGACTTCGGGTTGGGCATCAGGCCCTTCGGGCCCAGCACACGGCCGATGCGGCCGACCATACCCATCATGTCGGGGGTGGCTACGCAGACATCAAACTCGAACCAGTTTTCCTGCTGGATCTTCTGGATCATTTCCTCAGCGCCGACATAATCCGCGCCGGCTTCCTGCGCTTCCTTGGCCTTGTCGCCCTTGGCAATGACCAGCACACGGATGGTGCGGCCGGTGCCGTGAGGCAGAACCACGGCGCCGCGGACCTGCTGGTCAGCGTGGCGGGGGTCAACACCCAGGCGTACGGAAATCTCGACGGTCTCGTCAAACTTGGCCTTGCCGGTCTGCAGAACCAGATCAACGGCCTCTTCGGGATCATACTGCTTCAGATGGTCGATCAGCTTTACGCTGTCGGTATATTTCTTGCCATGTTTCATTTCTTTTTACCTCCCATGTGGTTTTAGCGGCGCATTGTCCTCCCACAATCTCAGTGATCAGCGGTCACTATCCACCAGTCACTCTTCCACGGTCACGCCCATGCTGCGGGCGGTACCGGCCACCATGCTCATGGCGGCCTCGATGCTGCCGGCGTTCAGGTCGGGCATCTTGATCTCAGCGATCCTCCTGACCTGTTCCTTCGTCAGCTGACCGACCTTTTCCTTGTTGGGACGGCCGCTGGCCTTCTGCAGGTTCAGTTCCTTCTTAATCAGCACGGGCGCCGGGGGCGTCTTGGTGATGAAGGAGAAGGTACGGTCAGTATAAACGGTGATGACCACGGGAATGATCATGCCGTTTTCCTTGGCGGTACGGTCATTGAATTCCTTGCAGAATCCGGGGATGTTCACGCCGTGCTGGCCCAGAGCGGGACCGATAGGCGGAGCGGGTGTTGCCTTGCCGGCAGGCACCTGCAGCTTGATGTAAGCAGATACTTTCTTTGCCATTTGAGTGGCACCTCCATAAATATTGTGGTAGAGCGGAAGCCTTCCGGCTTCCTCCCACGTCGCACCCTGTCAGAGACAGAGTAATGCAGGGGACTGAACAGGAACGTCCGTCCCCTTAGCAGCAAACAGAGTCACAGGAGCGGATATCAGTCTTCCTTCTCGACCTGGTCGAGATCCACTTCCACCGGCATTTCGCGGCCAAGGAACATCTGCACCTTGACAGTAAGCTTGCCGCGGACGGTATCGACATCTTCCACCACACCGCTGAAATTCTCCAGGGGGCCGGAAAGGATCCGCACATGCTCGCCGATCGCGAAGCCGAAGTCCACGCTGGACTGCTCGGTGTTGAGCATCATGTCAACTTCTTCCTGCGTCAGCGGAACAGGCTTGGAATCAGGGCCCACGAAGCCGGTGACGCCGCGGGTGTTCCGCACGACATACCAGCTTTCGCTGGTCTCGATCATGTGCACCAGCACATAACCGGGATACACCTTCCGGGTACTCTTGACGCGCTTTCCGTTCCGGATCTCAACAACTTCTTCCATGGGGACCCGAACCTCGAAGATCAGGTCCTGCATGCCGTTGTTCTCGACGGACTTTTCTAGCGTGTCCTTCACCTTGTTCTCATAGCCCGAGTAGGTATGGATCACATACCAGCAAGGCTCCTTTTTGTTTTCAGCCATGTTTCCTCTCCTATGTTACGCGATCAACATTCTGACCAGCGCGGATGCGCCCATGTCCAGCAGGCCGATCACGATGCCCATGAAGAGCATGAAAACGAGCACGATGATGGAATAGGTGATCAGCTTTTCCTTGCTGGGCCAGGTAACCTTCTTCAGCTCATAGTACATGTTCTTGAAGGGTTTGCTGATCCGCGCGGGCAGAGTCTTAAACCAGTTAAGAATCTTGCTGAACCGGCTTTCTCCGGGTTTCTGAGCGGATTTTTCCGCCTTCTTAACCTCAGACATTTCTTTCACATCCTCACAGCGTTAATAGGTGGTATTGAATCACTTGGTTTCGCGATGAGTCGTGTGCTTCTTGCAGAAGGGGCAATACTTCATCAGCTCAATGCGATCCGGAGTATTCTTCTTGTTTTTCATGTTGTTGTAGTTGCGCTGTTTGCATTCAGTGCAAGCCAGGCAAACCTTGTTACGGGCAGCGTTTGCCATTTGGGGTTCCCTCCTGACGTATTACTCGATGACCTTTGCCACAACGCCGGAACCAACGGTACGGCCGCCTTCGCGGATAGCGAAGCGCAGTCCCTGCTCCATAGCGATGGGGGTGATCAGGGTGATTTCCATGTC
>Ga0265298_10003310_pt1 | contig 21430 bp, 16 predicted proteins | sample AusTroGonzalo_MG_3_FD_193486 | JGI IMG/M metagenome (GOLD analysis project Ga0265298, IMG submission 193486) | Bovine rumen microbial communities from tropical cattle in Woodstock, Queensland, Australia - Gonzalo_01 | ecosystem: Host-associated > Mammals > Digestive system > Stomach > Rumen ...
AATATCCTGGAATCTTTTGATAAAGAGCTCCGTTCTTGAGATCGTTCCCTTTTCCAGTTCCAGCCACAGCGATCGGTTGTATGCTTTAAAATGCTGATAGATTGCTTCTGAAAACGGGAGGCCGTTTTCGCGCAGCACGATGCCGAGCGCTTTGTACTCGGAAGCGTGAAAATCCAGCAGGGTCTGGTCCAGGTCAAACAGAAAGTTACGGTGCATGGCGTTCCTCCTGACGGCTGCGCAAAACCCTGCAGGTCCGGATTCCGTAATACTGAAAGCAGGCGATGGCGGCAGCGTCGATCCGCTCTCCGGCGATCCGGATCGGAACCGCCGGCGGGCACTGCACGCCGGCATCCGCCAGAATCTGCCCCTCCGCCTTTTCCACGGGAATCAGTTCCGCCGGGGACAGCATCGCTTCCCGGATGCTTAAGGCCCGTTCCGGCGATCCCGGATCCGGCCGTTCTTCCCGAAGCGGTGCTTTTCTTTCCACCTCAAGGGCTTCCTCCAGCCGTTCCCATTCCTGTTCGGTGGTTTCCGCGGAAGGCATGAGCGTCAGGAAATCCGGGTCCGCGAATTCACAGACCACCCCGTGGTTTTCCAGGATCTCCGCCAGCATTTCCCCGGTATACCCCATGGATCGGGGAGCCAGGCTCAGCTTCAGCGGTTCCTCCCCTTCCAGATGCCAGCCCCGGTCCTTCAGGCGCCGCTTCAGCCGGTCCAGCCGGTGAACGGCAGACTCCAGCCGCCGGGGATATCCCCCGGCAAGGTCCCGGTTAGCCCGGTCCAGCGACTGCAGGATCAGCCAGGAAGGGCTGGTGGACCCGAACAGCGCCATCGCTTCCTCCGCCCGGGATTCCCAGTCCCGGTACGCGTTTTTCCTGATGTGCAGGTACGCTGCGCCGGTCAGGCACGGCAGCGTTTTATGGGCGGAGTCGCAGCACAGGTCGGCGCCCAGCGTCATGGGATGCCGATCCGGGTGAAGAAATTTCAGATATGCCCCGTGGGCATTGTCCACCAGCAGCGGAACGCCGGCCCGATGGCAGGCTTCCGCTGTTTCCCGGACCGGCGCACAGTGCCCGATGTAGTCCGGCGAAGTCAGAAAAACCGCCATATAGGGTTGCTGTTCCAGGCGCTTCCGAACCGTTTCCGGGTTCACCGTGCAGCTCAGCAGGCCTTCCCCCGGCGCCGGCAGCAGCCAGTCAATCTCCAGGTCCAGCAGCGCGGCCGCGGCCATCAGGGTTTTGTGGGCATTCCTTCCGGCCAGGATTTTTCGGGAAAGGCCCATCTCCTCCGCCCGCCAGGCCGCCAGGGCCAGCATAGTGCGGATGCACAGGGAAGAGCCCTCCGCGGAATAAACCGTCCGCGCGGCGCCGAAAAGCTGCGCCGCGTTTTCTTCGCTTTCCCGGATGATGCCCCGGGGCCGGTACAGGTCATCCGCTCCGCGGATTTCCGTAATGTCGCGGCTTTCCGGTCCCAGAAACATCCGCCCTTTATGCCCGGGCATATGAAAACGGGCCGCGTTTCCTGCGGCATATGCGGAAACATAGTCGGCAATCGGCGTGTTCATTTCTTTTCCCCGCCGGAAGCCAGCGCCCGGGCCGCCTGCAGCATGATCGCGCACTCCATCCGTTTCCGGAAGAGCTCGCAGCCGTAGCGGTATACGCCCCGCACCGAACCGGTGGCATGGTACGCGTTGGCCGCGCAGCCGCCGGAGCAGTACAGCCGCGCCCAGCAGTCCCGGCACTCCTCCCGGGCATACACATTGCAGTCAGCAAATTCCTGCTGCGCGTCATGATTGGTCACGCCCTGCCAGACATCTCCCAGCCGGAAGGCTTCCTCACCCACAAACTGATGGCAGGGATAAAGGTCGCCCCAGGGCGTAACCGCCATATATTCCGTTCCGGAACCGCAGCCGGAGATCCGCTTGTAGATGCAGGGCCCGTCCGCCAGGTCCAGCATATAGTGGTAGAAGGTGAAGGGACGCCCTTCCTTTTCCCGCTGCAGCATCAGCCTGGCCAGGTCTTCATACTGGCGCATCACCACCGGAAGGTCTTCCTGTGTCAGCGCGGCCGGATCTCCCTCCGCACAGACCACCGGTTCCATGCTCAGCTCCGTAAAGCCGAGATCCAGCATCACTTTGATGTCCTCCAGGAAGTCGGGATTCGCATGGGTAAAGGTTCCCCGCATGTAATAGTTCTTCCCGCCCCTGGCTTTGACCAGCTGCTGGAACTTCGGCACAATCCGTTCCCAGCTGCCGTTCCCGGCATAGTCCACCCGGCAGCGGTCATGGATTTCCTTCCGGCCGTCCAGGCTGAGCACCACGTTGCTCATCTCCCGGTTGGCGAAGTCGATCACCTCGTCGTCGATCAGCATGCCGTTGGTCGTCAGGGTGAAACGGAAATGCTTCCCGTGCTCTTTTTCGATGGACCGGGCATAGGCCACCAGTTGCTTCACCACGTCAAAGTTCATCAGCGGTTCCCCGCCGAAGAAGTCCACCTCCAGGTTTTTCCGGGATCCGGAATTCGCCACCAGAAAATCGAGCGCCTGCTTTCCCACTTCGAAGGACATGACGGCCCGCTCCCCGTGGTATTTCCCCTGGCTGGCAAAGCAGTAGGCGCAGTTGAGGTTGCAGGTGTGCGCCACATGCAGGCACAGGGCCTTGACCACGCCCGCCGTCCGCTGTTTCAGTTCCCCGGCCATGGGTTCAAAGGTTTCCTTGCTGAAAAGCAGCCCCTGATTCTTCAGTTCGGTGATCTGGTCCCAGCAGGCGCCGACTTCCGCGGGATCCTCCCCGAAACGGGCTGACAGCTCCGCAATGGCCTCTTCCCGGCTTTTTCCCTCATACAGGCCGATCAGCTCATAGGCCATTTCGTCCACCGCGTGCACGCTGGCGGAGCAGGGATCCACCACAAGATAGTAATCATCCAGATGAAAGCGATGTACCATGTTTTTTCCGTCCTCTGACAATAAAAAATCGCCGCACGGAGGCGGCGGATTCAGTGAAAGCGCTTACTTTTCCTGAGCCTTTTTGCTCTCGCACTGCTGGTTGGCGATGCCGCAGCTGGTCTTGCAGGCGGACTGGCAGGACGTCTGGCATTCGCCGCAGCCGCCCTTTTTGGCGCTTTCGCACAGATTACGCGTATTCAAAGTCTTGATATGTTCCATCTTCAGGCCCTCCGTTTTCTTCTTGGGATGCGTGAATTCTACCACAAAAACCGGGAGAAAGTCAACCGACCATCCGCTTTTGCGCAAAAAAGGGAATTTCAGCCGAGGCCCACGAACGCAGCCATCCGGTGAACCAGTTCGTCCGCCTGGGCCGTCGTCGGTGCTTCCGCAAAAATCCGGATTCTCGGTTCCGTGCCCGAAAACCGCAGAATAACCCAGCCATCCCTGAAGTATACCTTGCAGCCATCCAGATAACTGACCTTCTCCGCCGGTTTGCCGAAGTCCGGCAGTTTTCTTTCCGTCATCATCAGATGATGGATTTCCTCCTTCTTTTCCGGCGTCAGGGCCCAGTCATACTCCGCGGAATGCATTTCGCCGTACCGGTCGTACAGGTCCTGAACCAGCTCGCTGAGCTTCTTCCCGCTGACGCTCAGCATCTCCACCAGCAGGCTCGCCGCGTACAGCCCGTCCTTGCCCATAATATGCCCCCGCACGGTCAGGCCGCCGGAGGATTCTCCGCCGATCAGTGCCTGGTATTCCTCCATAGCGGCGGAAATATGCTTGAAGCCAACCGGAACCTCCACGCAGGTCTCCCCGTGCGCTTCTGCGATCCGGTCCAGCATGTGCGTGGTGGCAATGTTCCGCACCGCGGCGCCTTTCCAGCCCTTCTGCTCCAGCAGATAGGAATACAGCAGGGACAGCATCTCATTGGCCGTGATATAGTTGCCTTTTTCGTCGATAATTCCCAGCCGGTCCGCATCCCCGTCCGTCGCGATCCCGACATCCGCCCGGTGTTCTTTCACCGCGTACTGCAGGTCCACCAGCGTGTCCGGGTTCGGGGCCGGAAGGTGCCTGCCGAAGAATGCGTCATGCCGGTCGTTGATCACGTCAATGTCGCACCGGGAAGTATACAGGATGGTCAGCAGCCCGGTCAGGCTGACGCCGAACATCGGGTCCAGCACAATCCGGAGCCTGCGCTTCCGGATAGCCTCTGTATTCACCTGCTTCAGAATCGAATCCAGATAGGCATCCCTCGGGTCAATAATCCGGATTCTCCCCGCCTGACGGGCTTTCTCAAATCCCATCTCCCGGATGTCTTCGTCCCTCAGGCTGTTCGCTTCATCCTGAATGGATTCCGTCACTTCCTTTGCGGCATCCCGGCCTCCCGCGGTGAACAGCTTGATTCCGTTCCAGATGGCCGGGTTATGGCTGGCCGTCACCATGGCCCCGTAGGGAAGCTTCCTGTCCTTCACCGTGAACATAATCTGCGGCGTCGGACAGCTCATATTGACAAAAAACACAGTGACGCCTTCCCCGGCCAGGGCCTCACAGAACCAGATCAGGGCCTCCCGGCTCAGAAAGCGCCGGTCATACCCGACGCAGATTCCCTCTTCCGCGCAGCCTTCCCGTTTCATTCTCCTGGCCAGTGCCGCGGCGATCAGCCGGATATTCGATTTGGTGAATCCGTCTCCGATGACAGCTCTCCATCCGCCTGTTCCAAACTGTACCATGCTGTTCCCTCCATTCCGGATTTCCGTTTTCAGCAGAACGGTCCGGTTCCGTTCCTGGTGTTGATCCTGAAAACTGTCGGCAGCAAATTGTTTTCCCTCTTTCTGAACATTAGCATATGCGGCTTCCCGCGTCAACCCGGAGATTCCGTTTGTCACCCGCCGCCCGGTTCCCTGCTGTCCGGTTCCGTTTTCTTCCGGGCTTGACACCGGTTCGTTCATCTCCTATCATGGATGCGAACGCAGAAACGGAGGAGCTTATGGATCACGAAGAAAACCTGGTCTGGGAAGAAATTCATACCGAACATATCGTGCAGGACGAATGGATTGACTTCCGGAAAACATCCTATCGGTTTCCGGACGGCCGGGTTTTTGAGCCCTATTACAGCTATACCCGCCGTGACTATGCGGTCATCGTCGCTTCCGATGAGGACGGGCGCTTTCTCTGCGTCCGGCAGTTCCGGCAGGGGATCCGGCAGGTCACCACGGAATTTCCCGCCGGCGCCATTGAGAAAAAGGACGGGGAAGACCCAAAAGAGGCCGCGCTGCGCGCGGCCCAAAGGGAGCTTCGTGAAGAAACCGGTTATGTTTCCGATGAATGGCAGCATCTTCTGACCCTGCCCTCCAACGCGACAATTTCTGATAATTACGCTTCCCTGTTCCTGGCCCGGAACTGCCGCAAAGCAGCGGAGCAGGAACTGGATGAGATGGAACTTCTGCATATCCGGAAACATACAGCCGAAGAAATTGACCGGATGATTGCCGAAGGGAACTTCCAGCAGGCCGTTCACGCCCTGGCCTGGCTCCTGGCCCGGCAGCATCCTGCCGGGCCGAAGGCATAAGCCGGATTCTCCGGAATCAGATCCCTTCCAGTGAAAAACGGAATACCAGGGGCTTGTCCGCATCCAGCAAATATTCCTCATGCGTCCTGGCGCCCCAGCTGTCATCCCCGCCGACACCCATCTGGCGGGCGCTCATTTTCAGCACGGTGTAGTTCATCGGTGGCAGCTCAAAGCCGTGCGCGGCATTTTCCAGCTCATGGGGCGTGCAGGGCAGCGCGGAAAACTCCCCGCCGTTCAGGGTCAGCTTCAGGCCGCGGCCGGATTTGTCCGTAACCTCCGCCCACCGGACCCCGGTGCGGTTCCCGCATTCCTGGGGCAGCAGGTACGGCGTCACGTTTTCCTCCGCGCGATAGTTCCAGATGCCCAGCCGGGCGCCTTCCCGGCGGTCAATGTAGTTCTCCTCCGGCCCCAGGCCGTAGAACCGGACCCGGTGATAATCCGCGTCCATCTTCATGGTCATGCCAAACTCCGGCGGAGCGCCGAGGCCTTCCACGGGGTCATAATCCAGCTGCACGTCCAGCCGTCCCGAGGGCTGCACCCGGTAGGTTACCCGGCATTCGGCGGCCGGAACCGTCGGCAGCGCGTACGCCATCGTGAAGGAAACACTGCCGTCCTCGTTCCGAACCGGCTTAACCTTCGCGTTCTTTTTTCCGGCCTCCGTCCCCCCTGCCGCGGAAGCATACAGGGAGGCAATCTTCCATTGCGCGTACCGCGCGGGCATGCCGTTCCCGTAATCGTTGTTGGTCGGCGCCCGCCAGAAATTGGGCATCAGCGGCCCGATCATATATTCCCGGTCTCCGTACCGGCAGGAAACCAGCTGGCCCATCAGGCGGCTGAACATCATGCGGAAAGAGGTTCCGCTGACCGTGATATTCCAGGGGCTGTCCGTTACAGCCAGTGCTTCCCCGGCCTCTGCCGCCTGCTTTCCCGCCACGGTCCACACGCCCTGGCCGAAGGCTGTTTCATAGCCCGCCGGCGCCCAGGGCGTATCCTCTTTGAGCAGGAAGGACACCGTTGCCGCATACTCGCCCGGAAGCGCCGCCTTCTCAAAAGGCAGTTTCACCGTTACCGAGGACAGGGGCGCCGCGTCCACCGCCAGCTCTTTCCGTTCCACTTCCTGTCCGTCCCGTTCCAGCTTCGCCACACAGCGGAAAGCAGACAGGGGGGTGAACATATGGCGGTTCTCAATCTCCGCCTGTCCCTCCTTCACCCGGACAGCAATATCCTGGTAATTGTATTTCACTTCCTGCAGCTTCGGCGTCTCCCGGCCGTCTCCGAACACAATGCCGTTGCCGCAGAAGATACCGTCATGGGGCCGGTCTCCCCAGTCCCCGCCGTAGAGCAGCGTTTCCCGGCCGAAGCGGTCCCGGGACACCAGGCTCTGGTCGATAAAGTCCCAGATAAACCCGCCCTGATAGAGTTCTTCCTCGTAAGCCATCTCGGTATACTTGTGCATGGCGCCGTTGGAATTCCCCATGGAATGGGTGTATTCGCAAAGAATAAAGGGCTTTTCCCGGTGTTCCTTCAGGTAATTCCGGATTTTTGCCGCCGGAGTATACATTTCGCTTTCGATATCCGTGATTTCCCGGATCCGCCCGCTTTCCTCCACGTGCATGTCGCCTTCATAATGAATCAGCCGGGTAGGATCCAGCCGTTTCATCTCCCGGCTCATCGCCAGAATTACGGTACCGGTCAGGCTCTCGTTGCCGCAGCTCCAGATAATGACGCTGGGATGGTTCCGGTCCCGCTCCACCATGGAGGTGACCCGGTCCAGCAGCAGCGGCTCCCAGGCCTTCTGATTGCCGGGGAACATTTCATCCTTCCCGATCCGCCCCTGCCAGAGCATGTCCCACATGCCGTGGCTTTCCATGTTGTTTTCGTCGATGACATAGAAGCCCAGCTCGTCGCACAGCCGATACAGCACGGATGCGTTCGGATAGTGGCTGGTCCGGATCGCGTTGATATTGTTTCGCTTCATCAGGAGCAGATCCCGGCGGTATTTCTCCTCCGGCACCGCACGGCCCGTTTCTCCGCAGAAATCATGGCGGTTCACGCCTTTGAACACAACCCGTACGCCGTTGACGCGGATCACGCCGTCCCGGATTTCAATTCTCCGGAATCCGGCCTTTTCCCGTCCGTATTCCGCCGGCCCGTCCGGGGCCGACAGCACCCAGTCAACATCATAGAGGAAGGGATCTTCCGCCGACCAGAGCCGGGGATTCTCCAGCACCAGCTCGCCGGAGGCCTCCTCGCTGCCGTTCAGGGCCTGCCGTTCCTCCGCCAGCACCGCGCCGTCCTTTTTCAGCTGCAGCACCAGGGTGCTTCCGGCAGGAGCGCTGACCCGGGCCTGCCACGCCAGCGTCCCCTTCTTCAGGGATTCATCCGGACAGGCGTTCAGTTTCCAGTTCCACAGGTGTGCCTGGGGCGCGGCAAAGAGATACACTTCCCGGTACAGCCCGGAAAAGCGCAGGAAATCCTGGTCCTCCAGCCAGCTGCCGGCGCACCACCGGTATACGCGGCAGGCCAGCTTGTTTTCTCCCTCCCGCAGGGCTTCTGTCAGTTCAAACTCATGGGGTGTAAAGCTGTCGGAAGAAAACCCGATATAGGTCCCGTTCAGCCATACGGCCACGCAGCTTTCCGCTCCCTGGAAGGAAATGAAAACCCGCCTGCCCTTCCAGCTTTCCGGAATCCGGAAATACTTCACATAACAGGCCACCGGATTGAAGCGTTCCGGCAGCTCCCCGGGTTTCATTTCTCCCAGACCGTCCCAGGGATATTCAGTATTGCAGTACTGGGGAACGCCGTACCCCTGTAGCTGAATATGGCCGGGCACATGAATGTCGTTCCATCCGCGGCAGTCAAAATCCGATGCTTCAAATCCCGGCAGCACCTGCCCCGGATTCACCGCGTGAAAAAACTTCCACTCCCCGTTCAGGCTCATGCGCAACGATGTCTTCCCCGCTTCCAGCTCTTCCTGGCTTGCATATGCGATGTGGTCGGAATGGGCGTCCAGCCGGTTTTCCCTGAAATATCCGGGATCCTTCAGTTTTCCATATTCAAACATCTTTTTTCACCTTTCTGTTTTCGTGTGCTTCCTGTATGCTGAATATAGCACATCGGCCGCCCGCTTCGCAATCCTCGCTTACGGTTTTTTCTTCCGGGAAAATGCAAGCCACGCTCCGCCGCCCAGGATCACTGCTCCGGCCGCATAGGGCCACACATGCAGAATAAACTGCCACATGTCTGTGAAAAACCCGCTGATCCCGTTTTCTGCCGGTTTTGCGTCCTCTCCCGCTTTCTCCGCCGTTCCGGCGCCTGCTTCCTCTGCCGCTTTCTCCGCTTTCCCGGCACCGGCTTTTTCTGCTGGTGCCGCTGCTTCCGCGGTCGCCGCCGCTGTCCCGGTGCCGGTTTCCTCCGCCGGTTCCGCTGCTTCCGCAGTCACCGCTGTTGTAGCTTCCTTTGCTGATCCGTTTGCTTCTGCCGCAGTCCCTTCTGCACCATTCGCCTGCGGCGTCGCCGCAAACTCCGCCGCGCCGGCCGCGGTTTCCGTCCTTTCTGCTTCCGCCTCTGCCGCTTCCGGCGCCGCCTCCTCTGCCGCCATCTCTTCCTGTGCCGCCATGTCGGATATGTCCATGGCCGCTTCTTCCGCATCCGCCTCCGGGGAAACCGCATAGCTCATGGGCGCGCCAAAGACCTCGTCCGCCGACGTCTCTCTGTATGCAGCCGTTTTCATCGCTTTGGATTCTCTTGCTGCAATCAGGTCCGCGCCGATTTCTGTCACCGTGCCTGCGTTTCCGGCGGCCTCAAGGGGCTGAATGTCCTCCCTGGCCGCAGGCGCCGCAGTACCCTGCGCCGCCGGAGCCTCCGGAGATTGTCCTGCCGGTTCCGCTGCCTGGATGGAAAGCGTGTCGTTCACCGTGGTTGTTTTTGTTGTCCACCGGCCCCTGGTCAGCAGTGTTCCGCCGATCAGAAAAACCATCATGGCCGCCACCCCGGCCAGCCGCCGCCACTGGCGGGCCATTCCCCGGGGAGTCTCCTTCACCTGCTGTGCCGCCTCTTCCCGTACAGCCTCCACCCATCCGTGATGGAAGTCCGCGGGAATCTCCGGCACTTCCGCTGCCAATGCAGCCAGCTCCCGGTCCAGATCCGGATGATTCTGTTCCATCTCTTCCGTCCGGCTCATACCCGCGTCCCCCTTTCTTCCGTATTGCGTATTTCCGTCAGCCGCTCCTTCAGCCGGGCCTTGGCCCGGTTCACCCGGCTTTTCACCGTTCCCTCCGAAACCTGCAAAAGCGCCGCCGTATCCTGATAGCTCATTCCCTCCAGCTGTGTCAGCACCAGCGCCTCCCGCTGTTCCTCCGGCAGTTCGGCAATCTCCCGCCGCAGCTGCGTGCGTTCCTCCGCCTCTACCGCCTGTTCTTCCGTTCCCGGCGACGGATCAGGCGGATCAAAGCCCTGCTCTGCCATCGGCTCCATGGAAACGCTCTTGTCCCGTTTCTTTTTCCGAAGGGCATCCAGGCAGCAGTTGGCTGCAATCCGGTATACCCAGCTTTCAAAAGCACAGTCTCCCCGCCAGGACCCGAGATTCCGCCAGATCCGGATCATGGTTTCCTGGCCGCAGTCCGATGCGTCCTCCCGGTTCCCCATATAATGCCAGCAAATCCGCCAGATTCTGCCTTCCAACGGCGTCAGCAGCGCTTCAAAGGCCCCGGCATCGCCGTTCCGCGCCCTCCTGAGCAGCAGCTCGTCCATGCGTGTGATCCTCCCCGCAATCAGGAAAATCCATCTTTTCCTTGCATTCCTGATATGCTTATGATAGCATAGCCTCACACTTTCGCCAACTGCTATTCGCGGATGCGGGAGGAATTCCGGCCCTCACTTTGACAGACGCCGCGAAACGTTCCCGGGTTCCCGAAAGAAGCAATTTCTTTTTCCCTGTATGACCCTGCCGAAAGTCCGAGGTGCAAATCCATGGTCCAGACGGAAAACACCGCCATCGTGCTGCGGCACGCCAACTATCGGGATAATGACCGGATGGTCACCCTGCTGAGCCCGTCCCGGGGCCGCATTGATGCCGTCATCCGGAACTGCCGCAAGCCCAGGTCCCATAATCTGAACGCCGGTGAGCTCTTTGCCCTCGGCGATTATATGCTGGTTGAATCCGGAGGCCGCGTCACCGTCACCTCCGTTCACCTGATCGAAACGTTCTATCCCCTCCGGAATGATTATGACCGGCTGGCCTGCGGCATCTACCTGCTGAACCTGGCCGAAGCGGTTATTGAGCCGGAACAGGAACAGCAGGAACTGTTCATGCTCCTGCTGCATACCCTCTCCCGGCTGGCCTTTTCAGAGCAGGCCTGGAAACCGTTGCTGGCCGGTTTTCTGCTGCATTTTGACGCCTGCCAGGGCTTCAAGCCCCGGCTGAACCATTGTGTTTTCTGCGGAAAGCGGCTGGAAGAAAATGAACCGGCCTTTTTCGATGCGGATGAAGGCGGTGTCCTGTGCGAAACCTGCCGGCGGGGAAAAGGCCAGATTGCCCTGGCCGCTTCGCAGCTCCGCTGGATGAGGAACGCCCTGCAGTCCGGGGCTTCCGGTTGGGTCGATTCGCAGACAGCGGAAGCGCCTTTTGCCCTGCTCCGGCACTATACCGAGCAGCGGTTAGGCCGCCGGATCCGCAGCGCAACGCAACTTCCCCGTGAATAGCCGGCCCGGCCGGATGAAAAACAGGCGGTGCAGCTCAGCGCCACACCGCCTGTTTTTTCGTTCTTATGCTTTTACGACCATGTTCAGCAGTTTCCGGCTTCTCTCCAGGAAGTCGGTGATTTCCTCCGCTTCCAGCGGCTGGGCTGACATGCGGGCCAGATCATACACCTGGCAGCAGAGCATCTTTGTGGTCTCGTTCTCCGGATCCCGCGCGGCCAGGGCTTGAACCGTTTCATTCCGGCGGTTCAGTACCAGCGTAAAGCTGTCCGGAATCGGGAAATCCTGTCCGTAAATCCGGCTCATTTCCTTGTACCGGCGCATCTGCTCGTCCTCGGTCACCATCGCCGTCATCTCCGGATCCCCCAGCGCCTCCAGCTTCACTTCCAGGTTTTCCTTGCCCAGGGCGCCGCGGAACAGTGCCTGCAGTTTTTCGGCATCCAGTTCCTTGCCTTCCTCGGATTCCTCCTTCAGGCCGTCGATATCCGCGTCCACCCGGGCGAAGGCCACCCGGTCCTCTTCCTTGCCCTGGTACTCCATAAAGGACATGAAGTTTCCGTCGATCAGGGTGTTCATGATGGCCACTTCGATCCCCCGGTCGGTGTACAGCTTGACGGAAGCCGCCTGGCGTTTCTCATCATTGGTGTAGTAGACCTTGTTCTGGGTCTTCTCGAAGTTGGCGGTCTTGTATTCCGCGATGGTATCGTATTTGCCGTCCGTCTTCTTCATCAGGATGGCGCCCTTCACCATGTCGTAGAATTTGCTGTCCTTGATGCAGCCGTATTTCACAAAGGGCGCGATATCATCCCAGTAGCCCTCATAGGTTTCCCGTTCGGTGTTCATCAGGCTGTTCAGCTTGTCTGCCACCTTCTTCGTGATGTGGGCGCTGATCTTTTTCACATACCCGTCGTTCTGCAGGAAGGACCGGCTCACGTTCAGCGGCAGGTCGGGGCAGTCGATGACGCCCTTCAGCAGCATCAGGAACTCCGGAATCACTTCCTTGATGTTATCCGCCACAAAGACCTGTCCGGCAAAGAGCTTGATCTGCCCTTCGTGGGTTCCGAAATCATTCTTCAGCTTCGGGAAATACAGGATTCCCTTCAGGTTGAACGGATAATCCACGTTCAGGTGAATCCAGAACAGGGGCTCCTCGAAGTCCATGAACATCTTCCGGTAGAGGGATTTGTATTCCTCCTCCGTGCAGTCCGAAGGCTTTTTCAGCCACAGCGGCGAAGTATCGTTGATTTGCTGGGGCTTCGGGATTTCCATGACCTTCTCGGTCTTCGGCGTCCCGTCCTCGTTCTTTTCATCCCCGACGGGAACTTCCTTCTCCACCGGCTTGGCGTTAGCATCCTCCAGCATCACCGGCCAGGCCATGTATCCGCAGTAACGGCTCAGCACTTCCCGCACCCGGTACAGCTCCAGGAATTCCTTCTCCTCCTCGCTGATATGCAGGATGATGTCGGTACCGTGCTCCTTGCGGCGGCCTTTCGAAATCTCATAGCTCATCCCGTCTTCAGACTTCCAGTGGACCGGTTCGGCGTTCCCTTCACTGCTGAGGCTTTCGATCTCCACCTTGTCGCTGACCATAAAGACCGAATAGAAGCCCAGGCCGAAGTGGCCGATAATATCCGCCTTTTCCGCCTGTTTTTCGTCCTCAAACTGCTTCATGAATTCCGCCGCGCCGGAGAAAGCGACCTGATTGATATACTTCCGCACTTCGTCCGCCGTCATCCCGATGCCGGTATCGGAAATCCGGATTTGCTTTTTCTTTTTGTCCACGGTAACCAATACCTGCATCGCTTCATCCGAGTCCGGATGCAGCATGCGGAACTTGGTGATCGCGTCGCACCCGTTGGACACTGCCTCCCGCAGGAAAATATCCTTATCCGAATAGAGCCAGCGCTTGATCACCGGCATAATGTTCTGCGCATCAATGGATACAGAACCGTTTTCTTTTTGAATCGCCATGATTCATCCCTCCCGAATCAAAACACCCGGATGTCCGGGTGTTTCACCTTTTTTCGCTTCTATTGTAACACCCGTTCATCCGATTTGCAAGAAAAAATTAGCACTCGACAGTATCGAGTGCTAACAAAATGTGGCGGATGATGATTTATTCGTCCTGCAGTTCCTCTTCCAGCAGGGCCAGGTCGTCCTCTTCCTCATTGTTCTGAATGTCCTCCGCCTCGGCTGCATCGGACGCTTTCGAGGCAAAGAGTTCCGCGCGAACCTTCTGGTCAATTTCCGCGGTGAGCTCCGGATGGCTCTTCAGATAAAGCCTGGCATTGTCCCGGCCCTGGGCCAGCCGCTGGCCCTCATAGGAGAAGAAGGCGCCGCTCTTTTGAATGATGTTTCTTTCCACGGCCAGATCCAGCAGGGTTCCTTCGGTGCTGACTCCTTCGCCGTAAATGATGTCAAATTCGGCAATGCGGAAAGGCGGGGCCACTTTGTTCTTGACCACTTTCACCTTGGTGCGGTTCCCGACGATGTCCGTTCCGTTCTTCAGCGCCTCACCTTTGCGGACATCCAGGCGGACAGAAGAGTAGAACTTCAGGGCGCGTCCGCCGGGCGTCGTCTCCGGGCTGCCGTACAGGACGCCGACCTTTTCGCGCAGCTGGTTGATGAAGATTGCCACGCACCCGGTCTTGTTGATAATGCCGGTCAGTTTCCGGAGCGCCTGGCTCATCAGCCGGGCCTGCAGGCCCACAAAGGATTCGCCCATCTCCCCGTCAATTTCCGCCTTCGGCACCAGGGCGGCAACAGAGTCGATTACCACGACATCCAGCGCGCCGCTGCGAACCAGCGCCTCCGTGATTTCCAGCGCCTGCTCCCCGGTGTCGGGCTGGGACACGTACAGCTCATCCACATTGACGCCCAGCTTCTTCGCATAGGCGGGATCCAGCGCGTGTTCCGCGTCGACAAAAGCGGCAATCCCGCCTTCTTTCTGTGCCTGGGCAACAATATGCAGTGCCACCGTCGTCTTGCCGGAAGACTCCGGCCCGAAGATTTCCACCACGCGGCCCCGCGGAATCCCCCCAACGCCAAGGGCGTAATCCAGCGTCAGGCATCCGGTCGGGATAACGGGAATATCGCGGTTTACCGCTTCCTCTCCCATCCGGATAACCGCTCCTTTTCCGTACTGTTTATCCAGATCGGCCAGTGCATGCTCCAGCGCTTTCAGTTTTTCTTCCCTCACGCCGGTGCAAACCTCGGGTTTTTCTGTTTTGTTCGTCTTTTTCGTCGCCATGGCTGCCATCCTTTCTATCCGTCTCAGGCCGTTGAGTTTCTTGCTGTACCGGTATCGTATCACCCGGTGTGCGAAAACTCAAGGGGAACAAAAAATTCTTTTCGGCAAAATTTGGATCCCCCGGATCAGCCTTTCCGGACAAAGGCCCGCCGCCTTCCGGCCGCGTCCGTGGTCATCACGGCCTTCACGCTTTCCGGATCGCTTCTCAGCGACATCACCAGTTCCGGATAGCGGAAACTGCGGCAGAAGCGCTGGTCCGCGTAGAAAACACCCTCCTCGATCCGGCCGGTTTCCCAGGCTTCCAGATGGTCCGCCGGGTTTCCGTTTTTCGGGAATGCCGGATGCTCCGTCTCCAGTCCCAGCAGGGTAAAGCTGGGTTCTCCCGGCTTCTCTTCCGTCAGAAGCCGGGCCGGTTCCCTGCTGGTTCCGCAGACCACGGTCAGGTCTTCCGTTTTCAGCCGTGAACGCGCGACGGCAATCGCCTCGGGGTTTTTGTCCAGCCCTGCAAACCGGCATTCCAGCCGCTCCGCTGCTTCCAGGGCGGTTCCGCTGCCGCAGCACAGGTCCACCACCCAGTCTCCGGCAGCGGTCACCGGCAGCAGCATTCTTTCCAGCAGGCGGACCGGTTTCTGGGTCGCGTATCCGGTTCGTTCCGGATCCCGCTGCTGCAGATGGCTGATATCCGTCCATACATCCCCGGGATAGACCGGTTCATCGTCATAGTATCGGTATTCTTTTCCGTTGGAGGTAATCCGGGAAAACATCCGCCCCTGTTCATCCTTTCCCCGGGCCATATGGTTTCTCCGTTCCGCGCCGCGGGGGATCGGCACCCGGGTCAGGTCAAAGGTCGATTTTTCGCTTCTGGCGTAGAGAAGGATCACATCATGCTTCCGGGAAAAGTATTTCTTCGCCCGGCCCCCGCTCTCGTACGCCCAGATAATCTCGTTCAGAAAGCGGGTTTTCCCGAAGGTTTTGTCGCAGATCAGCCGGGCCGGCGCAGCCATCCGCCAGTCCAGATGAAGATAAAAAACGCCGGTGTCCTTCAGCAGTTCCCTGGACACAGCAGCCAGCCTGCGCAGCAGCTTCAGATAGTTCTTTTCATTGGTAAACCGGTCTTCATAGGCCGGATATTTCGGTGCCGGCGAGCCGGTCCGCCATCCCTTTTCCCCATAGGGCCGCCGCCGGATAAACCGCTCCCCGGTCATAAAGGGCGGATCCACGCAGACGCATTGGACTTTTCCGTACAGCGCCCGGATTTCTTCCGGCAGCTTCATAACGTCGCCGCAGACCAGCAGATTACTTCCGTCTCCGAAAACTTCCCGGGAGACCGCCGTTTGTTCAAACATGCCCATTCCCTCCCAAAGCCCGCCGCAGCCGCCTGATTTCCTCCTGTTCCTCTGCCAGCGCCTGCAGAAAGGCGGCCTGGGTTTCCTCTCCGCGGAGGCATTCCCCGGCTTCCCGTACCGCTTCCCGGAACGCCGGATCCATGGCGGAAAGCCCCTGCCGCGCCAGCGGGCAGACGCTTCGCGCCCTCAGGTCGGTCATCACAGCCGCCTTTCCGTCCCGCAGCACCGGAAGCAGCGGAAAAAACCGGCAGGCCAGCGGCCGCTCCGTGCGGTCGCAGGTGCCGGAACAAATCACCATGGGGCCCATGGCCGTGTGTTCAATTGTCCATCCCGGTTTTCCGGAGTATTCCTCCTCTTCTCCCGGAAAAAGAAGCATGCCGGTTTCCTCCCCCTGGGAGGAACGGCAGCAGGCGGCGCCGCAGACCCGCCCGCAGTCCGACTTCAGCGGCGTAACATTCTCCAGAAGCTTTCTGGCCCGCACCAGCGCCTCATCCATATGCATTTCCCTCCGGCCAGGTTTTTCGGTTCTTTTCCCCATCATAAAACCCGCCGGAGGGTTTGTCAAACAGTTTGGCTGATTTTGCCCAGCGCTTTCTTTTCCACCGCCAGATAGCAGGCCATGTGCGCGGCAAAGGTCACAAACCAGGAAACCGGATAGGACAGATACAGCGTCACCAGGTCATGGTTTGCGGCGAACACCGTCAGAATCCAGACAATCCGCAAAAGGCATGCCCCGGTCAGCGATACAATCATCGGCATCACGGAATACCCGATGCCCCGAAGCTGGCCCACCATAACGTCCATCTGCCCGCAGAGGAAATAGGTCGGCAGGATCACGCCCATCCGGATCAGGCCGTTGGCAATGACCCGTTCATCTGAATTGTACAGGCTCATCAGCGGCTTCCCCAGCGCATAGAAGGACAACCCCATCACCAGCCCGATGACCGTCACCGTCCCCAGGCAGCACCAGAGGGTTTTCCGCACCCGGTCCGGTTTTCCGGCGCCGTAATTCTGGCTGGCAAACGTCATGTCTGCCTGGTGCTGGGCGTTCATCGCCGTATACACAAAGCCTTCAATGTTGCTGGCCACGCCGTTTCCGGCAACCACAAGCGAACCGAAGGAGTTGACTGAGGACTGGATCAGCACATTGGAAATGGAAAACAGGCTGCCCTGAAGCCCTGCCGGCAGTCCGATCCGGATAATCTCCCGCAGGCTTTTTCCGTCCACCCGGCACTCCGGCAGGCTGAGATGAATCACCCCATGGGTCCGGATCAGGCAGAAAAGCACCAGCACCATGCTGACGACCTGGCTGGCGACCGTGGCGATCGCAACCCCGGCCACCGACATATGGAAAACAATCACCAGCAGCAGGTTCAGCAGGACATTGACCAGTCCGGAAATCATCAGATAGTACAGCGGCCGTTTGGTATCCCCCACAGCCCGCAGAATTGCCGCCCCGAAATTGTAAAGCATGTTGGCCGGCATGCCGAGGAAATAAATCCTGACATACAGCGCCGCCCCGTCAATCACGTCCTCCGGGGATTCCATCATCTGCAGCAGCGGCCGGGCCGCCAGAAAGCCGAAGATGCCTACGCCGATCCCCATAAACAGCGCCACCGTAATCGCCGTATGCTCCGCCTTCCGCATGGCAATAATATCCCGGGCGCCGTAATTCCGGGCAACCACCACGCTGGCGCCGACGCTCAGGCCCATAAACACATTCACCAGCAGATTGATCAGGGAACCCGTGGAGGAAACCGCTGCCAGCGCTTCATGGCCGGCAAAGTTTCCCACGACAATCACATCCGCCGCGTTATACAGAAGCTGCAGAATGCCCGTCAGAATCAGCGGCCCGGAAAATGAAAGGATCTTGGGCAGCAGGGGTCCGCTTGTCATGTCCATTTCCGCCCGGGCGGCTTTTCTGTCCTTTCGGAATCGCATGCTTTACCCTCCGTATTACTGCGCTTTTCGGGTCAGGACAATCCGGGTGATCACCGGGCTGTTGAACAGCCTTCCCGGCTGCCAGGTATACTGGGGCGACGTTCCCATTCCCGGGCTGATATGCTGGGGAATTCCCGCCAGGTATTCCAGTCCTGTGATCCCCTGGTCTCCCGGGAACCATCCCTTTTCCGGCACGTATACCGGGCCGGCTCCGGGAAGCCGCCACTGGCCGGCATTATAGTATCCTGCCAGAATCAGGCTGGTATACCGCAGAGAAAAAAAGTCTTCCTTCCCGGACCAGTATACCATGTCCTCCACGTATTCCTTCGTCAGGGGAACATGGGTCAGCGCGATCTGGATATCCTCCGCGGTAAATTCCTTCTTGATCTCCGCCAGCTTCTGCATCCGGTCCAGCTCATATTCCAGCGCCCGGATCCGCGCCGTATCGTCCGGCGACAGGGAAGCCGCCCGGCTGTTCAGGCTATCCAGTTCCTGCCGGTAGATGTTCTGCATCCTTTCCACATCCAGGGCATACAGATTCTCCGGAACAAACCAGATCCGCCCTTTGTTCCGGGTCTCCAGCACAGGCAGCTCCAGAATGGTGACGCCCGCTTCCTGAAGGGCCAGCACCCAGTCCGCGTATACCGACAGGGTTCCGTGGGCTTTGCTGTCAATCACGGGCCCGTCTCCGTCTCCGGGAATCAGGTATTTCGGGGTTTCCTTCGGCATCAGCGCCAGCAGCTCCAGCAGGGGCTCGATATCCCCGTCCTCGCCGACCATGTTTCCCGTCATCACCACGCAGGAATAGCGCGTATTCCCCAGGGCGGCGGCAACCGCCTTCTGGTTCTTTCCGTACCGGGCCCCGCGCAGGTCGCTGATATGCAGGATGGAGTATTCCTCCAGGTCCTGGGGCAGGTTCAGTACGGTCAGCCGCATTTCCTGGAGCAGCACCCGCCTGGAAACCGTCAGGTTGACAACCCAAAGCGTTGCCACCAAAAGGGGAAGCAGCAGGAGCAGCGTTTTCAGGGTCCGATGCCGCCGGGGCTTCCGGCCCGGATCGGATGCAAAGATGTATTTGTTCTGTTCCCGTCTCACAGCTTCCCCTCCTTTCCCTGTCCGTTCATTATATCGGTTTGTCCTTCCCGGCGCAAGAAAAAACCCGCAGGTTCGTTTCCGTTCCTGCGGGCCGGGAGGTTTCCTTGATGCTTACCGGATCAATGTGATATTCCGGAATACGCTGACCAGGGTGTTGGCCACGGTGGACATGGTCTTGATAAAGATATCCAGAGCAACGCCGACCACGTCCTTCCGGGTATCGCCGACGGTATCGCCGGTCACGGCAGCCTTGTGGGCCGCGGTTCCCTTGCCGAATCCCTTCAGGGCGCCGGATTCAATATACTTCTTGGCGTTGTCGAAGGCGCCGCCGGAGTTGCCCATGAACAGCGCCCGCGGAATTGCCACGATGGTCGCGCCGATCAGAAGGCCGCCCACGAATTCCACGCCAAAGACAAAGCCGCCTACCACGGGGATGATCATCGCCAGCACGGAGGGCACCAGCATCTTCTTCAGGGCCTGTTCCGCGGCCAGCCGGATCATCCGGTTGTAGTCCGGGGTTTTCTTTCCGGCCAGCACTTCCGGCGTCAGTTGCTTGTCGCCTTCATCCGCCATTTTCTTGGCGGATTCAATGGTGTTGTCCGTCAGCATGGCGGAGAAATATTCCACCAGTGCGCCGCCGATAATCGCACCGGCGACCACGACGAAGGACGCGATATTCAGGCTCATTTCTGAGGAGTAATTGCCAACGTAGGAAACGATCAGGGACACGGTGGCAAACGCGGCGGAGCCGATGGCAAAGCCCTTGCCGACCGCGGCGGTCGTATTGCCGACCGCATCCAGCTTGTCGGTAATCACGCGTACATCCGGTTCCAGATGGCAGCTTTCCGCCAGGCCGCCGGCGTTGTCTGCAATGGGTCCGAAGGCGTCGATGGAAACCGTCGTCCCAACGAAGGCCAGCATGCCCAGGGCAGCCACCGCCACGCCGTAGATGCCGGCCAGCTTGCCGGAAACAAACAGCGCAATGCCGATGACCAGCACAGGCAGCAGGCAGGAACGGGAACCGACCGCGTCACCCTTGGTGATGACGAAGGCTTCCCCTTCCGGCGCCATTTCCGCCAGCGTCCGGGTGGGCTTATAATCCGTGGAGGTATAGTATTCGGTAATGGATCCGATGGCAACGCCGCTGGCAATGCCGAACACCGCGCAGATCCAGGGGGAAATCCAACCGGCGGCCCAATGGTAGGTATCCTTCAGGATCGCGGCGTCCACGCCGGAGAAGCAGACCAGGCCGGCGCCCAGGCTCAGCACCATCGTCAGCCCGGCGGAAATCCAGGTGGCCAGGTTCAGTTCCCGGGACGGGTTGTTGCCCATCTTTTTCTTTGAGGCATAGAACAGGCCCAGCAGACAGCTGAGCAGGCCGGCGCCGGCCGTCAGTACCGGGAACAGCAGCGTGCCGTTGAACACGCCTTCCAGCGGAGCCATGTTGGCAGCAAAGGCGCTTTCATACTGACGGAACAGGATCACGGCGATCATCAGGGTGGCGGAAATCGTCGCCACGAAGGATTCCAGCAGGTCGGAGCAGTTGCCGGCGATATCGTTCACGTTGTCGCCGATGAAGTCGGCAATCACGTTCGGCACCCGGCTGTCATCCTCCGGCAGGTCATTCCGGACCTTGGCCAGGATATCCGCCGAAATGTCCGCCGCCTTGGTGTAGTTGCCGCCGGCAACACGGTTGAACATAGCCACCAGGGAGCAGCCCAGGGAGTAGGTGGAAATCCGCATGATGGTGGGATTGACTCCTTCCAGCGTGGCCAGGATGCCGCCGCCGAATACATCGTGCTTCACCTGTCCGAACACGAACAGCACCACCATCAGGCCCAGCAGGCCGAAAGCCTGCACGGAAAGGCCGGAAATGGACCCGCCGCACAGCGCCACCTTAACGGTTTCGCCGATGGACTTGCTTTCCCGGGCCTTGTTGGCCGTGCGCACATTGGCGTAAGTGGCGGACCGCATACCCACCACGCAGGCGCAGGAAGACATCACCGCGCCCAGCAGGAAGGTAATCCCGCTGGTCACTTCCACAAACAGGCTGAAAATCGCCGCCAGCACCACCACAACGATGACGATGGTGCGGTATTCAGTCTTCATAAAGGTGTTGGCGCCGGAGCGGATGATTCCCGCCATTTCGGCCATTTCCGCCGTTCCTTCCGGCATTTTCCTGATCCGTTGATAGTTGTAGACCACATAGCCGATCGCAGCGGCAATGACGGCCAGTATGAGGATATACCATGTGTTGCCCATATCGCTCAACGCTCCTTTGCTTTTATTCGCGAACGGTACCCATTATATACAACTCGCGCCGGGTTTACCATAGTTTTTTTGGTTTTTCAGCAAATAAAATGACTGTTGCTTTCGCAACAGCCATATTGGAATCCGGGCGAACAACCGACGACCGCCGATTAATAACAAAATAGCTGTTGCTATCGCAACAGCTATATTTGGAATCCGGCGGCGACCTACTCTCCCGGGCCGTTACCAGCCAAGTACCATCGGCACTGAAGGGCTTAACTTCTGTGTTCGGTATGGGAACAGGTGGAACCCCTTCGTCATAACCACCGGAAATGG
>Ga0265298_10003313_pt1 | contig 21420 bp, 26 predicted proteins | sample AusTroGonzalo_MG_3_FD_193486 | JGI IMG/M metagenome (GOLD analysis project Ga0265298, IMG submission 193486) | Bovine rumen microbial communities from tropical cattle in Woodstock, Queensland, Australia - Gonzalo_01 | ecosystem: Host-associated > Mammals > Digestive system > Stomach > Rumen ...
TGGTACATCGGTTTCTTAGGACATCCGGAAGATCCTAACTGTATGGATTTCCGCAACGCTTGTATCGTCATGCGTTCTGGTCGCATTGATGACAACGGCAAAATCTACGGAAAGTTCGATCTAATAGATACTCCTGTAGGCCGAGTAGTAAAGGCCTTCCAAGATGCGGGTGTCGTCTTCGGAATTTCCGTCAGAGGTGCCGGTGATATTGTAGATAATTCCGTTGATCCTGAGACCTTTGTATTCCGAGGATTTGACCTAGTTACTTTCCCGGCGTACGGTGATGCTATCCCAACATTCACAAAGATTGCTGCTTCTACTGATATGGACAGCCGCCAGAAGTATCAGCGTGTATGTGCTGCTATCAACGCTAATGTGAAGGACATTGATAGCGAAGCTTCTCTTGAGCTGATTCAATCTCAACTAGCAGCACAATCTGATGAATATGCTTTAGTTGAAGCAAGAAAACAAGAGTTATGTCAGTCTAGCGACGAAGTGAAAGAAGATTTGACTGAAGATAGAGTTGCGGCAATGACTCACTTGTATCTACAGCAAGTTGCAGCTAACACTCAACTTCGTCGTCAGTTGGATGTTCAAGCTAAGCAGTCTGCTCGGCGAACAAACCGCATTCGTGCTATCATGTCCGCTCAGATGAAAGAAGCTACAGATGATCTGACTCGTGTAGATCGGAAGTATCGTACTGCTGTAGCTGCTAATTCCAAGCTGAAAACAGAAAACATTTCTCTGCAGACTGCTAACCTTAAATATAAACAGGACATACAATCCAGCCGCAAAACCGTTCAATCTAAGGATTCTGAGCTTAGCGCACTTCGACATAAGTTAGCTGAAACCGTCGGTGATCTTAAGGACGAGCGCGCAAAGACATCTAACCTGGGTGCGGAAGCCAGTTCTCTTAGAAAACAACTAGTTGCGGCAAACACTCAACTCGCTGATTTCCAACAAGCGTATGCGCTTATCTACGCTAACGCAGTTGGTGTTGAGGTTGATTCAATTCCAATCAACGCGTCTACATCGGTTTCCGATATCAGAGAGCTGATTAGCGGAGCGTCTTCTATAAATCGTGTTTCTTCTCCTGCATTAGCGGAAGGAGATTTCATATCCGATGTAGGCGATGATCCGGATGACCTCGTTACATTATAAATCTCATCGAAAGGAATGTGGAGATTAACTATGATCACCAAAACAAATAGATCTAATACTCCTGTAGGTCGTCGGCCTGTAACTGCTGCTTCCAGCATCACTTCCAATGTGCGCAACCGTGCCGCCGCGCCTAGCCGGATTGCTTCCAGCGTTCAGCTGACTTCCGATCAGCAGAAGTTCCTTGCTCAGATTAGAGCCAATGTTCGTCGTTCTGGCGCTATCACCGCCGCGACCAACACCACCAACATCATGGCGAAGCCGGAGTTCATGGAGCTCCTTCCTATCTTCGTCCAGAAGCTGATCATCCTCGACATCTTCGGATCCGTTGCGATGAAGTCTCGTCAGCAGCTGATCCCCTACTTCAAGTTCATCACCGAGAACACCAAGGGTGAGACTCCTGCCGGCACTGTTCTGGCAAGCCCCTTCGTCAACCGCCAGGGCGTCGATCCTAACTTCGGCGGCCGTATCATCAAGAACGAAGTCGTTGCTAACGACCAGCTGGCCTACGGTCCTATCCTGCCCGGTTCAGTAACCCTGAGCGTTGCTACCACCGAAGACGATTCCACAGTCACTACCAAGTACGTTGACAACGGCGCTGGTGACCTGATGGCTGCTGGTAGCTCTACTGCTGCTGGTTACATCAACTACTCAACCGGTGAGTTCACCATTACTGGTGTGACTGCCGATTCTGTCACTGCCACCTATCAGTACGACAACGAGAACGTCGGTCCTCGCGGTTCCGCCAACGGCGGTTACGGCTACGACTACGGCGCACAGATGGGCAAGGGCTACCTCCAGCTGGACGAGATCAACCTCATCGCTGAGGCTCATCAGCTCGCCTGCTACTGGTCCATCTACAGCGCCTTCGCAGCTCAGAAGGAGTACGGCTCCAACATCGGCGACATCGCCAAGGAAGCTGCTTTCTCCGAGCTGACTGCAGAGATCAACGTCGCCGGCTTCCAGGCCCTCGAGAAGGCCGCCGCCTACAAGCCTCAGTATAACTGGGACGCCAGCCCCGTCATGTCCGGATCCGTCGTGCCTTCTGACTATCTGAACATGTTCAAGCTGAAGCTTGGCCAGGCTGCTGCTTCCATCTATCAGCGCACTCGCCTGACTCGGCCCAACCGCCTGACCGTCGGCGCCAACGTCGCTGAGTATATCACCATGATCCAGAGCTTCAAGCCCGCCGGTGCTACTGACACAGTCGGCCCGTACTTCCTGGGCGACCTAGATGCTTTCAAGGTCTATGTGTCTCCTGACCAGGATCCTGATAAGTGGGTCATGTCCTGCAAGTCCAACGACATCCGTCGTAACTCCGCACTGTTCGGTGAGTACATGCCTCTGACCAACACCGATGCGATTGGTCTTGCCAACGCCTCCGTGCAGCAGGGCTACGCCAGCATGTACGCCATGAAGGTTGTCAATCCTGACACCGTTGTCAGCGGCCGGATCACCGGAACCTTCTAAGCCAGCAACAAATACATTGCCCTCACTCAATAGCGGATACTCGGCTAACGAGTGAGGGCATCCTCACAAAAATAGTCATAGAATTCTGTTTGGAGGTAACTTTCATGTACAATGTTCTTATTAAGTTCACTGGTGTTAGCTCCGAGGATCTGTTCGCTAATCTGTCTGCTCAGATTTGCAGCGTGTTCCAGCCCGTCAACTCCTATGTAGACACTCCTGCCTACGTTGAGGGCTACCCCAACACCGGATCCACCGGTAGCAATGGTGAATACAGCAAGTCCATCTACGCCACTAATGTTGATGGTTGGGGCGAAGTGCCTCTGATGGAGCCGTTCGCTAGCACTTCCATTCCGATGACCACTGCCCTGGCTCAGTTCAAGCTGGCCATGGTCGGCGAGGATCTTCTGGACGACGAAGATAATGTCATCGGTAAGAAGGTCGAGTTCCAAGTTGAGGACTACAAGGAAGCTTTCTACTTCATGACTCTGGGTCACCAGCTGGCCGACCAGGGCTTCTCTGTTGAAGTGACTGCTTCTAACGAAGGTAGCGTATCAGCCGAAGTCGAAACCGACGAGCCCTAATCAGATCATTCGCAACTAAAGCATCGGGAGGTCGAGCATCATGACAATGTCAGAAATAGTTGATGAAATCAGCTTCCTGCTCGGCCTCCCGGCAGTCTCTAATGTTGAGGGACTAGATCCGCAGCGCGCAGTGCTTATTGCTTTTCGTGAATTGAAGCGATACATGAAGACGCCGATTGAGAAGACGGTGCCCTTTGCTACAAGGATTGACCTAAAGCAGGTTGGTATCGACACAGTTCGTGTACTTTATGTCCAGGCTGCATATCCACGAATCGGATTGACAATGAGCTCCATCGACAGCGGAAACGTATTCCAAGTTGCTGCGGCAGTTAACACATATTCAGCAATCGGAAATACAACATCCATCAACATTGATCCGATCATGACGGAGATGGCGATGGCTCAAGTGCGTAACACATTGGCCACCGACTTTCAGTGGAAGTACGATAACAACAATCAAGTTGTCTACTGTGCGCATCGTGATCCTCGTCCGTCTCACGTGACAATCAGATATGTTCCTGATTACAAGGACGTTTCAGAAATCCAGAGCAAGACTTGGCAAGATTATCTTGTTCGCATGGCCACAGCTAACATGAAACTCGCGCTAGGTCGTGCTAGATCTAAGTACACTGTAGAGGGATCAAACGTCACGCTAGACGGCGAGACGCTTCTTGCTGAAGCTAATGCCGAACTAGAGGCGATTCGTTCTGAACTCGAAACCAGGAAAAACAAACTAGTAGTTCTAAACTAAAATCTTTCATGAAGGAGATAACATCGATGCGTATTGATAAGAATCGTAAGGTCACCGCTGCTGACGAGCCCATGGAGCAGGAGATGCTTGATGAAGTCGACGCAGTCGACACTGATCTGCTGTTCGAGGCTTCCGATGTCGCTGAGCTGCTCGCCGAAGTAACTGGCGAGGCTGTTGATGTCACTGTTCAAGATGACGGCGAGTCTGTTGACTTTGCTATCGGCGAAGACGTGTTCACCATCAAGGCTGAAGGCGACGAAGAGATCCTTGAGACTTCTCGTCGGTCCCTCCGTGGTAAGAAGCCGGTTGCTGCTTCTCGCCGCCCCGCCGCTAGTAGGCCTGCTGCACGCGGCCGCCGGGTTGCTGCTTCTCAGAAAAAGAAGTAAATTACATGAACAACAATCATATGGGGTGTGTTAGCTTTCATAAGAAAGTTGATACACCCCTGATTGTTTAACCTTCAATATATGTACAATCAATTATAGCGAGGTGTTTGCGAATGGGCGACCTATCCTCTGAAATTCAATCTATGCTTAACAGCTTGAGTACAACAATGTCAAAGTTTGTCGATAAGTTGATAGACCTTGGATTGAATGTAGATGGCGGAAGAGAGAATGATCCCGAAGAGGGTCCGAACGAAGGTATATTCCAAATCAGAACAGCTAACAATGAAGTAATGAAGGTCAAGGTAGTCCTCAGAGGAAATGAGAAAAACCCTAAGTTTGATCTTTACTTCAAGAAAGCAACTGGTAGTCCGATCGTCAGGAAAGATGTGGCGCCTGATCAGATTGAGCAAACGCTTACTGATGCAATTCGTAAGCTTTATGGTGAAGAAAGTGCAAAAAGCTGGAAGAAAGAAAAGGATTCACAAACAGATCCTTCACTTAAATTCACTACTTCTGTGAAAGGACAGAAAGTTATGGCTGATGTTCACGTATCTGTTCGCAAATCTATTCGCAAAGACGGATCATCTAGTATCAAGTTGACTGGAATCAGTGCGTCTACTGATTGCGATCTTGCTGCTGTGTACAGCGACATTGATCTTGCTCTCACGTCTCCTGACTTTGTTTCTCAAGTACCTGAAGGTCAGGATCAGTGGTATGCTATCAGCGAAGTAGATAATCAGATTGATGTCCAACCTTGTGACGAAGTTAGTTGCACCGATCGAGGTGCAGCGCTGCTGTTGATGCGTACAATAGGATATCGTGCACTGTTTGATCTTCAGTTCGCTTCTTGGAATGCACAAGGCGGCGATGGTGACAAGGTACGAAATTTCTTAGAATCATTCACGTGGAGGCTCCAAGATCAGCTCAGGTGCTTAGCTCAACTTGAAGTTGAATGCTGTGGAACTGCTGAATATCCTGGAACTCTTGTCCAAGGTTTTGAGCGTCCTGGTCCAAATGATACTTCTTGGGATATCAGCGCAGCAGAAGCGCTGGTAGTTGATCGTATCAATCAATACACATGCGCACTTGATCTCTACACTTGCTTGTTTGATAAAGACATGCAGTATCAGATGCTCAGTTGGCTCCGTGAGTGGAAGCATGTAATAAACTATCAGCTTCATGGAGTTAATGCGCAGCAGGTACTTCCATGTGTAAATTAAAAGGAGGATCGCACATATGTCCACCGAGTCCATCGATTGGAGCATCACTACATTGAATCCGAAACTTTCAGAGCAATTGGGTCGGATCGATGGAAAGCTCACAACCCTGCACCGCTTCTTCTATGTAAATGTTGTTATCGGTAACGATACAACGACAACACGCACCGCACCGGTTTCGTCTATCCAACCGCAAGATCCTGCTGTGATTGTAGGTGATGTCGTAGTTGGTAACGACGGATACCTCGCATCTGTGACCGCAATCTCTACAACCACGCTGACGCTTACTCCGCTGAATCTATCTATTGGTGGTAGCAACCATGCGCTTTGTTATTACAACGGCAATGTTACACAGAACAGCGGCGGCGCATCTCGTGGCGTCATTCCCCTCCCGGATGTTCTTCCTACTCCGCGTGTAGGTGATTACATTATCGGCAAGAATGGATACATTGTTGAAGTTCGTTCTGTTGTCTTGGGGAACAACACAGTCGAGTACATCGGAACTGCTAAGAACCTCACAGGATATACTAATGTAACTACCGCAGCTGACACCGCCATTTCTGGCGGCACAGCGACAGATGTTTTGGACTACCTCCGTCAGATCACTACCAACGGCAACTATATCTATGACAACACCGCTAACATCTACTACTGTCGAGTAACTGTCCAAGGAGATAATTCGCAGATTATCTGGGTTGAAGTTGTTCACTGTTCTTCTGATCTTCAGCTACATCGATATACATATCGCAACGGTGTTATTTGCAAGAAGACAGACGAAGGCCCGTCGCTGACTCGCATGAGCTACCTCGCTGATCCGATTGGCGGCAACGATGCAGTGAACTTGGGCTATCTAGAGAACAACTATCTTCCTATCAACAATCCTGCTGCGGTAGATACACTGACCCTTCAGCAAGGAAGTGGCACCTCAGTTACTGCGTCTGTGAGTGCATCTGCTGGTGTAGATATCATTCAGCTGACTGGCGATAATCAGTATCGTGTACTTCGTGGACTTTCTGATCCACTAGATAATACAGATGCTGTTCCTAAGAGTTACGCAGATATTGCGATGCCGTTTGTGATCACGCTAGATTACGACACAGTGAATTACAGCACTGATGTTACTCGTGACGAGATCTTGGCAGCTCTGAATTCTCATCGTCGGATTGTCGGCTATTTCTCAGATCAGAACAATGTGCCTCAACAGCTTGTAGGTGGATCCGTTGATCTTACTTGTCATGATCCTGCAGGTGCTCAAGCAGGTCAGCGGCTTGTCGGCCTGTTCGTTGGTGACTGGGGACTTTCTTCCATCGAAGTCGATTTCGCTAACGCTGGATACGCCACATGGCGTGAGGCCATGCCGGATGTAGGTCTTCCGATGCATGTGACTTTCACAGGTACTACAGTAGCTGGCAGCGCTCATTCATCTGTAGACTTCGGTACGCTTATCAACGCAGTTCGCACTAAAAGAGTAATTGCTCCTAGGTACCTAGACGATATTAACAATGTCTACTACAACCTAGTGACTGCACGATATGTGACAGAAGGCGCAGGCCAAGTGTATGTGGCTCAAGGTGTATTCTACAACGAAAGCGGTACGGGTGCTCTAGAGAAAGTCATCACTTGTAAGCAAGATTCTTCTGGTTGTTACATCTACATCCATTGATTTAGTTACAGAATAGAATCGTTATTGTATCTGACCACATCAATACAACTATGTTGGGGGGCAGTACAATGAAGAAGATTTCTAACACCGTTCTGGCTGAGATTCCGATGTTTCCGAACGATCGACATCGGCTGTCAACAAAAGAAGAGATTCGTAAGTACCTGGAAGGTGGATGTGGTGTAGTAACACTCCATTCACCTACAGGTACTTATCGAACTTATTCATTCCGACGTCCGCATGACGCAATCTTCGCTGATGATGATTTCTATCGTCGTGCTTTGTTTGTCTACGCTAAGACGAGTTCTGGCACTTGGATGTATGTGGGAATGTACAATAACAACTGTTTCCGGCTTACTGAAGCGTCTCGGTACGGCACAAATCATCCGATTGTCAAAGGGGCTCGATATCTTGTTCGGATGATGAACAGTGATGTCGCTGCTAGCGGTCCTATGATCCTTTATCATGAAGGTGTATGTAGCGTTTGCGGACGCCGCTTAACTAGTCCTAAATCAATCATGCTCGGCGTAGGCCCAACATGTAGAAAGCGAGGATGAGTCATGTCCATTCTTGATGGCCAGAAGATGTTTGAGGAGCTATCGGAACGCACAAACCGATACGCCGCAGTATACATGATTGCAAAAGAAGCGCGTCGTCGCGCAGAGAAGTGCAATAATCTGATCTCTCATGCAGAAGCACTTACTTGGGTACTAACAGGAAATAAGCCGGAAAAGCTTGTCCGTGCCGAAAGGCGCGGACAATCTATGTCCGACAACAGTAACATCGAAGATTTCATCGACAGTTACTTATCACTGGTAGATGATCGTGAAGTAGCTGATGCAGCAAGAGATTCAATCCAACAAACACTCCGAGAAGCGAACCTTGTATACATGTACATCAACATACAAGATGAGCCGAGGCGGAGTCGTGTTCGTATAATTACACGAATGTTATGGGATCAGATAAGTAAGCAGTACCTGTCCTAGTTATACGCTGATGTTCTCTTGGTATTAACTAGTAGTATAATACTAAAGGGAGTTGGTTATCATGTCTGAGTTCTGGCTCGCGGTCTTAGGAGGGTCTGCGGGCGCAGCATTTGTTACTGGCGTGCTGTCAATCGTAAAGACCATCATCGAGCACAAACACAAGAAAGAAGATCATAAACAGGAAAATGAAGAAAAGAAAGCTGATTCCGAAGATGCACAGAATCTTGCTCTTCGATATATCATGCTTTACATCATCCAAGAAAGAGCGTCGAAGATCATTGCACGAGAATGGACCACATTCGATGAAAGACGAGTGCTGCATGAATGGCACAACTGTTACCACAACGGATTGAATGGCAACGGAGACGCGGATGCATTTATCGCTGCTGTCGACAAGGTTCGCGTAGTATCCGATCCTAAGGAGGTACTATTATGAATATAATCAAGAAATACATTGTTAACAATGATTGCTACAAAGCAAATGAGAATCGCGCTGATAGTAGATACACAACCTTTCAGCAGCGTGGTCCGCTAGGTCTGGTCCTTCACTCAGTTGGTTGTGCGCAACCTAAGGCACTTGTCTTTGCTAACGGATGGAATGTACCGAACAAGGAAGTTGCTGTGCATGCCGTTCTCCAAAGTGATGGTACCATTTATCAGTGTATGCCTTGGAACTTCCGTGGATGGCATGTCGGCGGAAGTGCAAACAATACTCATGTCGGAGTGGAGATGACTGAACCGGCTTCGCTGACATACATTTCTGGTGGAAAGTTCACCTGCTCAGATATTCCTGGTGCGCGCAAGTTCGTGCAAGGCTGTTTCGATACTGCAGTTGAACTATTCGCAATGCTTTGTATTGCATGGAATCTAAATCCGTTAGCTGACGGTGTAATAATTTCACATAAAGAAGCATACAGCCGCGGCATTGGTTCTGGTCATGGTGATCCTGAGCATCTTTGGGACGGCCTTGGAATGGATCTAAACATGAACAAGTTCCGCGCTGCAGTTGCTGCTAAGATGAAAGGAGAAAGTCAAGTGACTGTTGAGCAGGTACAGACAATGATCAACACTGCTATTGCTGATCTGGACAATACTCTCACTACCAACTGGAACAACAAACTGAATGCCGCGCTTACAACAGTTCAGCAGTCTTTAGATGCTATCAGAAACAGTCTTACGCTAATTGACACTGATTTGAGCGCAGTAGCTGATACCGTAGCGCAGATGAAGAAGGTAGCTCCTAAGCACTACGAGCTGCTCAAAGATGTTACTGAAAAATGGTATCGGCCCACCATGAACATGCTGCTAGAGCGTGGATTCATGGCAGGTAAGGGCGGTACTGGTGAGAACACCATCATCGACTTTGATGAAGATACAGTCCGAATGTTCGTCATCTTGAACCGTGTCGGTATCTTCGATCTTCTGCCGCCTCCCAAAAGCGACGACTGATAAGTGATGACTAATACAGCAGCGCGCTCCAACGCGCGCTGCTGTTTATTTTTGTAGAATCGTTATTGTATGTAACAACACATCAACACTACTAGGAGGACACAAGTTATGACTTTCCAAGTATTCAAAGGACCTACCACATACATGAGTACCACTTCGTTTTCTGCAATTCCTTTTGATAGCCTCTCCAGCATGCAGAAGGCGGGCTATCGCTTCCGCCTGAATGGCAAGGTTATCTCGATGTCGGAGCTGCTGAAGCTCAAGAACACTGTTTCTGTCGATCAGAAGGCCAAGGTCGTCACCGACGAAGGAGGCGATCCTGTTGGAGCTATCTCTGAAGTAGACCTGAACAACATCTCTGTTGTTATGGGTGAGACGGAGGATGATATCCGCAAGGAGTCTGAAGATCGTCCGGATCCGGAAACTAAGCCCACTAAACCGGTTCACATCAATCCAGTTACGGCTCCTGCGGACAAGCCCGAGCCTACTCCTATCAACCCTCCCGTCAATCCGCCTTCGTCTGCTAAGAAAGGTCGTTCTACCAAGAAAGTCTACTGCAAAGAGACTGACACGGTCTATGACAGCATGTCCGCTGCCGGCCGTGCTCTCGGCCTGGATCCTGCTGCTGTTTCTTACGCAGCTGCTAACGGTCGGCCCACGAAAGGCTACAACTTCTCTGTTGTGACTGACTGACAATGATAAGTGTAGTACAGAATCGCAACGTGTATGAAATACGGTTCAGGTACGACCCGGTGCTTGTTGATTATGTTAAGGCAGTACCGGGCCGTTCTTGGAATGCGATTCAGAAGTACTGGACTATTCCTCTGGACAAGTTAGGATTCTTCATCAATCAGATTAAGGGCACTAACTATGAGCCGATGCTAAAGATACAATCAGATGAGCACCTCAATGAGAATGCTACATTGGATTCTACAGCAGTAATCCCTAATGTAGATATCTCTGAGGTGCCTATCTATGTTGGCGAAGGATTTTCTCCGTATTCTCATCAATTGGATTTCATGAAGTATGCAATCTTTCGTGAAGCCACCGGCAATAAGAACGGATTTTTGCTTGGCGATGATCCTGGTCTTGGGAAGACAATGGAAGTGATGAATCTAGCTCTATACAATCGAGAGCATTATCACTACAAGCATTGCTTGATAGTGTGTTGTATCAATAGTTCAAAGCTCAACTGGTATGAAGATATCATCAAACATACACGAGGCGTAGAGATCCCTTACATACTAGGTACTAGGCGTCTTAAAAAATCAGGTGCTGAGCGCATCAGTGTTGGTAGTAAGGAGAAAGTAGAGGATTTGAAATCGGGCCATAAGTATGCTGATCTTACTGCCCCTGAACTCCCATACTTCTTAATTGTTAACATTGAAGCATTTCGGACCAAGTCCGGCAAGAAATTCACGTTCACGCAAGAAGTTATCGCAATGATCAATCGAGGCGATCTTCAGATGATTGCGATTGACGAAATCCATAAGAACGCTTCGGCATCATCTATCCAAGGCGCTCAGCTTTTGAAGGTCAAAGAAGCTACGCAAGATCGAGTAATGTACATTCCGATGACCGGAACTCCGATCGTCAACAAGCCTACAGATGTATATGTCCCTCTCCGGCTAGTCGGCGGGCACACATTCACAAGCTACTACATGTGGTGTAATCATTTCTGTGTTTATGGCGGTTATGGTGGGCACGACATCATCGGTTACAAGAACATTCCATATTTGAAGAACATGTTGCAGGCCAACATGCTGCGCCGGCTGAAGGAAGAAGTGCTTGATCTTCCGCCTATCATACACTTTACTGATTATGTAGATAATACTGCATATCAAACAAAATTGTACGATGCTGTTGTAGCAGAGCTGAAGGCGTCGAAGGAGAAATTAGTGAAGGATATGAATCCATTATCTGCTTTTCTTCGACTTCGCCAAATCAACGGTGCGCCTGAGTTAGTTGATCCTACGCTCAAATTAGATAAAGACTATATCAATAGAAACGCAAAGATACAGATGTTGCTTGATCTTCTAGAAGATGCACACGAACAACATCATAAAGTAATCGTGTTCAGTAACTGGGTAGAACCGCTACGAACCTTGTATAGAATTGTATCCAAGAAGTACAAAGTATGTTGTTATGTTGGAACTATGAATGAAACCGATCGTGAGAAACACAAGAAGGTCTTCATTGAGAATCCAGAATATACTGTGATGATCGGTACAGTAGGTGCTATGGGTGTGTCACATACGCTAACTGTAGCACAGACCGTCATCTTCTACGATGAACCGTGGACCTACGCTGATAAGAAACAGGCATGGGAACGCGCATATCGCATAGGCACAAACGCTCCGCTGAATGTGCATACAATCATAACTCGTGACACTGTTGACGATCGTGTCCACGATATTGTGTATACTAAAAAGGGCATTGCAACATACATAGTAGACGGTCAGTTAGACCTTCGGTCTAATCCAAGTTTGTTTGATTTCCTGATTTCTTAACTTTACGAGGTGAAGATACATGTCTGTTGATTGGGGTTCTTACAACAAGTACGACGATATTCTTGATGAGTACTTGCCAAGAACTGGTGAAGGTGATTCGCTAGCGTCTCAAATGGTCACCGCAGTAAATAAGCTGATCTATAAATGGTACAATGACGGCGATGTGTATGATAACACAGGGTATCTGCCAGGCTGGGCAAATGATCTTTCGTCTTATGCTAACTGGTTGCGAAAGTACTCCCCATTCCGCGTTGATCAGATTCTAGATCGCGTCTATACTTGTGGAGAATCGAAGTATGAAGATCTACTTGCAGAACTTGCTGAGATGTTCTTTGATCCTTCAATGTTAGAATGGGCAAGTAAGCAACCTAAGCAAGGAACAATATATGATTGTGACGGTCCTTATCGTTTCATTGAAGGTGACGAATATGAGGAAGACGATGAGTACTGGGATGATGAGGAAGACTCCGATGAACTTGCAGAAGAAGAAACTTGGTGATCTACTATGAAACGTGTTATTCGAGGTTCAACTGAATGGGAGAAGCGTTGGAGTTTTGACGATTCTCTGTACAAAGATAATCTAGTAATCGAGCCGATGCCTGACATGAATGGCGAAGTATCTCGATGGGCTCTCATTGAACGAAAGCCTAATCGAAATGCATCGTACTATCATAGAGATAATACACTTGGTACATATTCATCTATAGATGATGCAAAGCAAGCTGGAGATAAATACTTAGCAAAGCCTAGTAAGAGTAGGAGGAAATAGTAAATGAAGATTACTGCTAGTAAGCGAACTGTTGAAGCAGGCCGCAGAGAAGATATCATCAAACAAAGAGACGAATGGGATGCTGCTCATGCCCAAGCAGAAGAACAGCAAAAAGAAGAGGGTCGTCGGTTCCGTGAAGCTCAAGGTGCTGTGATGGGACCTATTCAGCAAGAGATTGAGCAAGGTATGTCCAAGTTTGATCGACTGCATACTAGAGTAAATGTAGACACTCGTTGGGGTGGTCACAATCGTGGAGAAACCATTGAAGTTCGTATTCAAGTGAATGAATGGGAGAAATTCCAAGACAGCGTTTCACTTGCATGGAGTATGGACATTCGAGTAGATCCTGAAGATGGCAGCATTGTTAAAGAAACCAATTCCTGGTCTGGTCTGAAAGCTACTACTGCTGATCAACTAGAAGATCTGCGTCAGACAATAGCTGCACTTGAATATCTGAATTCTATTGATTGGGCAACGCTGCTGAACAAGACGCTTCCTAACTACGAAGATTTCTACAAGACACGTGTTCCTCGTGATCGTCCTAACTTTGAACAGCAGCTCCAGGAACTGGATCTGCAAGAACTTGTAGGTGCTAACAAAGCACTTCTCTGTCAGAACTGGGAGTCTTCTGGGTTCCGCGGCAGCCAGGTTTGGGTCCAGCTGATTCGTGAAACTCCTTCAGGTTACACAGGTCGTGTATATTGGGGAGCTGCTTCTGAGGACCAAGCTCGTGAGTGGCTGAAGCGTGCGCAGGACAATAACTATGCTACACAGCGTATCCGCAAGACGACCATCAAGCCTGTCAATCCGATGACTGTCATAGACATTGACGAAGCTCCTGCAGAATGATTGGAGGTTTGCATGAAGAAACAAATCATTCGTGCATCTACTTCAACTACTGACCTAAAGATTGAAGATCTCAAACAGCGAATTCGGGACTTATCTCAATACATGAGTGATCTAGAAGATGAGTTATCTGGTGAACCTGAATGGGACATTGTAGTTGATGTACACGAACATATCATTCAAGCTCTAGGTGTACTCGCTCGTAAAGGGAGAAATTAACATGAAACGTGTAATTGTTGCTGCGGAGACTACTCCGCAACAAGATCGACTTGACGAGGTCATTGATGGCCTATCCGATAATTTCGACTATGTTGTTGATGGTCTCAAGATGCTAGGTCGCGGTGATAATAAATCAATAGATGATGCTATTGCAATCGCACATACACTAGAGAGCGGCATTGATGCTGCAATGCAAGCGGTTGCTGCACGCATCCAAGGAGGCTCGAATGAAGCGTGATTTTTCTCATGGTAGTCCTCAACAGTTCGAGCAAGCTGTTCGACGCAGAATTGAGGAATTAGACCCTACCTCGGTCACTTCTGCTACTGATGTTGGGACCGGACGAAATAAAGCTGATGTGCTCAAGTTCCTAGGCAACAAAGGCTACGATACATCTTCTCCTGAGGTTGATAGCTATGCTGATGCTGTTGTAGAATATCTTGATATGTGTGATAACGCATGGAAAGATTCTGGCAAGCAACGTGCTGAAGAATACTCACTCGATCAATGGTACAAGGATACTGAGATGAACTATCCTGAGGAGCTGGATGATCTGCCTAAGGCTGATGGAGTTGAATCTTGTGATAATCCGATCATGACAGCAACTGAGCCTGAATCTCTCTGGGACACTGTAGAGGCTGAATTCAAGCATCGAGGCGTCGAGTGCGAGCTCCACCCCAACAAAGATTCGCTCACTGTTTACATTGGATCATCTGAATATACTGTTCCTTATGATGATCTCTCACTTGATGCAGAACACATTGATGATGACGTAGAGTACATCGTAGGTACTATATGTGACATGGAGGATGAGAAAGATGCCGAAGAATAGATCTCATGGAACTCCTGAACAATTTGAGCAAGCTGTTCGACAGCGCATCGAAGAACTGTCCGGTGGGGTTGAATCAACTACTGCAATTACTGCAGATACCGACGAATCTGGTCTGTTTGCTGACCCTAATGGTGTAATCGGAGAAGCCGGTGAGCTCTACACCTATCAAGAGCTTAAGCAGATGTATAATGACGGAATTGCTGATGGTGATCAGTGGTTCGCAAGCTATCCTACTTTTGATAGCTGGTACCGTCAGATAGTCCTCGGATATCTAACTCGAGTAACTAGTGAAGCTGGTCTAGTCGATGATGACGACGAGGATCTTGGTCCTTGGGAACTACTAGGGAGCAAGCAAGTCCTAGACACTGATGGTTTCTGGACTGACTACACCCTCTGGGTCAACAACAAAACTGGAACATATGTTTGTATCTTCGGTGACAATGATCTCTACAATCCGGAGAACACTTCGCCTGATTTCGAGACAGAATCAGAGTTTGAGGCCTATGAGTGGTTTGAAGATTATGATACTGGTGAGCTTGAAGGCGAAGATGATATCTACGACGAAATTCATGGTTCTACTAATCCTGGACGAAATCCCATTCTAGGAAAAGATTCAGGAATGGAGAATCCTGGTTATGTGTCTCTCATTCTTGATACAATTCCAAATGTTCTGAAAGATGGTGGAATTGCAGATGAGGTCACCAAAGTGGACCTAGCTGATGGTGACATCGTATTCACATTCAAAAAGGATGGCGATACCTACACAGCTCGCTTCCCTGAGTACGAGCTGACTGGTCGTGATCATGACGATCTTCCTGATGATGAATGGTTGATTGAAGATGCAGCTCGTGATGCTATCGCAGGCATCAATGCTGCAACCAATACTTGTGGTGTTGCTGCTAGGCCCGTCGTTGGCGCCGAAGTCCTCTATGTAGATGACGGTGGCGTACTTGGCGAGCCGGGTGCGCAATACAATTATGATGAGCTCTATAACATGTTCGTCGATAACTGGGACTACGATCCTGTGATGGTAGATTATGATACATTCGAGGCTTGGTTCAAAGATACTAAACCGTATCTACGCGTCGTCAAATCTTCTTCTCAAATCAAAGCTGATCTAAGTGAAGTTCCTGATGTAACAGAAGTAGTTATTGAGGGTTCTGAAGATGACAGCTGGGAAGATGTACCGTCTGATGTGAGCTCTACAGATATACGATCTGACGTATACAATGAGTTGAGCGATATCGGTTTCAAATACTTTAGCAAAGGTATTGAGTTAACGCAAGCAGACTTCCAAGACGCATTTGATTTCTTCATTCTAAAGTACTTCGATTCAGATAGCAATGAGTGAAAACATCGGTAAGAAAGCTGAAGAAAAGATTCAGTTGTGGTTAGATCGTCCTCAAGAAGGATACTGCTTTGATCGCATATATGATCAGATGACAGGATTTTTCGGGAGCACAAACATCTGCGACTTCACCTTGTTCAAGGTTCCATATTTCTACTACATTGAATCTAAATGCACCGAAGAGGACAGATTCGACTTCAGTATGATTACTGATAAACAGCGATCCGGGCTGCTGACAAAGTCTCAAATTGATCATGTGTTTGGTTGGGTGATTGTTCTATTTGCAACATATCATCGTGCCTTTGTGCTCAATATACAAGATATTGTGTGGATGGAGCAATCACTTAACAAACATTCGCTGAATATCAACAAAGTTGATAAGTGGCCAATCCCTTACAAAGAGCTTCAGACAGTTCCTAGTCGAAAGCTGTTGTGGGACTACATCGGACAAATAGAAGAATACATTCCAGATAAGAGGAGCGAATGATAATGAAGCGTAGAATTGTTTCTGCAACAGATCCTAAGTTCGATATAATTGAACGTCAGCTAGATAATCTTCCCGCATACAACTGCGGATACAACCTAATAGTTGATCCTAAAGCAGATGGGAACTTCCAACTTGTCGCTCGAGAGAACGCAGAGATAATGCCCAAGTTCAAAATTACGCCATATCCTCAGGACGATGGTGTTATCTACTACGATGTAGAACTAGAATTCCCGAACATCGTTTGTGATGAAAACGAGTATGCCGATCATGCAGAATACTGTATCCACCAGTGGGAGAAGGCAGCTCGACTTGCAACTTACATCAAGCAGTTGGATGTTGATCCCAACGCTGAGTACGAAGATTAACTACCTTGTATATCTCCAAGGAGGTGTGTAGTATGGACTTCGGAATTGCAACAGTAGCGTCCATCACTGCTCTCGTGTGGATCATTGGATGGACCGTCAAGCAATCTCCTATCAATGATAAGTGGATCCCTACCATCTGCGGACTAGTTGGTATGGCGCTTGGCATCGTCGCTTATGTGACCCATGTCCCCGATTTCCCTGCTGATCATTGGCTGACGGCAGCAGCTGTTGGTGTTGTTTCTGGTCTAGCAGCGACTGGAGTCAACGAGGTGTTCAAGCAGCTCAAAGATAACTGATCCACTATCGACTGCGTGATGCATTCACTTGCATCACGCAGTTTCTCTGTGTATGAATCGTTATAGTACATAACAACACTTATCAGAAGGGTGATCTCAATGCAAGAATTCATCAATAAGGTAAATAGACTGTGGGCAACTGTAATGAAATATGATCCTGATCAACAGAAGTTCACTATTACATCTGACGACAGTTACAGTACCTATGATATTCACTTGATCGGAAAAACAATAACTCAACTGAATTTGGATTGGGATGATTCCGGTAAATTGGGTGTGCTTTATCTGAAATGTAAGACGCTCCCCGCATTAGCTAAACACAAATTTACACTAGATGAATTCTTTCAGGATCCTACTTGTGTAGATGATCCGATTCAGTTGTACAAATTACTACAGTCGGACGATATGACTGCAATTGAAGCTGATGTAGCAAACTATTTTGATAAGATACTGAACACTTTGAGCCGAGTAACTAAAATAGGAACTCCGTCTGATAAAGACACAATCAACCGGATTACCGAAGTAGTTTCTGACGTAGTTGGTAGTTTGTCTCGCCTCAAAGTAGACTGTTTGTGTAAAGGGAATGATATTTCGCCTGATCTTAAGTTGGCTACTAATATCTTGGTATTTAATACACTTACTGAATGTTTGCCTATTATTGAGCAGCAGCTCGATGGAATCTATATCTGCTACATCTCACAGAATAATACATCTGATGGATACTTTTCTATTTTCTTCAAGTCAAATGACAGTATTTTGTCCGTCAACGATCGAGTAGAAGAAAAGTATTTTAGTCAACACAACAATTCTCGAAATGGCCGATGGCAAGAATCTAAAGCAGCTTCATTGTTTCCTTATGATGAACTTGTAAAATTCACTGATCGGGATTATTTAGGCTATGCAACAAAGTACGAAGTAGAAAAGAATGTCGTCCCTATCAGTGAGCTTCCCGAACAATGGATACTGCCGCTAGTAGTTGCTGTGGGACTGATGCTCCGCAAGTATTCATCTAAATCTGTAGATGAAGTTCCTTTTCGATATGTTGCAGAGTTATCTTCAATTCGTCGTGCAGCATTGATAGCTTCCGATGAGAAGTTACCGATGATTCTTAACAATAGTTTAGTTGCAAAACAACAGTCAAGTTGGGTACCTCAAGTAACTGATCGGGATGTTAGGCTTGGAACACTAGGACATACCTTCAATCATGTTTCTGGCCACTATCAGTTTGATTCTGGTGTGTTCTCTGAATCTGACGAATTATGGGTTTCAACATTAGGTGCAGGTTTTGAAATTGATTGGACTAAGATATTTGTTCCTGAAACCGATACTGTTGCTGAATTCGTCGGTAGCGAACAGCTCATGCAGATGGAAGTGTACCGTCAAGCTCGCCAACAGCTTGCTGATTATATCACAAGTAGGATGCAAAAAGATTTTACCGATTTTGGTGAAATGCTAGGATGTGCTAGATGGTTCAAGAAAATTATCTTGTATAGCAAAGATAAGATCATAGATGATGCGGTACGTCATTATAAAGCTATCATGGTTGATAAAACAGAAAGAAACACTACGATATCGACGTGGGGATATCATATAGGTAGACAACTTCTGATAAGTGTGTATGAAGGGTATGAACCTAATGCACCGTATCGAGGTGTTATCTTAAACGATTTGATTGGGCTGTATCAATCTGAATTGAGTAATATGCGGAAGTGTCCAGTAACTGGATGCAATGCAAACGTGTGGATAACTTTCATACCCTGTGACAGTACTGTAATTGAGAACTATTTCAATATTACTGTTCCCAGTTATGTCAAGCCTTGGCCATTAGCTAATCGAGATAAAGGTAATTCTCTGCTAGATTCTGTAGATCCAATTTTCTTAATTGAATCTCCTTTAGAACATAAAATTTTCAGATTCCATTGGTCTGTTGGATTTAGTAAACGCGGTCTTAATAAACTTCTTAAAGAATTAGCACAGAAATGACGATCGTTATAGTAAGTAGAAGGTCACCTTCTCAACAACATCAATGTAAAGGAGAATCAACACTATGTACAATTTCAAAGAAGTAACTGAGCGGGCAGCTTTCAAGCTTTGGTTTGTTCGCAAGTCTGACGACACATTCAGCGTTTTCGAGCTGGACTCCAACAAGCCGCTCGGAACTTACAACGGCCGTACCGGCTTGTATCGTCCGCTTGACGGTGGGAAGCCGATTGAAGCTTCGGAGGTTCTTAATCTGATTGACCTCAAGGAGGTCAAAGAACAGTTCGATCAGTTCAAGGCCACCAGGCCCGAGTACCACCTTGGACGTCCTTGGGAAGAGATCTCCGAGGACCCGAAGGTTGCATATGATACGCTCATCACTGCGGTGATCCTCTGCCGCGCCTATCGCAAGAACCAGACAGTGGACCGGGCAATGTTCACTGCGCAGCGCTGCTTGGAGTGGCTCGAGTCCACAGATTTCTACACCGCTCCTGGATCTACGCGCTATCATGACAGCTTCCCTGAAGGGCTCTTGCGTCACACATTGAAGGTCTACAATCTTGCAGTTCAGCTGAACAAAGGAGTCCCGATGTTCCAGGAAGTGGATCTGGATTCTGTTGCACTTGTTGCACTGGTTCATGACTGGTGCAAGATCGGACTGTACGAGATCTACATGAAGAACGTCAAGGACGAGAACGGCAAGTGGATTCAGCAGCCTGCGTACCAGCACAAGGCTGAGATCGTTCCGTTGGGACACGGTGTTGCGTCCATGTTCCTCGCATCCAGCTTCTTCAAGCTCAGCAACGACGAGTCTTGTGCTATCAGGTGGCACATGGGTGCTTGGCGTGTCACGCCTTCGGAGCAGAACGACCTCCAGGAGGCTAACGAGCGCTACCCGATGGTCCATCTGATTCAGTTCGCTGATCAGCTGAGCATCGTCAGATACAACCCCTGATGATATGTTAGCACACAGCCGCCGGATACTGACATGGTATCTGGCGGCTGAACCTTGTATACTTACAGAATCTATCCCAGTTAGGAGGAAGATCATGAAACATTATACTGTACGTCCAAAGGGTGTAACTGCTTCGGAAAAGGTCACTGGTGAGACAATTGTCGCTGCTGATGACGACTTCGTCACAGAAGATGAATCCGGCCTCAACGATGCACTTGATGATGTTCAAGATCAAGTAGAAGATATCCAAGATCAAGTAGAAGACATTGATGAAGATGAAATCGAAATAGAAGTCAACAACAATATTGATGGTCACTATATCGCAGAGTGCGATAGATGTCATCAAGTGTTCATCTCTGCTGTAGTAGAATCTGATCAAGATGTTGAATCTATTTCAGGCGTATGTCCGCTGTGCGGTAAAGAATCTGAGCAGCTTCTGAAGTGGATCATCCGATCCAAGGAGGATTCAAAATGAAACGAGTAATCACCGCATCGACTAAGTACGATAAGAGGCTCAGCGGTGATTGGCTGCAAGTAGGAAATGTCCAATTCAGGGGATACATTGATCACAATCCTGTGAAACAACCGATGTTGATGCCAAGATTCCAGCTGAGCGAGATTCATCCTTACGACATGCAGGAGTATGTATGGGCAAAGCGAAATGATAATCAATCCGATCGTGTTGATTTCTATCGGAATGGTAAGCGTGTCGGATCGATGCTCATTGCAGATTATGATCCTTATGATTATGATTCTGGGATGGGAGCTGATGCAGACTTCAACGAGTATGTCAGCGATATACTTGGTGATGTAATGCGTGAGCTGAGAGCATACAACCGCAATTATCAACCTCAGATTGATCATACATAAGAGGTGTACCATGCTGACCAAAGAAGAGACCAAATCGGATGTTCCGGGTTCGTTGATTTGTCCTATATGTGGTAAGAGGTTCCGAAAGCCTCCCTCTTCTGTATACAAGCGTCAACTACACGGAAAACTCTGGGAGATGTGTTCATACACCTGTTTTAATAAATTCAAAGAGGAGAATGGGTGCAGAAAATGAGAAAGTTTACAAAACATCCAAAGGCACCAATCAAGGCGTCTAAAGCAGACAAGTGGTATACTTGTCTGAATGCCATAATAAGGCAGTTGTGCCC
>Ga0265298_10003314_pt1 | contig 21419 bp, 18 predicted proteins | sample AusTroGonzalo_MG_3_FD_193486 | JGI IMG/M metagenome (GOLD analysis project Ga0265298, IMG submission 193486) | Bovine rumen microbial communities from tropical cattle in Woodstock, Queensland, Australia - Gonzalo_01 | ecosystem: Host-associated > Mammals > Digestive system > Stomach > Rumen ...
GCTGACCGACATCGCCTACCGCTTCCTCGCCAAGTATTGGGATCAGGGCGCGCAGATCGCGGTGATCGCCAACGGACCCTACCAGCAGCCGTTCTGGGACATCCGCGAATTTCACGGCATCCAGGGTCGCCTCGGGGTGCACAACTTCGACGGACGCCTTTCGCAGCTCGGTTTCGCCGGCAGCGACTTCACCTTCATGCCGTCGCTCTTCGAGCCGTGCGGGCTGCCGCAGATGCAGGCGCCGATCTACGGTTCGCTCACGGTGGCGCACAACACGGGCGGTCTGCACGACACGGTGAACCCGCTCGACTGGCGCGCCCACATCGGCAACGGCTTCGTGTTCGACACCTACGATTCCGGAGGCCTCTTCTGGGCGATGGACCAGGCGATGGAGTTCTACATGCAGCCGGCCGAGGTGCGGGAAGCCGAGATCAAGCGCATCATGGAAGAGTCGCTCAAGCGCTTCAACCACGAAGAATGCGCCAAGGAATACATCAAGATCTACGAGCAGATGCTTGACCGTCCGCTGGTGGCGTAAAGCGAGGCAAGGCGATGGCACATCTCCTGGACGACACGATGCTCGCGCCTTACGAGGCGGCGATCCGCGGCCGGGCGCAGCATGCGTTCGACCGGGCCAACGAGCTTACCGGAGGCACGCAGAGTCTGGCGGACTGGGCGAGCGCGCACGAATATTTCGGTCTGCACCTGCGCGGCGGCAAGTGGAAGTTCCGGGAGTGGGCGCCCAACGCCACCGCCATGTGGCTGGTGGGCGATTTCTCCAAGTGGAAGCTCGACCCCAAATTCCGTTGTCGCCGGAAGCCCAAGAGCGGCGTGTGGGAACTGACGGTCGACGGCGCCAAGATCAAGGACGGCGACAATTACCGGCTGGAGATCCGTTGGGACGGCGGGAGCGGCGAACGCATTCCCGCCTATGCCCGGTACGTGGTGCAGGACAAGGATACGGACCTCTTTTGCGCCAAGGTGTGGGCGCCCAAGAAGCCTTACGTGTGGAAGCACAAGGCTCCCGCGAAGCCCCAGACCACGCTCATATACGAGGCGCACGTGGGGATGGCTTCGGAAGAGGAGAAGGTGGCGAGCTACCGCGAATTCAGGGACAACATCCTTCCGCGCATCAAAAAGGCGGGCTACAACACCGTGCAGCTGATGGCCATCATGGAGCATCCCTACTACGGGAGCTTCGGCTATCACGTTTCCAGTTTCTTCGCGGCGTCGTCGCGTTTCGGCACGCCGGACGAACTCAAGTCGCTCATCGACACCGCGCACGGAATGGGCCTTCGGGTGATCATGGATCTCGTCCATTCCCACGCCGTCAAGAACGAGCGCGACGGACTCGGGATGTTCGACGGCACCGACTACCAGTATTTTCACGGCGGGGCGAAGGGCTGGCACCAGGCGTGGGACAGCCGCTGTTTCGACTACGGCAAGACTGAGGTGCTGCATTTCCTCCTTTCCAACTGCCGCTTCTGGCTGGACGAATACCGGTTCGACGGATACCGGTTCGACGGGGTTACCTCCATGCTCTATTGGGATCATGGCCTCGGAACGGGATTTTCCAACTACGGCATGTACTTCGACGGCTCGATGGACGACGACGCGTGGGCGTATCTGCAGATGGCCAACCGCGTGATCCACGAGTCCCACCCCGACGCCATCACGATCGCCGAGGACGTTTCCGGCATGCCGGGTTGCGCCGCTCCGGCAGTGGATTGCGGCATCGGGTTCGACTTCCGCATGGCGATGGGCGAGCCGGATTTCTGGTTCAAGCTGGCCGAGAAGGTGAAGGACGACGATTGGCCGATGGGCGGCATCTTTTACGAGCTGACCAACAAGCGCCAGGAAGAGAAGGTGGTGAGCTACGTCGAAAGCCACGACCAGGCGCTCGTGGGCGGCAAGACGTTCTTCTTCCAGTTGGCCGACAGCGCCATCTATTACGGCATGGCGCAGGGGCAGAACGGATTGGAGGTGGAGCGGGCGATCGCGCTCCACAAGATGGCGCGGCTCGCCACGAGTTCGCTCAATGGCGGCGCCTATCTCAACTTCATGGGCAACGAGTTCGGCCATCCGGAATGGATCGACTTCCCGCGCGAAGGCAACGGCAACAGCTATGCCCATGCGCGTCGCCAGTGGTCGCTGCGCGACGATCCCGGACTCAGGTTCAAGGGGCTTGGCGACTTCGACGAAACGATGATCAACGCCATCAACCGTCCCTTCGCCCTCAATGCCACGCCGGTTCGTCTGGCGGCCAACGAGCCGGACAAGGTGCTTGCCTACGTGCGCGGAGAGTTGATGTTCGTCTTCAATTTCCACCCCACGCAAAGCTATACCGGCTATGGCGTCATCGTGCCTCCGGCCACCAGCTGGAAGCATCTCTTCGATACCGACGAAACGCGCTTCGGCGGTCAGGGGCGGATTGAAAAGGGCGGCGAATATCTGCCGGAACTCGTCGACAACGGCAAAGAGCTCATCCAGCAGATCAAACTTTATCTGCCGGCGAGAACCGCCATCGTGCTGAAGCGGAAATAACGACGGACCGGACAAGCGGATGCAAGGAGACAATCGGCCTGGCGTGCGACAAAATGTCGCAAACGGAGACAAAAACCTATGATGATTGCCAAGAGTGTGAGGAAACTTGAAGGCTACGTGCCCGGCGAGCAACCCAAGAGCCGGAGCGTGATCAAGCTCAACACGAACGAGAATCCTTATCCGCCCAGTCCCCGGTGCGCGGAGGTGCTGAAGAACTTCGAGCTCGAAAATCTGCGCCGCTATCCCGATCCGGACTGCACGGAACTGAAACAGGCGCTCGCCAAGCTGAACCACACTACGCCCGACCGGATCTTCGTGGGGAACGGGTCGGACGAGATCCTGGCGCTTGCCGCCCGGGCTTTCGTGGAGGATGACGAGGCGATCGGGTCGCTCGATCCGTCCTATTCCCTCTACAAGACGCTCGCGGCCATCCGCAACGTAAAGTGGGTAGGCAACCGGACGGACGGCAAGGTGTCGCTTTTCCTCTGGACGAATCCCAACGCCCCCACCGGCACGCTTGCGTCCAAGGATTTCGTGGCCAAGACGGCCAAGTCCTTCAAAGGCGTAATGCTGGTGGACGAGGCTTATGTCGATTTCTCGCGGGAAAACTGCATGGAACTGGCCGTTGCGGAGAATAATCGCAACATCATCGTGATGCGCACTTTCTCCAAATCGTTTTCGCTGGCGGGGCTGCGCGTGGGGTATTGCGTGGGCCCCAGGCCGCTCATCGACGCGCTTGTCAAGGTGAAAGACTCCTACAACGTCGATGCGATCGCCCAGCGGGTGGCGTTGGCGGCAGTGAAGGACGTGAAGTGGATGCGCGCCAACGTCAAGAAGGTGGTGGCCACGCGCGCTCGCGTGACGGACGAACTGAGGGCTCTCGGCTGGATGGTGAACGAGAGCGAGTCCAACTTCCTTTTCGCCCGGCCGCCCCGGGGCATCGAGGCGGAAACCGTGTTCCGCGAACTCAAGAAGCGCAACGTTTTCGTCCGTTGGTGGGCCACGAAGAACGTGCGCGATTTTATCCGCGTAACGATCGGCACCGATGCGCAGATGGAAGTCTTTATGCGCGAACTGAAGGACGTCTGCAAGCGGTGAAAAGTTTCTTCAAAGGCGTCCGCAAGCACATCGGCAAACTCGATGCCGCCACGTTGCGCGAGCAGTACAAGCTCGTGTCGGACGAATTCGACTTTTTCGAAACCGTGTTCCGCGCCATCAAAGAGGGGATCATCGTCCTCGACGAGAATGGGTCCGTGACCTACTGCAATCCGTTCGCCGAAGAACTTCTGGGCAAGGGCGGGGTGGAGCAGTTGGGCGTGGTGCCGGGCGCCCGCGCCAAAAAGGAGCTTACGCTCACCTATCCGGAAGAGCGGATGCTGGAGTTGCAGACGATGCCGCTCGAGCGCCGGTCCACGCTCGTCATCGTGCGCGACGTGACCGGCGAGCGCCGTCACACCGAAGAAGCGCTCGTGGCGGCAGGACAGAGCGCGGTGAGGGATCTGGCGGCCGGAGTGGCGCACGAAATCGGCAATCCGCTCAATGCGCTCAGTCTCAACCTGCAGCTGATGGCGCGCGAACGGCCCGGCGACGAGTTGATCGAGACGTGCAAGCATCAGGTGAACCGGCTGGACGGCATCATCCGCGACTTTCTGCAGGCGCTCCGTCCCGGCAAGCCGTGTCTCGTGCCCGGCAACGTGGCCGAGCCGTTGGCCGAGTGTCTCAAGGCGCTCAAGGTGCGGTTCGAGGAGAAGCGCGTCCGGGTGATTCTGGACATTCCTCGCGCTTTGCCGGTGGTGGCGATGGACCGCAACCAGCTGGAGCAGGTTTTCTTCAATCTCTTCAAGAACGCGCTGGAGGCGATGCAGGACGGGGGGACGATCGAGGTGAAGGTCTCCGCCAAAGACATGGACGTTGAAGTGCGCATCCAGGATTCCGGCGTCGGCATGGATGCCGAACAGCTTAAACATCTTTTCGAGCCCTACCGCACCACCAAAACCGGGGGAACGGGACTCGGGCTCATGATTTCCTCGCGTATAGTGCGCGAACATGGCGGCACGATCGGCGCGGAAAGCGAAGCGGGCAAAGGCACCGCGTTCACCGTGCGGCTGCCGCGAATCGAAAAACGCATCCGGACTTTGAAATAACATGGCTAAGGTCAAAATACTCATCGTGGACGACGAAGCCGCCATCCGGACCGTGATGGCGCGGGCTTTGGGCGCCAAATACGATTGTCTCGTGGCGTCCGGCGGCGACGAGGCGCTGAAACTCCTCGCGTCCGATTCCGACATCCGGCTGATGCTTTCCGACATCCGCATGCCGGGAATGGACGGCGTGGAACTGCTCAAAAAGGCCAAGGCGCTCAATCCCGGACTCGTTTGCATCCTTTTGACGGCGTACGGCACGGTGGAACTGGCGGTGGAGGCCATGAAAGACGGCGCGGACGACTTCCTCACCAAGCCCATCACCGATCTCGACCAGCTGGAGCTCCGGGTGGAACGCGCGCTCAAGACCGTAAAGCTGGAGGCCGAGGTCAAGGAACTCAAGACCCGGCTGGAGGAAAAGTATTCGCTCGAAAACTTCACCGGCAGCTCCGAAGTGATGCAGAAAGTGTATGCGCGGATCCGTCAGGCCGCCAAAAGCAACGCCAACGTGCTGATCGAGGGCCCCAGCGGAACGGGCAAGGAACTGGTGGCGCAGGCGTTGCACAACTTGAGCGCGCGGTCCAAGGGACCCTTCGTGGCGGTGGAATGCGCGGCGCTCAGTTCCACGCTGCTGGAAAGCGAACTCTTCGGACATGAGAAGGGCGCGTTCACCGATGCCATCAAGGAACGGCAGGGACGCTTCGAACTGGCGGACGGAGGCACGCTCTTTCTGGACGAAATCGGCGAGATCGACGCTTCCACCCAGGTGAAGCTTTTGCGCGTCCTCGAAACGCGCACCTTCCAGCGGGTGGGCGGCTCCAAGGACATCAAGACCGACATCCGCATCGTGGCGGCCACCAATCGCGATTTGCGCAAGTACGTGGAGGAGGGCAAGTTCCGCGAGGATCTCTACTATCGCCTCAACGTGATCGACATCCATCTGCCCGCGCTCAAGGACCGTCCGGGAGATATCGCGCTCCTGGTGAACCGTTTCCTCAAGGAGTTCTGCCGCGAAAACGGCGTCAAGCCGAAAAGCGTAGACCCCGAAGCCATGCGCGCGCTCGAAAACTACGATTGGCCGGGCAACGTGCGCGAACTCAGGAATGCGGTAGAGAAGATGGTGGTCCTGTCGGAAGGCGACCGGCTGGGGATGGACGATCTTCCTTACGAGCTTACCCGCTCGCGCAATGCGGTTTCTCCGGGCGCTCCGGTCATGCCGCCGGTCCGGGGCGTGAACATCAAGGAGATGGAGAAGGCCAAAATCCTCTCCACGCTCGAACGCTTCCATTACAACAAAACCCGCGCGGCCGAAGAGCTGGGCATCAGTCGCCGCACCCTCCACCGGAAACTGAACGAATGGAAAAGCTGAGGCTATTGCAGAAGATCGGCGAAGGCGGCATGTCCACCGTGTGGAAGGCGTGGGACAAGGTTAACAATCGCACGGTGGCCGTGAAGGTGCTCAAGCCCGATTTCGCCAAGCGCGCCGACGAGGTGCGCAATTTCCGCACCGAAGAGCGAATCATGGAGGAGATGAAGCATCCGGGGATCGTCCAGGCGTACGAGTTCGCCAAGGATCACGACGAATGGTACTACGTGATGGAATACGTGGACGGCTATTCCTTCGGCGAATTCCTGCGCCAGAAGATGCACGTGCGCGAGGTGGATTGTCTGCTGCTGTGCGAGTCGGTGGCGTCCGCGCTCGACTATGCCTGGAACGAACACGGACTCGTCCATTGCGATCTCAAGCCCGAAAACCTGATGATCAACCAGGAGGGGGTCATAAAGGTGATGGATCTCGGCATCGCCCACCAGTTCGAGTTTCGGGCCGACGGCGAGCGCGAGGTGCCCGAGCACGTAACCGGCACGCCCGCCTACATCAGTCCCGAGCTTGTGTACGGCGATCTCGAGCCCGACTGCCGCTCCGACATCTATTCGATGGGCGCCACGCTCTACCATCTCGCCACCGGGCGCATGCTTTTCAACAATATGGACCCGGTGGAAACCATGCGCGCGCATTGCGACGAACACATGCAGTCGCCAGATCCGCGCAATTTCCGCATGGAGCTTTCCGAGGGCTTTGCGCAACTGCTGGAGGCGATGCTCGTCAAGAACCGCGAAGGGCGCATCCAGACTTGGCCGGACGTGATCGAAATGTGTCGCGACGTGGAGGCTGGCATCCGGTTCAAGCCGCGCAATTCGCCCGACGCCAGTTCAATCAAACTCGATTTCGTGGAAAGCTAGGATGGAAATCGTCAAGATAGTGCCGCATGGTTTCTGCGCCGGAGTGATCGGAGCTTTGAAAAAGGCGCTGAGCTTGAAGGGTACCGTCTATTGTCTGCACGAACTTGTCCACAACGAAATCGTGGTGGCGGACCTCAAAGCGCGCGGGTTTGTATTCGTGGAGCGGGTGGACGAGGTGCCGGAGGGCGCCACCGTCCTCTTTTCGGCGCACGGGGTTTCGCCGGCCGTGCGGAAGGCGGCCGAGGCGCGCAAGCTCAAGGTGGTGGACGCCACCTGTCCCTTCGTCCAGCGCGTGCACGATGCCGCGCGCAAGTACGCCGAGGAGGGCAAGTTCGTATACGTGATCGGCAAGCGCGACCATGTGGAGGTGCAGGGAATCTTGGGCGAAATCAAGAATCCGCAGGAGCCGCTTCCGCGCAAGATCGCGGTAGTTTCCCAGACCACCATGAATTCGGACGAGGTGGCAGCGCGCATCGCGGAGTTGAGGAAAACCCACGAGGTGGAAACTTCCGCCCAGGTGTGCAACGCCACCAAACTCCGGCAGGATGCGGTAAGGAATTTCGCGGGCGACGCGCTTTTGGTGTTGGGTTCGGCCAACAGTTCCAATACGCGCGAACTGGGCGAGGTGGCGCGTTGCGACAAGGTTTTCCGGGCGGGTACCATCGAAGAGGTGAAGTCGCTCGATTTAAGCGGGGTAAAGGTGTTGGGCGTCACTTCCGGCGCATCCACGCCGGAAAGTTTCTACGAGGAGGCAATCAATGTTCTTTCTGATCGCTAGTCTGTTCCTGGCCGACATCCAGGTGGTGAACGGCGTGGCCTACGAATGCAAGGACGGTATCTGCATGCCGCTCGATGCGGCCGAACCGGAGATTCCCGTCTGGGACGAAACGCCGGAAGAATCCGAAGAGGCCGAGCCGCGCCTCAAACTGGGCTATATGGGCAAGGCGGAGTTTCTGTCCTTCCTGCGCAACGAGGAGCCGGAAGACGACGCGCTGGACGGCAAGTCGCTGTGGGCGATTCTCGTTCTGGTGCTCTTGGGCGGCCTCGCGATGAACCTCACGCCGTGCGTTCTGCCCATGATCCCCATCAACCTCATGATCATCGGCAAGTCGTTCAAGAACGGGCTCGCCTACGGTTTTGGCATCGCCCTCAGCTACGGGGCGCTGGGGCTCGCGGCCTCGCTGGGCGGCATGGCGTTCGGCCAGATCCAAGGCTCGCCCTGGTTCAATCTGGCGGTTTCGGCCGTGTTTCTGGCGCTCGCGCTTTCGATGTTCGGCGCGTTCTTCATCGATTTCTCCAAGTATCGCTTCAATTCCTCGAGCGCGTTCGTTATGGGGATGCTGTCGGCCGTGTTGGCGGGGGCGTGCGTGGCGCCCATCCTCATTTCCGTCCTGTTCCTCACCGCGAGGCTCGTAGCCGAGGGCAGCGTGGTCGCATTGGGGTTGCCGTTCGTGCTGGGTTTGGGCATGGCGCTGCCTTGGCCGCTCTTGGGCGCGGGGATGCATATCCTCCCCAAACCGGGCGCCTGGATGGGTAAAGTCAACAAGATATTCGGGCTCATCGTCCTTGGTTTCGCCGGTTGGTACGGTTATCTCGGCGTCACGGGGCTCATGGGCGCGCCCAAAGTGGATGCGGGGATGACGGTAGACGATTTCGCGTTGCCGATGGAGCGTCCCGTGCTGGTCGATTGTTGGGCCACCTGGTGCAAGAACTGTGCGGCGATGGAGCGCACCACGCTTCAGGACCCGGAAGTGGTGGCCGAACTCGAGCGGTTTACCGTCATCCGCCTTCAGTCCGAAGACATATCCAAGCTCAAGGCCCTGCCCGGTTTCGAGTCCGTCCAGGGCCTCCCCGCCTTTGTCATTTTCGAGTAGGCGCAAATCATAGATTTTTTCATTTTTCCTCTTGTATTTCAAGGGGAAATATGATATAATATGCACTATTATGAAAACTTACAATGTAGGCTTGGTAGGTGTCGGCGCGGTCGGCACCGAGATGATCAAGGTGCTCAAGGAGCGGAAGTTCCCTTGCGGCAAGGTTCAGGTTTTCGCCTCGCGCGAGCGCGACGAGGTCATTTTGGGCGAAAACTACCATATTTTGCCTGCTACGGAGAACAGTTTCGGCGGGATGGACATCGTGCTTTTCGCGGGCAAGACGGATGTGGCGATCCAGCTCAAGGACGCGGTGGTCAAGGCAGGCGCGAAGATGATCGACAACTCGCGTGCGTTCCGTCAGGATCCGACCGTGCCTTTGGTGGTGCCGCAGGTGAACGCGGAGGATCTGGACTGGAACCAAGGCGTGATCGCCAACCCGAACTGCACTACGGCCATCATGCTGGAGGCGGTGGCGCCGCTTCACAAGGCGAAAAAGCTGAAGCGTCTGATCGCGAGCACGTATCAGTCGGCCTCGGGCGCTGGTGCGCCGGGTCTCGAAGAGCTCGAGAACCAGTTCCGCGAGTACGTGGAGGGCAAGCCGCTCACCGTCAAGGCGTTCCAGCACCAGCTCATGTACAATCTGATTCCGCACATCGACAAGTTCGATCCGGAGAATTGGTACACGCTCGAAGAGCTTAAAATGCGAAACGAAGCGCGTAAGATGCTGCATGCGCCGGAACTTATGCTGAGCTGCACCAGCGTGCGCGTGCCGATTGCAAGGGCGCACTCGGAAAGTCTCAATCTGGAGTTCGAGGAGGATATCACTCCCGAGGAGGCGCGCGAAATCCTGTCGAAGAGCGAAGGCGTAAGGGTGGTGGACGATCCGCTGAACGGGGGCTATCCCATGCCGCTCGACGCAATGGGCAAGTACGACGTTTTGGCCGGGCGCATCCGCCAGGATATCAGCCGTCACGACAAGAAGGGTCTCGACATGTTCGTTTCGGGCGACCAACTCCTGAGGGGCGCGGCGTTGAACGCGGTGGAGATAGCCGAGCATCTTATAAAGCGGGGGCTCGTGTAAGTGGCGATGAAGCGGATTCTGGCCGCGATTGCCGTCTTCGCGTGGGCGGGGGAAACCTTGGCCGAGCGGATGCCGCTGTCGCGGTACCAGTCCATCATCGACCGGCAGATGTTCGGCCAACCGCCGAACGGTTTCGATCCCAACAAGAATCCCAACGAGGTAAAGGGAGGGAAGGGGTCCGACAAGGCTCTCACCGAGGAGCAGGAGAAATTGCAGCATTCGGTGCGGTTCTCCATGATCAATATCACGCCTTCGGGCGAGACGGCGGTCGGATTTACCGACAACACCGATGGCAAGAACCCGGTCCATTATTATCTCAAGGTGGGCGAACGGCGCAATGGTTGGGAGGTCAAGGAAGCCGATCCCGTGAGGGCGTGGATGCGGCTGGCGAAAGGCGAGGTGGAGGTGGAGCTGGAGCTTGGCGGCACGAGCGGAGAAGTCAACGCCGGCAAGGTCAAGGCCGATATGGCGGCGCAGGCGTCCCAGTCGGCGCAGGCGCCCAAGATCCTGCCCGCCATGGCCGAAACCGCCGGTTCCCAGGATCAGCCGCGCAATACGCTTTTGAAAGGCGGCAGTTCCCTCCGCGCCAGACGCGCCCAGCGTGCGGCGATGGAGGAGGAGCGCAAACGGGCGGCGGACGAGGCGAGGGCCCGTCAGGAAGAGGAGCGCGAGGAAATACGCAACGATTTCATGGCCATGCGCGAGGAAATGCGGCTTCAGCGCGAGGAGCGCGAAGAGGCGTTCCTGGAGATGGAGCGTCGCCGCGAGGAGGACGACCGTAGGCGTCGCGAGGAGGAGGATCGCCGGCGGCGAGAAGAAGAGGATCGCAAAGAACCGGATAACGGATCCGGGGAGGACAAAGAATGAAAAAGACCACGCTGGAGGAATTCAGGAAAATTCTGACCGAAACGGGCGAGTACCATTCCGACGAGACCAAGTTGCCCGCGCGACGGAAGCCCGGGCGCTGGACCACGTTCCGGTACTGCTGGGACTGCGGCAGCGTATTTCCCAAGTGTGCGGTGTACGAAGCATGCCGGAATCTCGATACGGACAAGTGGGCGCATTTCTGCTTCCATTCCGTGAGCGGGGCCGAGCGGTTGGGCGTCAAGGTGCATGTGGACGGCTGGAACGTGCTCAAGACATACGATGGGCCGGTAATGTTCCTCTGCAACCACATGTCGACGGTCGAGACGGTGATGCTGCCGGCCTTTATTCTCACCTACAAGCCGTTCAACGTGGTGGTCAAGGAGAGTCTGACGCGGCTTCCTTTTCTCAAGAAGGCGGCGGCGCACATGGGGCTTGTGCCGATCGGGCGGAAATCGCCCAAGCAGGACCTCCTGGACATGATCCGGATTTCGACCGAGCGCATCAGCGAGCAGAGGAACAGCTTCCTCATTTTCCCGCAGGGCACGAGGAGCAAAGTGTTCAGCCGCGCCAAGTTCAGTTCGATCGGGGCGAAGATCGCCGAGAAGGCCGGTTGTCCCATCGTGCCTATCGCGGTCGATACGAGGATCATGCCCACGCGCACCGGCACGGGGCTCGTCGACAAGGTGTTCAAGGATTTCGGCACGGTGGATCCGTCGTTCGATCTCCGGTGCAGCTGCGGACCGATCATCCCCTGCACGAAGGCCAAGGAGATGCACGAGGCCACTTTCAATTGGATCGCAAACAAACTGGAGGAGTGGGGTTGCCCCACGGAAAGATAATGGCAAGTATCGAGGAAAGAAGGCACTCGGCGGCGCATTTGACGGCGCGCGCGGTGCAGAACGTTTTCGAAGGCGTGCAGGTGGATATCGGTCCGGCGACGGACGAGGGCTTCTATTACGATTTCGATCTGCCGCACCGGATCAGTCCCGAGGACTTCCCCAAGATCGAGGCGGAAGTGGCCAGGCTGATCGCGCTCGACGAGCCGTTCGTCAAGAAAGTCGTGAGCCGCGAGGAGTGCGCCAAGATGTTGGCGGGGCAGACCTACAAGCTCGAGCGTCTCGCCGACATCCCCGAGGGCGAGGACATCAGCACCTACACGGTTGGCGACTACGCCGAGATGTGCCGGGGTCCGCACGTGGCGCACTCGAGGGAAATCGGGGTCGTCAAGCTTATGCGCGTGGCGGGCAGCTACTATCGCGGCGACGAGAAGAACAAGATGCTGCAGCGCATCTACGGCATCGTGGCCTCCACGCAGGAGGAGCTGGACGAGATGGTCCGGCGCGTCGAAGAGGCGAAGAAGCGCGACCATCGCCGGCTGGGTGTGGAGCTGGACCTCTTCCATCTGGATCCGGAAGACCCCGGACAGATTTTCTGGCATCCGCGCGGCTGGAGTATCTACGTGACGCTCCAGAACTACATGCGCGAGAAGCTGGTGAAGGACGGCTATCAGGAGGTGAACACTCCGGCTTTGATGCCGCGCAGTCTGTGGGAGCGCAGCGGCCACTGGGCCCACTACCAGCAGAATATGTTCATCACCGAAAGCGAGAAGCGGATTTTCGCGGTCAAGCCTATGAACTGTCCGGGGGCGCTGGAGATTTTCAACAGCCGCTCCAGGAGCTACAAGGACCTGCCGCTCAGACTGGCGGAGTTCGGCCACTGCGCGCGCAACGAACCGAGCGGCACGCTGCACGGAATCATGCGCGTTCGCGGATTCGTGCAGGATGACGCGCACATCATCTGCACCGAGGAGCAGATCGAGGCCGAGGTGGCCAAGTTCTGCCGGCTCCTGAAGGATGTGTACGGCGATTTCGGATTCGACAAGAATCTGGTGGTGAAGCTGAGCACGATGCCGGAGGATCACGTGGGCGAAGTGTCCACCTGGGAGCGCGCGGAGGCGGCGTTGGCCGAAGCGTGCAAGGCTGCCGAGCTCGAGTATGAGATCCAGCCGGGCGAGGGGGCGTTTTACGGTCCCAAGCTGGAGTTTACGCTCATCGACGCGTTGGGGAGGCCTTGGCAGTGCGGTACGATCCAGCTCGACTATCAACTCCCGAGCGCGGAACGGCTCAACGCCGAATACATCGGTCCGGACGGCAAGAAGCACCATCCGGTGATGCTGCATCGCGCGGTGTTGGGTTCGCTGGAGCGTTTCATCGGTATTCTTATCGAGCACTACGCGGGGGCGTTTCCGCTGTGGCTGGCGCCCGAGCAGGTGCGCATTCTGCCCATCAGCGACAAGGCGATGGCGTACGCGGAGAAGGTTCAGGGCGAGCTGGCGGCAGCCGGTTTCCGGGTGGAGATCGACCGCAGTGCCGAAAAGCTGGGCGCCAAGATCCGTGAAGCGACGCTCCAGAAGGTGCCGTACCAACTGGTGGTGGGTCCGCGCGACGAGGCGGCCGGAACCGTTTCGGTGCGCGAACGCGTGCAGGGCGATCTGGGAGCGATGAAACTCGAAGATTTGATCGTAAAACTCAACAAGGAACTCGTAGCATGAAATACAATTGCCTCAACAGCATCAGCCCGGTGGGGCTGAAGCGGTTCACGTCCGTTTACGAAGAGACGAAGGAGCTTAAGGAAGCCGAACTCGTGCTCGTCCGGTCCGCCAAGATGGACGAAGTGGAGATCGGCGAGGGCCTGCTGGCGGTGGCGCGCGCCGGTGCCGGCGTCAACAACATTCCCCATGCCGACTATGCCAAAAAGGGCGTGGTGGTGTTCAACACCCCCGGCGCCAACGCCAATGCGGTGAAGGAGCTCGTGCTCGCCATGATGCTTCTCGCGAGCCGCGACCTGATCGGCGGGGCCAAGTGGGTGCGCGACAACGCCGGCGACGAAAACATCGGCAAAACGGCCGAGAAGGCGAAGAAGGCGTTCGCGGGAACTGAAATCACGGGCAAGACGCTGGGAGTGGTGGGCCTCGGGGCCATCGGACGTCTGGTGGCCAACGCGGCGCTTTCGCTCGGGATGGACGTGGTGGGGTACGATCCCTATCTCGGCGTAAACGCGGCGCTCGCTCTCGATCCTCGCGTCAAGGTGGTGACGGACCTTGCCGATCTCTATGCGGCGAGCGACTTCATCACGCTCCATCTGCCGGCCGTTCCGGCCACCAAGGGAATGGTGGATGCGAAAGCGATCGGGTCGATGAAACAGGGCGTGGTGCTGATCAACTGCGCACGCGACGTCATCGTTAACGAAGCGGACCTGCTGGCGGCGCTCGAATCGGGCAAGGTGGCCAAGTACATGAGCGACTTCGCCACTCCGGCGGTGGCGGCCAACGCCAAGTGCGTGGTGCTGCCTCATCTGGGCGCGTCGACCGAAGAGGCCGAGGACAATTGCGCGGCGATGGCGGTGGACGAACTCAGGAATTTCGCGGAGAACGGCAACATCGTCAATTCCGTCAACTATCCGGGGGTGAATCTGGGTACGGTCAAGGCTTCCGGACGCGTAGCCGTTTGCCATAACGGCAAGCCTTCGGTGCTGGAGGGGATCCTCGCGGCGCTGTCGGCGAAGGGAGTCAACGTTTCCGGTAGCGCCAACGCGGTTCGCGGCGAAGTGGGCTACGCGCTGGTGGATACGGACGTTTCCGTTTCCGGCGAGGCACTGGACGCGATCGGCGCGGTAGAAGGCGTGATCCGCGTGCGGAAAGTGCGTTAAGCGACAATGGGATACGCCAGGGGCAGCCGGAACAAGTCCAAGACGACGGAAGTCGCCAAGCCGTCTCCGGCCGCCCCCAAACCGGCCTCCAAGCCCGCCTCCACCTCGATCTGGAACATGCAGATCGGAGGCGGCAAGCCCAAGACGGATATGAAGTCCGTAGAGGTGCTTCTTTTCACTTCGGAACTCGCGGATCTGATCGAAGCGGGCATGACGCTCGGCCAGGCCTTGAAGGCGCTCGCCAACCAAGGCGAAGAACTGAGCGCTCAGCGTCACATCGCACAGGATCTGTGCGACCGGATCGTGCGCGGCGAGACGTTTTCGGACGCCTGCGCCGCACACCCCAAGACGTTTCCTCCGCTCTATTCCAACATGATCCGGGCGGGCGAAGCGTCGGGGGCACTGGTGGAGGTGCTTCGACGGCTAGTGGACCATTACGAACGCTACGACAACATGAAGGGCAAGATCAAGGGTGCACTGACGTATCCGGTGATCGTGCTCTGTTTTGGCGTGGCGGCGGTGGTGGGGGCGCTCGTTTTCATCATCCCCAAGTTCCAGCGCGTGTTCGAGTCGCTCGGGGCGAGTCTGCCTTTGCCCACCCTCATTCTGCTCGGAGCGAGCGACTTCATGTTGCACTACGGGTGGCTGCTGGCGATCGCGGCGTTTGCGGTTGCTATGTGGTTCCGGAAGTGGAAGGAAACGCCGAAAGGACGGCGCAAGGTGGACGGCTGGAAGCTGAAAGCGCCGCTGATCGCGCCGATCGTGGCCACCGGCACCTATTCGTCTTTGGCGTACACGCTCAAGACGCTTCTGGTCAACGGGGTCAACGTTTTGCAGGCGCTCAAGATTTCGGCCGACACGTGCAACAATGCGGTTATCGAGGACGCGCTCAACGAGGCGAGGAAGCGCGTGACGGACGGTACTTCGATTTCGGGACCTCTGGCGGCAAGCGGAATCTTTCCGCGGATGATGACTGACATGCTGGCCATCGGCGAGCAGGCGGGCGACATGCCGGGATCTTTGGAGCATATCGGCAAGCGCTACCAGAAGGATATGGACCGGGCGATCGCCGCATTCACCAACGCGCTCGAACCCATTCTCATCGTGCTTATCGCAGGAGTGGTGGGATTCGTGGCGATCGCCATTCTGATGGCGGTATTCAAAGTTTCTTCTTCTTTAGGGTAAGGGGCACCATTATGGAAACAATCAAGCATTACGGCGAGGACGTCTTCAGCGAGAAGGCGATCCGCAAGTATCTGAAGAAGCCGGTTGCGGACAAGCTCATCGCGACCATGAAGGAGTACAAGGCGTTGGATCCTTCCATCGCCGAGGATGTGGCGCAGGGAATGAAAAACTGGGCGGTGGATATGGGCGCCACGCACTTCACGCACTGGTTCCAGCCGCTCACCGGAGGCACCGCCGAAAAGCACGATTCGTTCCTGGAGCCTACCGGGATCGCCACTGCGGTGTTGGACTTCAGCGGCAAGAACCTGATCGGGGGCGAGGCGGATGCGTCCAGTTTCCCGACGGGCGGGTTGCGTTCGACCTTCGAGGCTCGCGGCTACACGGCTTGGGACCCCACCTCTCCCGCTTTCATCAAGCGCCACGAAAACGGCGCCACCCTGTGCATCCCGACGGTGTTCTGCGCCTACACCGGGGCTGCGCTCGACACCAAGACGCCGCTTTTGCGGTCCATTCAGGCTATCACCAAAGCGACCGAGCGCCTGATGAAGAAGTTCGACCAGAAGAAGGCGCATACCTCCATCACTTTGGGGGCGGAACAGGAGTATTTCCTGATCGACCGCGAGTATTATTTGCGCCGTCCGGACCTTCTGCAGACGGGGCGTACGGTTTTCGGGGCGGCTCCGGCCAAGCATCAGCAGCTGGACGACCATTATTACGGCTCCATCCGTCCCCGGATCCTCAAGTTCATGACGGAAGTCGAGCACCGGCTCTGGAAACTGGGCATTCCCGCCAGACGCGCCACAACGAGGTGGCTCCGGCGCAGTTCGAACTCGCGCCGATGTTCGAGGAGCTCAATCTGGCGGTAGACCACAACATGCTCATCATGGAGGTCTTGCGGCAGACGGCCGAGAATCTGGGACTCGTGTGTCTTCTGCACGAAAAGCCTTTCGACGGCGTGAACGGGTCGGGCAAGCATTGCAACTGGTCGTTGGCGTATGGCGGCAAGAATCTTCTTTCGCCCGGCGACAATCCGCGCGACAACGCCATGTTCCTCACGTTCCTCTCGGCCATCATCCGGGCGATCGATCTGCATGCGGACATGCTCCGCACCACGACCGCCGGCGCGGGCAACGATCACCGTCTGGGGGCCAACGAAGCTCCGCCCGCCATCATCAGCATCTTTTTGGGCGATGAACTGAACGAGGTGATGGCGTCCATCGAAGCCGGCACCCGGTCGCGTTCGCGTTCCAAACGCAAGATGCGGCTCGGGGTGGACAGCCTTCCGCCGCTTCCGCGCGACACTACCGATCGCAACCGCACGAGTCCCTTCGCCTTCACCGGCAACAAATTCGAGTTCCGCGCGCCCGGCTCCTCCCAGAACTGCGCGCAGAGCATGATGGTTTTGAACACCATCGTGGCGGAATCGATCGATGCCGTGTGCGACAAACTGGACGCGATGAAGGGCGATTTCAACTCCAATCTGCAGGCGCTCTTGCAGCGTCTCATCCGCAAGCACAAGCGCGTGCTGTTCTCGGGCGACGGCTATTCGAGCGATTGGCCCGCCGAAGCGGCCAAACGCGAGCTTCCCAATTTCAAGGATACGCCCGAGGCCATTTCGCCGTTGAAGAACAAGGCCAACCGCGAACTCTTCGCCAAGTACGGGGTGTTGAGCGAAACGGAGATGGAGTCGCGCTACGAGATCGCCTGCGAAGATTACGAGCGTCGCATCCGCATCGAGGGCGAAATCGCGCTGGAGATGGCGCGCGGCATGATCCGTCCGGTGGTGGCGGACGAGTTCAGCCGGCTCGCCACTGCGATCGGCCAGGCCACGAAGGACGGGCTTAAGATGGGCGTAACGGGTCTCAAGGCGCTCAGCCTCAAGCTGGGCGCGGGGCTGGACGATCTGCACGTCAAGTGCGAACGGCTGGAGAAGGCGCTGTCGCAGAAGGGTTTCCGTCACGACGCCATCATCAAAACGATGACGGACCTCCGCAAGACGGTAGACAAGCTCGAACATCTGGTGGACGACAGCCGCTGGCCGATGCCGAAATACCGGGAGATGCTTTTCATTTACTGATGGTGGAAGTTGCGCGCACTTTTGCCCAACGCGCCCGGGGACTCATCGGACGCGACAGATTGGAGCCCGGCGACGGGCTCCTCATTCTCAAGTGCAATTGCATCCACACTTGGTTCATGCGGTTTCCGATCGACGCCACTTTCCTGGACAAGGACGACAAGGTGGTAAAGGTCGTCAGGAACATCAAACCTTGGACGCTCTTCGTGTGGGGCGGATGGAAGGCGAGAAAGGTGCTGGAGACATGCGCTACCACCTAGCGCCGCTTGCGGGATTCACGGACGCGCCGTTCCGCCGGCTCTGCTTTGAGGGCGGGGCCGATATGTGCTATTCCGAGATGGTCAGCGCGGCCGGACTTGCGCATGGATCGAATCCTACTTTGCATCTCCTGGAAACGATGCCCGGAGAGGGTCCGGTGAGCCTTCAGCTCTTCGGCGCCAAGCCGGACGAAATGGCCATAGCCGCCAAGATCGTGTCGGCGCACGAAGGGGCGGTGAAGTTCGCGGAACTGAATCTCAACGCGGGATGCCCCATGACCAAGGTGACCAAGTGCGGGGCGGGGGCGAAATTGGTGGAGGACCCGGGGCTCGTGTACGAGCTACTCTGTGCGATGAGGGAGAATACTTCGCTCCCGGTCACGCTCAAAACGCGGCTTGGACCTCGTTCCGACCGGATCAGGATATTCGAACTGGTCGAGTCGGCCGAACGGGCGGGAGCCGAGGGAATAATCGTCCATGCCCGGTTCACGAGCGAGATGCATGGCGGCAATACCCACCTCGATCTCTTGAAAGAGGTCAAGGAACGGACAAAAATCGCCGTAACTGGCAATGGGGGCGTGACGGACCAGAAAAGCGCGGCAGATATGGAGGAGACGAATGTGGACGCCGTGATGATAGGTCGTGCGGCTTTATCCAATCCGGCCATTTTCAACGTGCTGAAAGGCAAGGAGTCCACCCGGGATTTCGTTCGTACGCATTTGCGGTATCTCATGGAATATCGCGATTTGTTGGCGAAAAAGTACCCATTGGACCATATTCCAAGCGTGGATGGTTTTGCCTCGGTCAAGATGCATACGCATCTTTTCCGCTATTTTAACGGTCGTCCTGGCGCGGCCAAATTACGACAAAAATTGAATTCGGTGCGCACAATCGCCGAAATTTATGATATAATATATGAGTATGGATAACGAAATGCTGAATTTGGGCTCGCTGGACTTCACTCCAGACTGGGCGCGTAAAGATGCCGGAGTAAAGGTTTCCGCGCCGCGCAATGCCGGTGCGGAAACTCGTGAACGCGGTCCCATGAGAGACCGGAGCGACCGTCCTCCGCGCAAGTTCGACCGCAAACCGAGGACCGACATGCCTCGCTTCCAGAAGCCGGTGGAAAAGCCGCTCGCGGTCGAGGTGAAGATCCTGCCGGAAACGCATGCCTTGGGCACCATCATCCGCAAGATCCAGAACGATCAGCATGCCTACAAGCTTAAGGACCTTGCGTACTTTTTCCTGGACAATCCGGAATCGATCCTCCTCAAAATCACGCCCAAGCCGGAGACGGAAGTGCAGTTCCGCCAGTGCAAGGCGTGCGGGTTCGCTTCCACGAACGAGCAGGATGTGATCGAGCATCTGATGGCGGAGCACTTGGGCGACTATTACGTATCCGAGACGATCCAGTGCGAACCGCCCAAAGGCAATTTCGCGGTTGTCGCCAAGTGCGGCTTGAGCGGAGTGTTGCTGGGCCCGCCCAATATCCACGAGTTCAATTCGGTAGTCAAGGAGATGATCCGCACGAAGTATCCGAACATGAGCGAAGAGGAGTATCGTTCGCATATCGAAATGGTGCGCGACTCCGAGACGATCGAGGCTTGGCGCCAGAGCGCCACCTCCAAGCTGGTCTATTTCGCCAAGGCGGATGTGGAGAAGGCTCGTCCCTTGACGCGCGAACAGGCGGAGGGCGAATTCAAGCGGGTTATTCTGGGCAACATGCTGGATGCGCCCAAGAGCCTCATGATCACTGCCGACAAGGCGCTCAAATTGCCCGTCCGTCCGCTCGTATGGGCGGTCAAGGATGCGCTCCGCGAAGAGGCCAAGGCGCCATACGCCATGTGCTTCGCGTTGAGGGGCGCTTTCCATCACCGCAAGCTCAAGTTCTTCCGCGCCAACGACGCGCGCGGTCCCGAGTTCGTGACGAGCGTGGAACTGAAGGAGTTCGATTCCGCCCACGCCATCCCGGAGCTGGCGGCGCTGGCGGACTTCGTGAAGGAGCATCCGTGCAGTCCCAAGGTGGATATCGTGAAGGACGCGGAAGGCGAACGCCATTTGAACTGGCTGGTGTCGACGGGGCATCTGGTGGCATACACGAACGGCGTGTATTCCGCTGTGGAGAAATTCCCCAAGTACGGCCCGCAGTACCAGAAGAGAGGAAAGAAAGATGAAACTGCCGCTGAGCTGGCTGAATGATTTCGTAAAGATCGACGACATCGACCCCAAGGAGCTGGCCGAAAAGCTTACTCGCGCCGGCTTGCAGGTGGAAAGCATCGAGACTGTGGGCGGCGCGCCGCTTTCGGATCTCATCGTGGTGGCGGAAGTGCTGGAGTGCGTGCCGCATCCCGATTCCGACCATCTGCACGTCTGCAAGGTTACGGACGGCGCGGCCGAATACCAGGTGGTGTGCGGCGCCCCCAACATGCGCCAGGGCATCAAGACGGCGTTCGCCAAGATCGGCGCGCTCATTCCCGAAGGCGGCTTCAAGATCAAGAAGGGCAAACTGCGCGGAGTGGAGAGCTTCGGCATGTGCTGCTCGGAGAAGGAGCTGCAGATCGGCGCGGGCGAAAGCGGCATCATCGAGTTTCCGGCCGAAACGCCCAATGGCGCGTTGGTGCGCGATGTGGCGGCGCAGGAGAAGCCGGAAACCGTGTTCGAGATCGAGGTCACCTGGAACCGTCCCGACGCCTTGAGCGTCGTCGGCATTGCGCGCGAATACGCCGCCATCCTCGGACGCGAACTGAAGCTTCCGGCCGTCGATTTCGTGGAGTCGGAAACCGACGTGGCGAGCGAAGTGAAGGTGGTGGTGGAGGATCCGGTCAAGTGTCCTCGCTATACGGCGCGGGTGATCACCTCCGTGAACGACGGCCCCAGCCCCGAGCTTATGGCCAAGCGGCTGGAACTGTGCGGCGTGAGGAGTCTCGGGCTCGTGGTGGACGTGACCAACTACGTGATGCTGGAGCTCGGACAGCCGATGCACGCTTTCGACCACACCAAACTCAAAGACCGCACGATCGTGGTCCGGACCGCCCGTTCCGGCGAGACGATCACGACGTTGGACGGCGTGAAGCGCGAGTTGGACGAAACGATGCTGGTCATTTGCGATTCCGAGCGCCCCAACGCGGTGGCCGGCGTGATGGGCGGCGAAGAGAGCGAAATCGCTTCCGGCACGAAGACCGTCCTGTTGGAGTCGGCTTTGTTCGAGCCTGCCTCCACCAAGTACACCGCCACCAAACTGGGGCTCGGCACCGAGTCGAGCTACCGGTACATCCGGGGTGTGGACAAGGATCTCGCCGATTTCGCGTCCCGTCGCGCGGCCCATCTTCTCCAGCAGTACGGCCAGGCCGTAGTCGCCAAAGGCGTGGTGGATGCAGATAGCCGCCAAATGCCGCTCAATGCGGACGTGACGCTCGATTTCGATCGTGCGCGCCGGCTCATCGGCAT
>Ga0265298_10003315_pt1 | contig 21412 bp, 15 predicted proteins | sample AusTroGonzalo_MG_3_FD_193486 | JGI IMG/M metagenome (GOLD analysis project Ga0265298, IMG submission 193486) | Bovine rumen microbial communities from tropical cattle in Woodstock, Queensland, Australia - Gonzalo_01 | ecosystem: Host-associated > Mammals > Digestive system > Stomach > Rumen ...
GTCGCCGTGGTCACTGTAGCGTTGCAGTTGTCCTTGACGGTGACGGTGTAGTTGCCTGCGGGGAGTCCTGTGAAGGAACCCGAGTTCTGGTAAGCGCCGCCGTTGAGGCTGAACTGGTATGGTTCGGAGCCTCCTGTTGCGGAGACGGAGATGGATCCCGTGCTCTGTCCGTGGCAATCGACGTTGGTCGCGGAAGGAGTCCCTGAGATAGACAATGGCGGATTCACCGTTAGCCTCAGCGTATCTACCTGCGTACAACCGTTGGTGTTGGTATAGCTGTATGTATCTTCAATACTTGTGGTATAAGGGGCGGTAGTTCCATCGCCGCGATTCCATATGTATGGAAGCTCGCTTGCGCAGATGGTGTCGTAGAGAACGGTGTTGTTTACCCCTAGCACCACAACACTAACCACGGTGTCGTAGTAGCAGCAGTCGCCGTTGCTGGAGTGGCTGTAGAGGCGGAGGGTGTCGGTGATGGTGGTAGTGGTGCTAACGCTGGGGGCGGTGATGCTAAAGGATGCACTTGTGTTCTCGTCAATATTTTGGGCATCTCCACTCGGACTCCCGTTGTTTATCACTACTGCACTGTCTATTCCACTGGGAGATTCTATGTCAAATACGATTGTCCAATCGAAAAGGTAACCGTTGTGATCTTGTGCCCCATCCATGATTTCAATGCTCCAGGTACCATTGACTGGACAACCTATCAGTGAATTAAAGGACTCATCAGGTTTATATAAATTTGTGATATGGTCATCGTCGGTAATGACAGTAGGATTGAAAATATTTGTGTTTGAATCCCAATTGTACGATCTGTATATTAAACTTCCGTTTCCAGGTGCGTATGAATAACCTTCAATAGCTGTATTATTTGACCAACAATAATCATCCCCTGAACCAGGTTCATTCCCAGGAGAAGAAGGGTCACAATTATTATCATAACTAAAATCTTCATTTGGGGAACCAAAGTATGAACAATCATCTATATCTACATTTTCTCCTCCTGTTTGCCAACCAATAATATCATTAGGAATAAATCTGTCACATCCATTATCATCTTCAAATGTCATTGTGAAACCACATCGTAAAATAGTTGCATCTTGTTGATTGGGACAAATTATTCTTATATATAGTTCTGCAGCACGAGAGTGTTCTATGTTCAGTTTGACATATTTAATGTCATTAGTATCATTAATGGTTTCACTATCATTATATCCAGAAACTATTATTGTATCAGCATTAATACATCCACACCATTCCATACCATCAGGAATAAACATTGTGTCCGGCTTTGTAATAGTCGGTTCATTGGGACTAAGCACAACGGTATTAGTATCGCTATAACCAACGCTGATGGTGCTGGTGTCGCCAGAACAGAGGGTGATGGTTTTGATGGAGTCAACAGGAACGGGGGGGGCACAGGGAGTAACACATTGTGCAAACCCCGGTAGATTTCGGAGCAAAAGCAGTGCCAGCACGAGTAGGCAGTAGCGTAGGGCCGTATGTGTGGGTTTGCAGTATCTCATTAAATTTTAGTTTCTTGCGTTGTGCTGTGGGCTTGTTGTTGGTCTGTTGTTATCGTTCGTGTTTAAAACTGCAAATATACTTGTTTTATTTTAATTATTAAAATATCATATTTAGGTATAAAACGAGAGAAGCGCACCTCCCCCGTAGGGGCGTGCGCTTCTCCATATAAAAAGGTCAAATTACAAGGTTGCTCTTACAGGTAGATGTCTCTCTCGCCTTCGTCAATCTTGGCCACGTTGGTCTCGATGGTCTTTTTGAGGCTGTCTTTCTCTACTCCGGCTATCAGCTCTTTCATCAGTTGATAGCCTTTCTCCTTGGTCGCTGGCGAGGCGAAGTCGTTCAGGTATTCCCTGAAGGTGAAGAGGGCGTTGGGCATGCAAAATTCCTTGATCAGTCCGGGCTTGGCCAGGTCCATAAAGTCGTGGCCCACACGTCCTTTGCGGTAGCAGCCGGTGCAGAACGAGGGGATGTAGCCGGCGTTGATCATCTCGGCAATCACCTCGTCCAGGGTTCTGTGGTCGCCCAGCTGGAACTGGCTGCCGGTGTGCTCTTCTTCCGAAGCGTAGGCGCCCGGGTTGGTACGCGAGCCGGCCGAAATCTGGCTGATGCCGTAGTTGAACAGCTCGGTTCTCATCTCGTCGTTCTCTCTGGTACTCAAAATGATACCGGTATAGGGTAGGGCAATACGGATGATGGCGATGATCTTCTTGAAGTCGTCGTCGCTCACCTTATGCGGAATGTTCTCGGGCAGTGGGGCTCCTTCGGCGGGCTCTATACGTGGGAAGCTGATGGTGTGGGGTCCACAACCGAAGGCCTCTTCCAGGTGGTGGGCATGCTCCATCAGGGCCAAAATCTCGAAGCGGTAGTCGGCCAGTCCAAACAGCACTCCCAGACCCACATCGTCGATGCCGCCTTCCATGGCTCGGTCCATCACCAGCAGACGGTTTTCGTAGTCGGCCTTGGGACTGCCTGCCGGGTGGTATTCCTTATACAACACGGGGTCGTAGGTCTCTTGGAAGCACACGTAGGTACCTATCTTCTCGGCTTTCAGTCGGCGGAAGTCCTCGATAGACATGGGGGCCAGCTCCACGTTGATACGGCGCACATACTGGCCGTTTTCCCTCACGGCGTAGGTGGTGCGGATGGCCTCGCAGATGTAGTTGATATCGTTGGCGGGGGTCTCGCCGCAAATCAGCAGGATGCGCTTGTGGCCGTCCCTCAGCAGGGTCTTCACCTCGGTGGCTATCTCATCCATATTCAGGATTTTGCGCTTAATGAGGTGGTTGTCTCTACGGAAGCTGCAATACACGCAGTTGTTCACGCACTTGTTGCCGGTATAGACGGGGGCAAAGAGCACCAGGCGCTTGCCGTAGATGTCTTGTTTCACCTTTTTGGCGGTCTCCATAATTTCATAAATCTGGTCGCGGTTGGTCACGCGCAGCAGGGCGGCCACGTCTTTCAGGTCGAGGCCTTTCAACTCCAGCGCCTTGTTTAATATCTGTTGCAGTTCCGCTTCGGTAGGGGCGGCTCCCTCAATCAGTCCATACAGTTTTTCTCTGTCGATAAAGTTTTTGAATTTTTTTGATGCATCCATGATGTTTATTTTTATATTGAATTATGTTTACGTCACTACCCCGGCCTTTGGCCACCCGTTGAAGACTTTGTCTTCGTTTCCTCTTCGCTCGGCATAGTCAAAACAAGTTTTGCCTCTGCTCTCGCTCATTCGTCAACCCTAATAGAAGGGGAATTTTTTTGGAACTTGGAACTTGGAACCTTGAACTTGGAACCTTGATCCTTGAACCCTTGAACTACCTCCTGGCTTTCGCCAGTATAGACTTAACCTCCACATCGGGCAGGCGGCCCAGCTTGCCGGTGAGGCTGCTCAGCTCGTCGGTGGTAGCTTCAATAATCAGGGTGATGATGTTGATCCCGTGTTGGTGCAAGGGCACTCCCTGGCGGGCTATAATAATAGCGCCGTTATCGGACAAAAGCCGATTTACTTCGGGTACAATGTGGGTGTCTGAAATCAGGATACTGACGGTTCCTATTCTCTTTTCCATTAGCAACTTCCTTTGGATTAGATGGTTGATGATATGTCTGCGTACTTCGAACAAGATGAATCCGGTTCTCGGTTTTGCGCTGCAAAGATACGTAAAATTTTGAGTCGTGCGGCAAAAAAAAAAGAGGCGCGAAGGCGCCTCTTTTTTTATATTCTACCTTTTGGGTTACTCCTCCGGCATAAAGGGGAAATTGGTTCCCGGATAATATGCCTGTGAGCCCAACTGCTCTTCGATGCGGAGCAACTGGTTGTACTTGCAGATACGGTCGGTACGGCTAGCCGAGCCGGTCTTGATCTGGCCGGTACCTAGTGCCACTGCCAGGTCGGCGATGGTGGTGTCTTCGGTCTCGCCCGAGCGGTGCGACATCACAGCGGTGTAGCCATTCTTATGGGCCATGTTCACGGCGTTGATGGTCTCGGTGAGGCTACCAATCTGGTTCACCTTGATGAGGATAGAGTTAGCCACGCCCTTTTCGATACCTTGAGCCAGACGCTCTACGTTGGTCACAAACAGGTCGTCGCCCACCAGCTGGATTTTGTCACCCAGTCTGTCGGTCATCAGTCTCCAGCCGTCCCAGTCGTCTTCGGCCATACCGTCTTCGATGGAAACGATAGGATATTTGCTCACCCATTTTTCCCAGAAGTCCACCATCTGCTCGGGGGTCAGCTTCTCGCCGGTCGATTTCTTCAGGTGGTATACATTCTCTTCGGGAATATAATATTCGGAAGAAGCGGGGTCGAGGGCGATGCATACGTCCTTACCGGGTTTGTAGCCGGCATTGTTGATGGCCTGCAATATCACCTCGATAGCCTCTTCGTTGCTTTTCAGGTTGGGAGCGAAGCCGCCTTCGTCGCCCACGTTGGTAGAGTAGCCCTGTGCTTTCAGCACCTTCTTCAGGTTGTGAAACACCTCGGCACCCATACGCAGGGCGTTCTCGAAAGTGTCGGCGCCCACGGGCATGATCATAAACTCCTGAAAGTCGATGCAGTTGTCGGCATGTGAACCGCCGTTGAGGATGTTCATCATCGGCACCGGCAGGGTGTTGCAGGTGCAGCCGCCCACGTAACGATACAGGGGCATACCGGCCTCCAAAGCAGCGGCTTTGGCACAAGCCAGCGAAACGCCCAGGATGGCGTTGGCGCCCAGCTTCGACTTGTTGGGGGTACCGTCCAGCTCAATCATGCGGGCATCGATTTCGCTCTGGTTCTCCACATACATGCCCTTCAGCTCTTCTGCCAAGATCTTATTTACGTTCTGTACGGCCTGGCGCACGCCCTTGCCCATATATACGCTCTCGTCGCCGTCGCGCAGCTCGCAAGCCTCGTGCACGCCGGTGGAAGCTCCTGACGGAACAGCAGCTCTACCCATGGCGCCGGCAGCAGTGTAAACATCAACTTCCACAGTAGGATTTCCTCTTGAGTCGAGAATCTGACGACCCACAATACCAATAATTTCGCTCATAATTATACGTTTTAAATTGCATTAATATTTAAGAGGTGCAAAAGTACACAATTTTGTTGAAATAACGATGGGATTTTTTATTTTTTACCGCCATACCCCACCGCCGCACGTCAGTGTGGGGTATATAAAATGGATGGTCAGAGTTAAGTCAGAGTTAGGTCAGAGTTAAGTCAGAGTTAGGTCAGAGTTAAGTCAGAGTTAGGTCAGAGTTAGAAGAGATTTCAGGGGTCAGGGTTCAGGTTCCAAGTTCAAAGTTCCAAGTTCCAAGTTCAAAGTTCCAAGTTCCAAGTTCAAGGTTTCAGGTTTCAGGTTACAGTGTAGTTTGCTGATTAAGGTTATCACTTTTAGTGCTTTACGACTGATCCAAGTTGACGGGTTAACGGTTAACGGTTAATTTTAAATGTTTTGTATGTTTTCGAGAGGGGGAATTTTCCTCCTTGGAGATAGGTGGAATACATACGAAATTAACCGTTAACCGTTAACCGTTGGGATGGGGGAGAAGACGACCTGGTTCCGTGTGCCGATGTAACGGCATATAAGTGCCGCAGGCACGCCACCATCAATAGCCCCGCACGTCAGTGTGGGGATACGAAACGACGCGGCAACCACCCACATCCAAGTGCCGTAGGCACGACAATATCAATAGCCCCGCACGTCAGTGTGGGGTATGGTACGACGCGATGACCATCCACATCCAAGTGCCAACGGCACGACAATATTAATAGCCCCGCACGTCAGTGTGGGGATCGGGGCACGGTATTATCCATAGTCCCGCACAAATGTATGGGAATCGGTACGATGACACGTCAATTTGTGGATGATTCCACCAAGAAAGCCCTATATTCCTCAGCAAAAGGGACTTTACGGTGGTGTTCCTTCTGACGCTTGATATAACCTATGATCATATCCTTATCCTTATAATTATAGCTAATACCCGCATACTCATGCTCCCATCCATGAAAATTTGGAAAATGAGGGTTGCTCCTTAGCCATCTACTACTATTTGCTTTTATCTTTTGAACAAATGTAGATAATGATATTGAACCTGGTAACGACGCGAATATGTGGATATGATCAGGCATACCACCTATCCTGTAGATTTTACATTGAAGACTCTGGGCAATACCAAACATGTACATATACAGCTCTCGCTCGTATTCTTCAGTAATAGACAACTCGCTGCGATAGGTGCGAAAAATAATGTGGTAGTGTGATGATATGTAACTCATAAGAGGCTATTCTATGTTAGCATCTCGTTCTGAAATACTTGATGATATCCTGAAATACCTCCATCCCGCCTTGGATGATTTTGTATTTCAACTCACCATCATAATAGCCGCTTAGATGTAACACATTATAAGCAGAGTTAACATATTTTAGTAGTTTGTTATCTCTGTCGGTAATATTATCCCTGTAATATTCGATGCTTTTTCTTTCTTTGTAGTTCGTCACCCGGCCTTTTATCTTAATGTATGCATCAAGGATGAGCAGTACCCCGCTATAGGCAGTACCACAGGCGGTTTTAACATACTTGGCATCAGAATAGTAATCACCTTTTTTGCCAGCTTTCTCCGACAACATCATCTTGGCGTTGTCGTAATACCTCTCGGCCTCGCAAAGCGCTTTTTCCTTCAGTTGTACGATTTTCTCTTGGGTCATTATTTTCTTTTTTTATTTTGCAAAATTAAAATAAATAATGAAATAATTTCAATAGAAATAAAAATTTTATTCCGTTGATTATAAGGGATTTTTTTGAAATGGTGGGGTGGGATGTTTAAAATTGTTCCTTTAATATGTAAAAATCGCCCCGTACCCCACACTGACGTGCGGGGCTATTGATGGTGGCGTGCCTTCTTCCCCCACACTGACGTGCGGGGCTATTGATGGTGGCGTGCCTGGCGGCACTGAAGGGTTGGGTGGATGTGTCATAAAATACCCCACACTGACGTGCGGGGCTATTGATGGTGGCGTGCCTTCGGCACTGAAAGGTAGATATATGTCGTATCATAAAATACCCCACACTGACGTGCGGGGCTATGGATAATGTCGTGCCTTCTCCCCCACACTGACGTGCGGGGCTATTGATGGTGGCGTGCCTTCGGCACTGAAAGGTAGATATATGTCGTATCATAAAATACCCCACACTGACGTGCGGGGCTATGGATAATGTCGTGCCTTCGGCACTTGGATGTGGGTGGTTATTGCGTTGTCCCAATCAATAAATATACGGAAATATCTTATAGCGTTTCAGTTTGGTGAATTCGTCGCCGAAGAACTGGGTGTAGCGTTCGTAAACGGCTTTGGCGCGGGGCACGATGTTGGCGAAGCTCCAGATGACGAACACCAGTCCGGCCATCGACCAGCAGAGGATGGCGAAGCCTACCCATTCCATGAGCTCACCGAAATAGTTGGCTGAGCTCACCTTCTCGAAGGGCCAGCCGTAGGGGATATAATAGTTGTTGTCGTTCTTGTCGATTCTCAGGGCACGGATGATGCGGTCGGCCGACAGGTTGATGGTCATCCCCAGGAAGAAGAGGATAGTGCCGATGATGAACTGCGGCGACCAGAACCAGCTGATAGGATAGTAGTCGGCGGGCGAGAGGTAAAACAGCCAGCCGCCTTGCATCAGGGCGTTGCAGGTGTTGAAGAACACACCCACCACGATGATGGAGATGGGCATCTTGCTGGTACCCTTCATCAGCGAGGGGAAGATGATGGAGCGCTGCAGGTAGTGGATTTCAAAGAAGCAGAACATGGTGAAAGTCACCCAGTTGAAGCCGTGACCGTATTTCAGCGATATCAGAAACATAATTAGCATGGCCGCAAAAACGGGGATTTCCATGATAAACCAGCCGGTTTTGCTCCTCACCGAATTGCCCCAACGGTTGTTGTAGGTCATACCATAGGCGGGGGTGATGAACTGCAGGACGATGAATACGATAACTCCCAGGATGGTCATGATCCAGAGGAGGTATTCGTAGAAGGTTGCGAAGATTTCCATATTGTGTGTTCTTTTTATTGTATTATACTTGCGTCACTACCCCGGCCTTTGGCCACCCCTTCTAATAGAAGGGGAATTTTTCATGTCAACTTATGTCCGTCGTAGTATTTTTTCTTTTTGATAAAGCGGGCGAAGACGATGGAGTGCGGGTAGGTCATTCGGAAGGCCTCTTCAGAGATGGTGGCCCGTTTTTGTTTCATCTGGCGTGCGCCCTTCCAGAATTCTTTCATCGCACGGAAGACAGCCTTGAAATCGCCCTTATGACCCTGAGCCAAGAAGACGAAAGCAGCGAGGATGTCGAGGAAGAAGCGGATGAAGAAGGTGATGAAGAGTCGGCGACGGGGCAGGTTCTTGAGCAGCAGAAACAGGTCGTTGCGATAGTTGAGATAGGTCTTGAAGGGGTTCTCTTTGGGGAGGGTTCCTCCGCCAATGTGATAGACTACCGAGTCGGGGTTGAACATGATTTTGTATCCCGCGTTGTTGATGCGCCAGCAGAAGTCAATCTCCTCCATGTGGGCAAAGAAGTCGTCGTCGAGTCCGCCCAGTTGGTGGAAGACTTCGCTACGCACGAAGAGGGCGGCACCGGTTGCCCAGAAGATACGCATCACGCTGTCGTACTGTCCTTTATCCTCTTCTAGCACGTCGAAGAAACGCCCGCGGCAGAAGGGGTAGCCGTATTTGTCGATGAAACCACCGGCGGCACCGGCGTATTCGAACTGTGTACGTCGGTGATACGACAGCAGTTTGGGCTGCACGGCGGCAATCTGTTCGTCGGCCTCCATTTGTGCTATCACCGGCTCGGTCCAATGGGGAGTGACTTCAATGTCGGAGTTCAGCAGGCAGTAGTACTTGGCCTCAATCTGGCGCAGTCCCATGTTGTATCCCTTGGCGAAGCCGTAGTTGTCGTCGTTGAGGATCACGCGCAGCTGGGGGAAGTGTTCAGCCAGGAAGGCCACCGAGTCGTCGGTGGAGGCGTTGTCCACAATCACCACCTCGCTGTCGCTGTTGCAGTTAGCCAGCAGTGTCGGCAGGAATTTCTCCAGGAAATGCCTTCCGTTCCAGTTCAATATCACTATGGCCAGCTGCGTCATTTTATTTGCGTTTTAGAATAAAAGTGCAAAGGTACGGAAAATTTCCGATATGTGTATCATATATTATATAAAAATATCGTATCATAAAATACCCCACACTGATGTGCGGGGCTGTTGATGGTGGCGTGCCTGTTCCCCCACACTGACGTGCGGGGCTATTGATATTGTCGTGCCGTTGGCACTGAGAGGTAGATATATGTGTTTCAAAAAATACCCCACACTGACGTGTGGGGCTATTGATGGTGGCGTGCCTGGCGGCACTGAATGGTAAATATATCGTATTATAAAATACCCCACACTGACGTGTGGGGCTATTGATGGTGGCGTGCCTGGCGGCACTGAATGGTAAATATATCGTATTATAAAATACCCCACACTGACGTGTGGGGCTATTGATGGTGGCGTGCCTGGCGGCACTATATGGTAAAAATTGTCAATTAATTATCAATTATCAATTGTCAATTATCAATTATCCTTGACCTCGCCGAATCCTTGGGCGCGGAGCTCGATTTGGCGGTCGTCATTGGTGACCAGTTGGTTGCCGGCGGCGGCCTCTTTGATGTAGCCGATGACCGAGACGTTCTCCACCTCCTTCAGGGCTTCGTAGTCCTTCTGGGCGATGGTGAACAGCAGTTCGTAGTCTTCGCCGCCGTTGAGGGCGATGGTGGTCGAAACGATGTTCATGTCCTTCAGGGTGCGGAAGGTCAGCAGATCTACGGGCAGCTTGTTCTCGAAAATCACCGAGCCAGTTTTGCTGGCCTTGCACAGGTGGATGAGTGCGGAGGCCAGTCCGTCGCTAACGTTGATCATGCTGGTGGGGGTGATGCCTGCTTTTTGCAGTTTTTGGATGATATCCACACGGGGTTCGGGCTTTAGCTGGCGTTCCAGCAGGTAACTGAACTCGTCGAGTTTGGGTTGCTCGTTGGGGTTCACCTCAAACACCTTCTTCTCGCGTTCCAGCAGTATCAGTCCGGTATAGGCGGCTCCAAGGTCGCCACTGACGCACAACAGCTCGTTCTCTTTGGCGCCCACGCGCTGCACCAGGTGCTCGTCATCTACTTCGCCGATGGCGGTCACGGTGATGGTGAGGCCGGTCTGCGACGAGCATAGGTCCAGTCCCGCCAGGTCGATGCTGTAACGCTCGCAGCAGCGCTGCATGCCGTCGGTCAGCTCGTTCACCGCCTCTAGGGAGAAGCGGTTGCTGATGGCGATGTTGATAATCACCTGTTTGGGTAAGGCGTTCATTGCCAGGATGTCGGCTACCGCCACAGCGATGGTCTTATAGCCTAGGTGCTTCAGGGGCACGTAGGTGAGGTCGAAGTGGATGTTCTCGATGAAGAGTTTGCTGCTCACCACGCTGTTGGTATTTCCGCGGGCAATCACCGCCGCATTCTCGTTGATGTCGGTCAGCGACGAGGCATTGTGGTGAGAGAATTTCTCGCCCAGCAGTTTAATCAGGCCGAATTTGCCTAACTCTTTGAGTTCTTCGACCTTGGGGTTTACATCCGGTTGTTCCATATTATACATCAAAATGTGAGGAAATGGAAGTCTTCTCCATGACGCTTTGGATGACCTCGGCGAGGAGTTTGGAGACGGACACTACTTCGATACGCTCTGAGGGGCGTTTGAGGGGAATGGTGTCGGTGATGATTAGCTTCTCGATGGCTGAGTTCTCCACGTTGTCCATGCCGCTGCCCGACAGCAGACCGTGGGCGCACATGGCCATCACGCTTTTGGCGCCGGCTTCCTTGCAGCGGGCAGCCGCTTTGCACAGGGTGCCGCCGGTGTCGATGATGTCATCTACAATAATTACGTTCTTATCTTTTACGTCGCCGATAATCTGCAGGTCGGCCACCACATTCTGTTTGGCTCGCTGTTTGTAGCCGATGGCGAGGTCGCACTTCAGCGCTTTGGCGTAAGTGGAGGCGCGCTTGGTACCACCGGTGTCGGGTGATACGATGCAGAGGTCGTCCAGCTGGAGACTCTTGATATAGGGTAGGAACACGTTCGACGAGAAGAGATGGTCCACCGGAATCTCGAAGAAGCCCTGAATCTGGTCGGCGTGCAGGTCCATGGTGATCACGCGGTCAACGCCGGCAGCGGTCAGCAGGTTGCTCATCAGCTTGGCGCCGATGGAGGTTCTGGGTTTGTCCTTGCGGTCCTGACGGGCATAGCCGAAGTAGGGCACCACGGCGATAATCTTGTAAGCTGACGCGCGCTTGGCGGCATCTATCAGCAGCAAAAGCTCCATGATGTTTTCGGCAGGGGCGAAGGTGGGCTGGATGATAAATACATGCTTGCCACGGATGGTCTCGTTGTAATACACTTGAATTTCGCCGTCCTTAAAGTGCGGAATATCAACGGATAATAACGACATGCCAAGGTGCTCGGCAATTTTTTCGGCTAATACCCTGTTGGCTCCGCCGGAAACTAATGCTACATCTGAATTCATAAGAAGCTGGTTTTTAATAGGTTGGTTTTTTGTGTTTGCAGACGCAAATTTAAACGTTTTTTTGAATCCTCACGCACAATTTTTGTATTTTTGCATCGTTATTTTGATTGACCTAAGGATTGATATTATGAAAAGAAATTCATCATTGCTAACAATATTTCTAACTGTATTATTCTCAGTATTTTGTATTTCTTCGTGGGCGCAGGTCACCTGCACCGCCAGTGCCCCCTCGGAGGTGGGCGTGGGGCAGGCATTTCGCTATCAGGTGGTGCTAAACGAGAAACCTTCCAAAATTTTGAGCACCGGATTTAGCAATTTTGACGTGCTGAACGGTCCCAGTCAGGGTTACTCTTCCTCCACCAGCATTGTGAATGGCAAGATGACGCAGTCGTCGTCCTATTCTTATACTTATACGCTGGCTGCCAAGAAGGAAGGCCAGTTCACGATTCCTGGGATGGTCTTTCAGGTAAACGGCAACCAGGTGAAGTCCAACAGCGTCACCATCACTGTGGTGGAAGGTGGCGGTGCCTCCGGTGGCGGCGGCCGTGGTCAGGGACAGCAGCGTAGCCAGCAGTCGCAGGGCTTCGATAAGCGCGATGTGTATGTGAAGGCCTTCTGCTCGAATACGAACCCATACGTCGGCGAGCAGGTCATCATCACCCACAAGCTGTATGTGGGGCCCAGTGTCAACGGTGGCTATCAGGTCACCTCCGTCAACGCGCCCACCCAGAGCGGCCTTTGGTCTTATACCTTGGGCAACCCCGATGCGGAAGCACCACGTACTACCGAGGTCATCGACGGCAAGAAATTCACCGTCTTCGAGGTGCGCCGCACGGCCGTCTTCCCCCAGAAGTCGGGCAAGATTACCGTCACCCCCTTCGAGATAGGCTTCATGGCCCGCATCATCTACACCCAGCAGAGCAGCAACGACCCCTTCGACATGTTCTTTGGAGGCCGCCAATATGCACAAGATTATAATCTCGACCTGAAGTCCAACAGCGTGGTGCTCAACTGCAAGCCCCTGCCCGAGGCCAATAAGCCCGACGACTTCAGCGGACTGGTGGGCAGTTTCACCCTTAGCTCCAACCTCAGTCGCAGCGAGCTGAAGACCAACGATGCCACCAACCTGACGATTACCGTCAACGGTACTGGTAACTTGCAGCATGTGGAAGCCCCGCTGATGGAGTTCCCCGCCGACTTCGACGTCACCGACCCGAAAATCAGCGACAACATCAACACGCGGGGCAACAGCGTCAGCGGCAGTCGTAGCTTCGAGTACATCATCATCCCTCGCGAGCCGGGCGATTTTACCGTGCCCGCCGCCAGCTTCTCGTATTTCGACCCCAAGTCGCACAGCTACAAGACCCTCACCACCGACAGCTACAAGATGAAAGTGGAGAAAGGCAAGGGTGGGGGAGTCACCACCTCTTCCTCCAACCAGAAGGATATCAAATTCCTGTCGAAAGACATCCGCTATATCAAGACCAACGGCCACGCTTTCCACCCCAAACGTAGCGATTTCTATGGCTCTTCGTGGTTTTATGTCGGCATGATACTGCCCTTCCTCCTGCTCATTATCTTTATTATTGTATGGCGGAAGCGGATGGAGACCCAGCAGAATGTAATGCTGCTGAAAGATAAGCGCGCCAACAAGGTGGCTAAAAAGCGACTGAAACGTGCCGGCCAGCTCTTGAAAGCCGGTCAGAAAGAGGAATTTTATGTCGAGATCTCCCAGGTGTTGTGGGGCTATATGAGCGACAAGTTCCACATCCCGCTGTCGCAGCTCTCGATGGACACCGTGGAAGAGAAACTGAGGGAGAAACAGGTGAATGAAGACGATATCAAGGAGTTCTTGGAGACCTTGAACCAGTGTGAGTTTGCCCGCTTTGCCCCGGGCGACAGCAGCCAGATGATGAGCGACATGTATCAGCGTGCCCACGACTTTATGACTAAAATAGAACGAAGATAAAACAGCTTGAATATGAAAAGAATAGCCTCCATTATTGGATTTTTGACGATATGTTCCCTCACCTTTGCCTCTGTTGACGACTCGCTGATGCAGCGCGGCAACGACGCCTACCAGCAGGGCGACTACGAGACCGCCGTCGCCTGCTACCACGAGATTGTGGACCACGGCAACGAAGGGGCGGTCTTGTATTACAACCTGGGGAACGCCTATTTCAAGAGCAAGCAGACCGCCGAGGCCCTGTTGTGGTACGAGCGTGCCCTGCGGCTCGACCCCTCTAACGAGGATATCAAGCATAACATCGCCTTTGCCAACCTGCAGATTACCGACAAGATAGAGGTGCTGCCCGAGATTTTCATCGTTCGCTGGTGGAATGGGCTCTCGCACAGTATGACCTCCAACGGCTGGGCCGTGATGCCTGTCGTTTTCGCGGCTGTGTTTGCCCTGTCGGTTGCCCTGATGCTCGTTTCCCGCCGTCGCTGGCTCAGCGTTGCCTCGGTGGTGCTGGCCGTCGTGTCGCTGCTGATCGCCATCTTCTCCCTGATCTTTGCTTCCAAGGAAGCCAAGCGTTATGTAGAGCAGCCCGAGGCCATCGTGATGCAGTCGGTAGTCAACGCCAAGGGCACCCCTGACGAGTCAGGCACCAGCCTCTTTGTCATCCACGAGGGGTTGAAGGTAGTCGTCACCGACCGTGTGGGCAGCTGGATAGAGATTCGCCTCCCCAACGGCGAGAAGGGCTGGGTGGAAGCCAGTGCGGTGGAAGTGATATGATTTAGTTAATAGTTAAGAGATAAGAGATAATAGTTAAGAGTTGTAGTCCTGGAGGGAGCATATTTAAGTAACCTTCACCCTGTTTCTACTTCTTTTTCTTTCTTCCCTTGGCTAGCTTCTTCACTGTATCAATTTCCTTGACAAGCTGTTCTGTGGTGGGGAGATACAGTTTGTACTCGCTTGCGAGTATTGTTTTGTTGTCTTCGGGAAGCGTCATCCTCACCAATGTGTCGTTCTTTTGAGTGCAAAGCAAAATGCCTATGGTGGGATTCTCATCGGGCAGTTTCTCAATGCGGTCGTAGTAGTTGACATACATTTGCAACTGTCCCAAGTCCTGATGAGTTAGTTTGCCCGATTTTAGGTCAATAATAACAAAGCATCTCAAGAGGCGATTATAAAATACGAGGTCGGCGAAAAACTCTTGATTTGCCGCTCCGTTTCTCGCGCCGTCCATGCATTGTTTACAGACTCCAACTCATAATACTCCCGTTTATCAGGATCTGAAATAGCAGTAAGCAACTTATATTGGCTCCAATTCAATTGCGTCCGCACTGCAGACGCAATTGGGTAAAGTCGGTAAAAAGCCCGCGCACGCTCCAATTGTCTTGGTCCAAACCCACTGCCATATTCAGGTGTTAAGCGCTTCGAAAGGTTCTTGATCAAATACGTGCCATAGTCGGCGCGTTCTTTCCCTTGCTGTTCTTCTTCAAAGATGCGCTTCCCCAAGTTCCAGTACATCTGCACCCGGCAGAAGTCAACGCTTCGAACAGCATTGCTACGGGCTGTTTCAATGATTTGACGGGCATCCTGATAGAGCACGTCCATAGGTTCAATGTTGTCCATAGATTTCATTTCTTTCTTTTCCATAGAATTAATGATTTAATAGTACTTACTGGCTGCAAAAATACAAAAAATAAACCATAAAAGCAATAGCTAAATACAAATTATTTTATTAATTTTTCATTGATACTGATGCAGGACAGCATCTGCGGGACGCAGATGCCTCCGTGGGAGGATGACGCTGCCGCCGACATTGCCCAAAATGGGCAGGTTTTGCTTTAGAGTAAACATTGGCAGATTTTTTTGCCATGCTTTTGGCACGTCCTTCCTTCGTACTTCGTTCGCTCTAGCCATACTCTAGGCAGCCTCAAAGGGTATGCTTGAGCTTGCGAAGTGCTTGCCAAGTCCCTGCCTAGTGCCTGCCTAGGGTACGCCTAGTGCCTGCCTTTTGCCAATCCCTTGCCCTGACGCTGCGTGCGAGGGCAACGCCGACGGTTGGGGGGAACGGGACGGTGCGGCTGCACTTACCGTCGGCTTGATCTTTTGGTGACTTTTCTATCAGAGAGAAAAGTCACGTAGAGGTACTTGTACCCCACACTGACGTGCGGGGTTATGGAGAGTGTCGTGCCTATGGCACTGAAAGGTATTTTACATTGAAAAATTTTTAAATTATTTGCGAAGATTTGCAGATTGTATTGGAAATTGTTGTATTTTTGCAGAATTGAAATTTAACAATATAATGACTATGAAAAAGGAAGAAATAATGGCTCTTTTTGAGCAGTTTGAGCAGGCTGTCTGCATGATTGACGAGACGGAATGCTGGAGTGCAAGAGACCTCTGTAAATTGTTTGGTTATAGCTTATGGCAGAATTTCTGCAATGTAATTATTAAAGCAAAAGATGCTTGTGCGAATGCTGGGCAACCAATACAGGATCACTTTATTGACGTCAATAAGATGATAATTGCGGGAAAAGGTTCCCAGCGAGATATCGAAGATATCCTACTTACCCGCTATGCTTGCTATTTAGTGGCGCAGAATGGCGATTCAAGGAAGCCGCAGATTGCTTTTGCTCAGACGTACTTCGCTGTACAGACGCGCCGTGCGGAGCTGATCGAGAAGCGCTTGATGGATGTCGAGAGGGTACAGGCCCGTGCCAAATTACAGGAGACCGAAAAGATACTTTCGGGTATCCTTTATGAACGCGGGGTGAACGACCAGACCTTTGCGGTCATCCGTTCCAAAGGCGACCAGGCGCTCTTCCGCCTCAGCACCAATATGATGAAGAAACGTATGGGAGTTCCGCAAGCCCGTCCGTTGGCGGACTTTCTGCCGACAATTAGTATCAAGGCAAAGGATTTTGCCGCTGAGATGACCAGTGTGAACGTACAGTCGAAAGACCTGCAAGGAGAAGAATCTATCACTCAAGAGCATGTGGATAACAATGCGGCTGTTAGGAAGATGCTTACGGAGCGAGGTATCGTTCCTGAAAATCTTCCCCCTGCGGAGGATGTCAAGAAGGTGGAACGCCGCTTGGTAAGCGAGGAGAAGAAGATATTTGGTCGAAAAAACAAGAACCGCATCTGAGGATGCGGTTCCGTAAGTCTTTCAGTGCTGTCTGCTACCTTCTGCAGGTCGTGACGCTGTACGCCCATAACGTGCTGAAACGATGTTGCAAAGATAAATAATTTTTTTGATTCGACGAATGCAGTATGTGAATTTTTTTCTTTTTGGTGTTGTGTAGCAAGAGGTTTGCTGGAAGGTTGTTTCAAGTCTGAGGGAACTCTGAGGCAACACTCATAAGGTTTCGGTTAAGTTTCGGTTGAGTTTCGGTTGAATTTCGGTTTTGGGAGGTGATTTTAAGCATTATTTTCCACCATAATGCCTCTGATCTCCTCTTCAGTCAAACCGGTCAAATCACAAATGGCGTCAATTGACAATTTTTGAGCCAGCATCCTGGCAACAATCAACTTTTTGCCTTCGGCAAAACCATCTTCCTTGGCGGCGACGCATGCATCACGTACATCCGCATAGTCCATTACACTTTTCTTGTATTCTCTTGGATTGCGAATAGCCTTCTTCAATTCAGCAACTTCCGCCTCCAATTGCTTAATATTATCTATATTTTCCCGCTTCACGGTATGTTTAATCTTAAACATCGCAAGGTTCAACTCCAAAGAGGTTTCGCTGCTTTGTTTGGGCAGCATATCCGACAGGATCTCCTCCACCAATTGTCCACCACGACGAAGCAGTACCTTCTGTACTTGCTGATTATCATCATGTTGCGGCACCTCTACAATCACCCTCGACAGTTCTTTTAGCTTGGCATACGCCTCCACAATAGCAATGGTTGTTTCCGTAGCCCTAGGACTTTTCAAGATGGTTGCCAACATATAAAGGCCTCTTTCAGTAAAAGCTTTAGGAGTATATTTCGTATGTTTTCCCCTGCCTTGTCTTTCGTTCTTTAAGGTCAAAATTTTTGACCTTAAAGAATCAAATTCTTGTTTATCAAGCTGAAATATATATCCCTCTGGAAACTTTTGGGGATTGTTTCTAACTGCTTGATTAATTTCTTTGGTTTGTACCCCATAGAGCTCTGCCACATCGGAGTCTAATATCACCTGCTGATTTCTCAGGGTGATGATTCTCTTTTCCACTTCGGGAAGTAAATTCTTTTCCATAGCATTAAGATTTATTAGTACTTATTCGCCTGCAAAAATACAAATTTTTTCTAAATAGAAAACTAAAATTATTAGTACTCTGTAAAAAATTGGGTAATTGAGGGAGAATATAATGGATCTTCTAGGTGGTCGAAATTTTCGACCACCTCTTCTTTCCCTTGAAAACGATTTTTCGAACCGGTGGAAATTTTTCACCAGTTCACCTTCTAAGGTCAAAATTTTTGACCTTAAAGAATCAAACTCTTTTTTATCCTGCAAAGTTTGGGATAATTAGTCCCAGAGGGACTATATTCTATTAACCTCACACTAAGGCCGTAGGCCGCAACCAATCTCTTGCCCTGATGCTGCGTGCGAGGGCAACGCCGACGGTTGGGGGGAACGGGATGGTGCACCCCACACTCACGTGTGGGGCTATTGATGGTGTCGTGCCTGCGGCACTGAGAGGTATATGGGATGTATCGTCAAATACCCCACACTCACGTGTGGGGCTACTGATGGTGTCGTGCCTGCGGCACTGAGAGGAAAAAAACTTCTAAATCCGCCAAAAGGCGGATTGTTGATAACTTTTGTTAACATTTGCAAATAAGTGATTTTCAATCAATTGCAAATGACGAAATTTTATTATATATATATACTTAAATTTTGTATTTTTGCGCGGCGAAAGATTAGAGGGGTGGATTGTGTCAAAAATGAACATTTAATAGTTGAGAAAATAAAAAAATTGAGATATGACAAAATTTACGAATGCGTTAATGAGAGATTGTTTGAATGTGGGGATGAGTGAATGTGATAATGCGTTAATGAATGAATGCGTGAATGAGCGCAAACAGCAACAAGGCATGTTGCTGCGAGAGAAAAGCCTAGTTGCTGCCAGCGACATGCCTAGTTGCTCTTCCGCAAAGCGGAAGCAAAAAAATTGTCAATTGTCAATTGTCAATTGTCAATTATTCGTCTCCCTCTTCCTTCTCCTCGCCATGCTGCTCGGCATAGGTGATGCGTGGGGACAAAATAAAAAGGAGTTTACAGGATCTAACAGTTCTTGGTCAATTCCAACAACAGCCACAAAGGTGAAAATTCACGGTATTGGTGGTGGTGGCGGTGGTGGTAATGCCTTTTGTGAATGGGCAACTCATGCTGCTGCAGGTGGCGGTGGTGGCGGTGGCGCTTATGATGTAAATATCGTGGATGTAAGTAGCGGTGGCTCGATTACAAGTATTCATGCAGCTCAAGCTGTAGAAGCTAGTATAGATGGTGATAATTCTACGGCTATATATAAAGGCGAAACAATTCTACAAGCAAACGGTGGCTCTAAAGGTGGTATTGCAGGTTGTATTAGTGGATATTATGAGACGACGTATGTTCAGAAATGGGTGTGTGATAAATATTGGCCAGCCCTTCTTGGCGGAGGCTGTAGGTCAGGGCATTATGAAAACACCTCAGAAATTAAATCCATTACTTATGTTTGTACAACACAAAATGGTACGCGAGATGCTGCGGGTGGTGCAGGTGGATTAAGTAGTGGTAGAACAGGTGCTATAGCAGGTGGACGTGGTGCGAATGGTAAGAATGGCGATTATGCTGGTGGCGGCGGTGGTGGCGCAGCTGGACCGGGTTTCACTCCTTCACAAACAGTTAATACCTCTGGAGACAGAAGTGGTAGGGGAGGTTATACATATACATCCACATCGGGGAGCAATTATACTGGTAATGGTGGTGATGGTGGTAATTTCGGTACAGGAAGTGGCAACCATAGAGATGGTAATGGCGGTGGATCATATGGTGGCGGCGGTGGTGGCGCTTGGGCACAAGGCCAAACACTTGGCCTTATTACAGTAGCTGGAGATCAAACTGGTGGTGGTGGCGCTCCTGGTATAGTTTGGGTTGAGTGGATCACAGTAGACGGTACAGTGACGAACACTTGTTATTACGAGGAAAAAGGAAGTATTACTGTTACTGTTGATGGAGCTACTACAGGCCTGACCTATAAGTGGTATAAAGGTGAAACCGTAGATGAAGCCAACCTTCTATCTTCATTTACGGGTGCAACCATTACCAATTGTGAGGCTGGAAAATATACAGTTGTTGTTTTGCATAGTTCGGGATGTGAGGCTAAAAAAACTTTTACAGTTGAAAACCTTTCAAGTGGTTTTGTTATTGCTTCAGCTAGCCCGACTGCTGTAAAATGTTATGGGGAAAATACTGGTTCAATCACTGTTAATACAACGAATGGTGTTAGTCCTGTCACATACAAGGTGGTGGGTTCTAAATATGATGCAAGCAGTTATAGTACCGAATATGGCAGTAGCCTGTCCAATCTACCTTCTGGCAGTTATACGGTTTATGCCCATGATAAAAACAATTGTGTGGTGACATATCAAAATACCGTTACGGTTAGCCAGCCAGCAGCCCCGTTGTCTGTGAGCAGTAAGCCAGGACGAGTGGTTTGTTATAATATGGGTACCGATACTTTGGGAATCCAAGGTGGTACGAAAGAGTATTTTATTGAATGGCGCGTTAAGAATAGCGGTAACCCTTGGCAGATGGAAGAAATGGAAGAGCCAGGAACACTAATTATTCGTAATTTAGGACACTTGGAAAATCCAATTACTTATGAATTGAAAGTGGAAGATGCCAATGAATGTCCGTTCAATACAGAATTTACAATCCAACCATTAATAAATCCAATACCTGCGATAGGTACAATTAAAGATACTACTTGTGGTGGATCACCTTTTGAGGTCAATCCCCGAGAGACTTATTCAACAGTGCCAAATGATGTAGTTTATTCGTGGGGTGCTCCTACGGGTGTAACCGGTGTGCCGGGTTCTTCCCAACCTGAACCAACCATAAATGGCAATATTTTGAATTTTAACCCAGATCCATTATTGGCGATTTATACCGTTACGCCCACTATAGGTGTGAATTGTGTGGGTTCAGAATTTGAGGTTCGGATAGTAGTGGCACAGGGAGGTTCCGCAGCGGCAGATTTTGAATTAAAGGATACTTTGGTCTGTCCGGGAACGAATCTTGGACTTTCCACCTATTTCGATAATATTACTACCGATAATTATGATGTGCTATGGAAATTCGGTGGTGACACAATCGGTGATGTTGTTACGTATCATACACAAACACCTTTTACTTCTTCTGCTACTATAAATATTCCCGAGACACCAGTCACAGATATATACACCTATTCTGTCGTGTTTTTTGACCACAATACCACGTGCAAATCTACGGTCAGTGCGCAAATTTTGGTGGATCTTCCCTCATGGAGTATTGAAGCACCAGCAGGTACGAAAACTGTAGCCTGTATTGATGATGCAGTTCCCCCTCACACTGTAAAAGATGCTAATAATGATGATTATTTGATGCCTAAAGTTACAATTGGATGTGAAGACGGTCAATCTTATTATGCAAAGTATGACACAGTCCCAATTATGGTGATGTCTAATTACAATGAATGTAATACAAAAGTGACCTACACCTATACATACAAGGCAGATAATAATACAACGAACACATGGAAGTATATTTATACGGTAAAAGATACCGTTAAGCCAGAGATTACAACAACCTATTCCCAGGAAGTACCTGTGGTGAACACAAACTGTGTGTTTACCG
>Ga0265298_10003316_pt1 | contig 21408 bp, 19 predicted proteins | sample AusTroGonzalo_MG_3_FD_193486 | JGI IMG/M metagenome (GOLD analysis project Ga0265298, IMG submission 193486) | Bovine rumen microbial communities from tropical cattle in Woodstock, Queensland, Australia - Gonzalo_01 | ecosystem: Host-associated > Mammals > Digestive system > Stomach > Rumen ...
GTTCTTCTTGCGTCATGAGTTCCAATTTTGCATCTTTTCCTAGTAACTGAAACTTCTTTTCCCTGACGATATTTGATGCATTTAGTTTCTCCTTCAATATTCGCGTCTATACCAATTTTATTTAAGAATTTTAGAAAGTCTGTATATGAACAAATGTAGAATGCTTTGTTGTCATCATATGGGTTGTCTTTGTATTTATCATAAATTTCTGCCGCAAGTTCCGGTAATGGGAACCAGACTTTACCTTTGTCTTTTTGCGTTACTAATTTTACTTCATACTTTCCTTCTTTATTAATTTGGACATCATCTCGTGTAAGATTAACAATATCAGAAAACCTTAACGATGTACAACATTGAAATACAAAAGCATCTCGAACTCTATCTAGATGTGGCGAAGCAGAATAATCGAGATTGATTATCCTCAACAATTCTTCTTCTGTGAGATAATTTACTTCCTTTTTACGTTTATCGAGTTTGGGACTGTACTCAAAGAACGAGGGGTTTATTTCATGTTTGTTTTTTTGAGCATCATTGACGAATTCCTTTATTTTTTTGATGTAGTTTTTGATTTTGTCATCGCACATCCTTTTTGAGAGATATTTAATGTAAGAACGCATGAATGTCTCGGACAAAGTGAGGAATGTGAGATTAGGAGCAAATGCTTGCAAATCTTCTTTAAGAAACTGCCATTGCCTATGATAACTATTACTCCAATGTCTATCTGAATTATGGTCATTAATATATTTCTCGAGCAAGTAATAAAACTCATTGCTTTGCTCCTTTTCAGTGCGCATATAACGATAATTATACCTTTCTTTTAATATTGCAGCACACGCCGTTTCATCATTTCGGCGGTAAGCGTCATTGAGATAATTTTCAATAAATGTTACTCTCTCATTTATTTTTTCATTGAGGTCGGAATATGACACTCCATGTACCTTACATCCTTGTTTAACTCTATTTCTGGAATAATCCCATTGTTCGGGTTTAACAGTGATGCCGGTATATAAATCCACTCTTGTTTTTAATTGCTGTCTAATCCTGACAGAACAGTATCCATTCGGCTCAGCCGCGGATAAGCATACAATTGGTAATCTAGGTTGTTTCATATTTTTTATTTCCATTATTATACAAAAAAAGTTTGGTATTTCCAAATATGACATCCACCCATTTATCCACCCAAAAACATGCAAAACAATGCAAAACACCGCAATTTGTTGCAATGCTTTACAATGACGTTCTTGATTGATTTTGTGTTTTTTAGTACATTTGCCTCATAAATGCAAACTGAGGCGACCTCTATATCATAGTCCCACCGGGCACCCCAAAAACAGTAAAGAGGTCGAATTCGACCTCTTTACTGTTTCCGGGGCGCCCGTTTTGGGCACCTTTTTTTAGTTTGCTATTGCAAACGCGCTCCTTCCAGTCGCTTGGCGGCCTCCGGCCGCTCTCGCTCGCATACTCGCTTCGCCCCAATACGTTTTTACACAAGTATTTACACACTTATAAATAATATTTTTTATTTTTGCCGAAAGTGATTATGGGCTATGAAATCAAAAGGTATTAGACATTTGTGGGTAATAGTGGTATGTTCCGTTTTTTCTGTATGCTCATTAGAGAGTTGTTTACAATATGCACTTGATGCTAAAGTGTATTTCAACAATACAACTTCAGACACTATTTTTGTGACAAGTGGCGATGCCTTAATTGGCGAAGTAAACGATAAAGATTTAAATGTTTCTCGCGCTCCTTATTATCTTGAAGGCTCTCTTTCAGTTGGACCAGGGGAATCTTTACTTGTTCTTCGTGAAATCGTTATTTGCGATGCTCCAAAAGAAAGAGATATACCACAATATATGCAGGAGTATTATCCAAACGGACTTAAAATAACCTTGAAGGATGGTAGTACAATAATATATTCACCAGACTCTATTACCACAGACTCTTATTCGCCTTATATAGAGGATTCATATCGCTTTGAATTAGGAGAATCTGCACCTTGGCCATTTGGATGTAAAAGTGGTATTGATGCATTTTATGTTATATCAGATATGAAGTCAAAAGAGTAACTTGCGTCAACTCAAATTATTTTTATATTTGTCGAAAAGGATTAAATGCTATGAAATCAAGAAGTATTAGACATTTGCTGGCAATAGCGGTTTGTTCCGTTATTTATGTTTGCTCATTGGAGAGTTGCAGTAAAAGCAGTGATATGCATATCATTTTTGAAAATGAGACATCGGACACAGTTGTGGTGACTCAGGTTGACGCTATGACTATTGACTCACTTTATCGTATTGAACCGTTTTCTTTACCTCCTAGCATGTCATGTGTCGTAATCAAGGACTACAATCCAAATAACCATATACCATATAGCGATGTTGCTAAATATATAAGAAGATATTTTCCTAATGGGCTAAATATCACATTTCAGAGTGGAAAGACTCTTGCCTATCATCCTGATTCTATTGCTACAGAGCTAAATTCCCCTTATGATGAAGATTCTTACGGTTATAGAAACCCTAACGAATATCCTTCATTTTTAATTGGTGGGAAATCGGATTTCTTTGCTTATTATACTATAAAAGATAATAACGAGAACGATTGATATTTCTTTTTAAAACAAAGTCATAAAGGGATACAGGAAATCAATCTTGTATCCCTTGTTTTTTTATTCTTATTGCTTAGGGATTATTCCTTTCTTCCCCAGGAAAACTTCATTTTACGACGTGAAATGTATATTTTACGTCGAGAAACGTACATTTTACGTCGAGAAATGTACATTTTACGTTGTAAAATAAAGAATTCCCTTAGAAGAAGAGTATTTTTTGTTTCGCTCCCATTAGCTTTCTGACGCACAAAGAGGTTGTAGTTCAGAAATATACACTATCTTTGGAGCATAAAACAACCTTAATACAAACTTGATTGATATGAAGAGATTATTTGCATGGGCAATTATAGCCCTGCCGTTATTGGCAGCTTGTGATGGTGACAAAGTTGGGAATGAAGAGAATAATGGTGGCGGAGGTTCCGGTGATGTGACATTGAGCAAATTGGCCGGTGAGTGGTATCTCAATGTGCCCGATTTATATGAATCACTTGAGGTGTCACTTATAATCAATGCAGACGGATCATTTGTAAATGAGTCTGTTTACTCATATGATAACAATGGCACTAAGGTTATTGTTTCACAGCACCGCGTGGAGGGCAAATACAAGCTTGAAGGTTCGCTTTTAATAGGTAAAGTCACTAAAGCTCAATTTAAGACTTCCGGTTCTGATTGGCAGGATGAAGAGTATGAGGCTGTTGATGATACTGCCAAGGTGAGTTTTCTGCGCAACGAATCTGTATTGTTGATCCAATCTCTATCGCCCGATGAAAGAGATGCCTCATTCTATTTCAAAAAAGGGACAAGTCTTCCTAATAACAAGTCTGAACTTCAGGGCACATGGTACAGTATGGAGACCAGAGATGAAAAAGAAGCTCCCGTTTGCGTGGCTGTAAAGTTTGACGGCGATAGCATAGACCTTATCGTTGTTCCATGGAGCCAGCGTTTTATCTGCAAATACAAGTATGAGGATGGCATTGTGTCCAGTGACGGTGAGGTTACGTTCCGTACGCTTTGGCATGAAAATGGTGCAAATGAACTGAATGAGGAAGACCCGTTTGCTTCAGAGTGGCTTCCCACTTATGACCCTGAGCAATATACTGGAAATCTTACAGATGGATTCTCATTCCCGTTCATAGTTGACGGCAATACGGGCTACTGCATATTTGTGGGTCCTTCTATTATCTATAACAAACAGTAAATACTATGTATTATTACAAGAGGCTTCAGGAAGCCAACAAGATGAGGGACTACTGGGGTGACCGCAAGTTCAAGTTCCATCAGAGGACGCTGGGAGAGCATTTCATTCAGAAACGTATGGATGAAAAAGCCAGGAACGCTGCTGAAGACAAAACTGAGAATCAGGAGTAAAGTGAGAAAATGGTGCCAAACGGAACCGTCCCCAATGGCACCATTTTGCTACAGGCGTTCGCCGCAATGCTTGCAGTAGTTGGCGTTCAGGTCAGTCTTCTCGTTGCAGCGTGGGCATCGGCCGTCCTTGCCTTTCTTCTTGGTGGTGTCAATCATTGTGGCCGATACGATACCGGTGGGTACGGCTATGATGGTGTAACCCAGAATCATGACTATTCCGGACAGAAACTTGCCCAGTGCGGTAACAGGCGTGATATCGCCGTATCCCACTGTGGTCAGAGTGACTATTGCCCAGTATATGCTGGTGGGAATGCTTGTAAACAGGGTTCCGGGCGTACCGCTCTCAACTATATACATTATGGTGCCCAGTATGCACACCAATACCACCACGAACATGAAATAGACCAGAATCTTGATAAGGCTCTTGCGTATGCTCTCCAGCAACAGGTAGCCCTCGTTCAGGAAAGCGAACAGCTTGAGCACGCGGAATATGCGGAACAGTCGGAAAGTACGCATCAGGGCCAGATACCTTAGAGGCGGGAAGAACACGCTTAGCAGCTGGGGCAGGGTAGCCATAAGGTCTATGATACCGAAGAAACTGAGTACATACTCACGCTTTACCGGCGAGCAATAAACCCTGAGCACATATTCAATGGCAAACAGAATGCTCAGAACGTATTCAAGGACAATGATTGAGGCTTTGAGGATTCCCACACCGGTAAGCTCCATGTTGACTAGAGCCTGGAACGAGAAGTCATCGACCTTGAGCACGCTTTCCAATGACGCTATGACTATGCACAGCGCTATTGCTATCATTATGGTTATGTCAACCGGCTTGGAAAGCGGATCGGTTCCTTCAAACAGTATCCTGTAAAGCCTCTCTTTGTCCTTGATTATTGCAATCAGTTTCTTCATTTATACGGGTCCTTGGAGCCGGGCTTCCAGGTGCAGCCGTTTGCCAGGATAGGATAGACTACCGACGGGAAGCAGAGGCTCTGGTAAATAGTATATTCGTTGTTCTGATAATTGTCCAAAACATCTATGTAGGCACGCTCACGTGGAGTAGTGTTGCGGCTGATGGCGGGATAGCTGGGATAGTTGCGCACGTAGTTGCCTGCGCCGAACACCAGTATTCCCGGGCGAGGGCCCCAGCCCTGCTCAATGGTGTAGGCACTTTCGCGGTCATGCGGCCAGTGAACCTGGTTGAATCCCAGTGTGGTCATGTAGCACTTGCCCAGCGGGTTCAGACCCAGTGCGTAGTCCATCATCTGGCTTACCACGTCTATGTATTCCTGCTTGCCGGTGAGTTTCCACATAAGCACAATGGGGAATGTATATTGTCCCTGTGCCACATTGCTGCCCCACCAGTTCACGTTCATGGGAGCGCCGTTGGGGTAGGCGTTCTCGGCAAATGCAGCAATCTGCTTATCCACTACAGCCTGCAGGGCATCCTTGAATACCTTTATCGTAGCGGCATCGGTCTTGCTGGCGGGAGCCAGTATGTAGCTGAAGAAATATGATGTCAGCCAGCCGCGCTCGGCAAAGATCTCGGAACCCTGGTTGTATGTGGTGAGAATCTGCTCTGCATCATTGGCGTGTGTCTTTATGTAGTTGTGGCACTCGGCATTGCCGGTCATCAGGTATTTCTCAACATTGTAATACATCTGGAATGTGGCGGGCATCTCACGGTTACGCTCGGCGTAGCTCTTTACTGATGCACTGTGGGCCAGTTCCGCACGTGATGCATACTCCTTGCTCTTGGCCTCATCATAAGGCTTGATTATGCGGGCAAAATGATAGAACAGTCCCGATGCCCAAGCCGATGTACGTGGGTCAAGTGTCTCGGAGCCGAACAGGTGGTCCTCAAAGTCGTATGTAGTAAAGGGTGAGTATCCGTTGGTCTCTGTTCCCCAAGGAATCTGACCGTCCTCCTCCTGGAAATATTTCCAGAACATGGTACCCCATTCAGCCTCGTCAAGAATGTCGGGTATTCCGTTGCCCTTGCCCAGTATGTTGAAGTTCTCATCAAACTTGTCAGGGATGTTGAACTGGTTATCGGTAAAGAGCTCGGGGAATGCCTCGAATGTGGTGAGCAGTGTGCTGGGCACATCCATGTGGTAGGTGCGGCGGTCGGCATCGCCGGCATCATGATAACCGCCCCATGCCTTGATGGTGGGCTCGGTGCCCTTTACGACCAGACGGGCCTCACCTATGCGGTCGTATGTCTGGTAGATGACTTCGTGGCATCGTTTGGTGCGGTAGCTGAAATCAGAATACGGTTCAATGATCTGGATTCCGCAGCGCTGGTTAAAGAGTGAACGGAAACTGATGTATGACAGCTTCTGTGAGAACTGGCCACCTACGCCGAACGGGTATGATGAGCCGTAGCCGTCAACTACAATGCGGTACGGGCCACCCTCGGGAACATCCGAAAGGTCTATGCGATATACGAAATCGCCCGATGAACGGTCTTCACCAATCTGGGTAAGCCTGCCAGAACATATCTTCTTGCCTAATTTGGCCTTTCGGATAAGTTTCTTGCCTTTCACGCCCTTGTCCTTCACCTTATATACGGTGTATTCCGGAAGAGCTCCTTCTATCTTGCGTACGCCGCCGTCACCCACATAGATGGCCATATTGGCAAAACGCTTGGTTGACAATGCGCTGTAAGCCACCTGATTGGTCTTTATGGCCTCACAATATACATCCTTGTCCTTGAATTTGAACTTGTATGTTCCGTATGGAGTCTCAATATTGTACTTCTGACCGTTCTGGAGGGTGGGGACAGTCAGATAAATGAAATGGTCGCATTGGTCAGCTGCGGCAGCTTCCCGGTTCACACCAAGAACAGCTGTTCCGTTCACTTTCCATTGTAAGGGATCAGAAATGTCCACTTCATTCACATCAAGCGTATCGCTGGTGTAAAACAGTTCAATCACATTGTTGGAGGCAGTGCGTATCTCCTGGATAGTCAGTTTTGCGCTTGCCTCAAATGACAGCATCAGTGCTGCTGCGGTTATCAGTACAGTTCTCATATTGATAGGTTAGTTATTGGAATACTGGAATGCAAAGAAAACAACTTTTATCCAAAAAACCAATTTGTGCCCGCAAAAGCCTATGAAAAGCCCCTTCTGTGTCATTCCGGAACGACGCTGTAGGTGCCGTTACTGTTCTGTTGCGGGCGCAGGGTGCGGTTGGGGTGAAGGTCATAGCCGTTCATGCGCGTTATGTTACCGATCCTGAGCAGATGTAGCGTTACTGCCAGTCCGTGGTCTGTGTTGGGAGCGCTCATGTTTGAAATGTAGTTGCCCAGTGACCATACGGTAAGATGTTCCGATGCGCGTCCGCGGTAATCGGGCAAGGTGCGTACAGGCTGTACTACGTGGGGATGACCTCCTATTATATGGTCCACACCGTGTGCGTAAAGCCAGTCCTCAAGTTTTTTCTGGCTGTTGTCGGGCCTTGTCATGTATTCTGTGCCCCAGTGCATGCATGCTATTATGCAGTCGGCTTTAAGCTTCTTGGCGCGGGCTATGTCGGCCCTTATTATTGTTGTGTCTATGTAATTGACTATGCAAGGCTCGGTTACGGTTATGCCGTTGGTATCGTAAGTGTAGTTGAGCAGGGCTATCCTTATTCCGTCATGTTCAGTTATGAACGGATAGAGTGAATCGCGCTCGGCCTGGTTCCGGTAGGTGCCCAGGTGGGCTATTCCCAGACTGTCCAGTACGTCAAGGGTTCGTATCAGGCCGCGGTTGCGGCAGTCAAGGCAATGGTTGTTGGCGGTCAGGAATATGTCAAAGCCTGCATCCTTCACTGCCTGTGCAAGCTCATCGGGTGAGCAGAAGTTGGGATAGCCGGAGTAGGGCGGGCCTCCCAGTGTGGTCTCAAAGTTGCAGACGGCAATATCGGCAGCATTGATTTCCGGTTTTACCTGACTGAAACAGTCATCGTAGCAGTATGTGCCGTTGGCTCTGCGTGCCGCCTGTAGCTGCTCCTTATGCTGCATCACGTCGCCTGCAAAGTAGATTGATGCATGTCCGGTAAGCCTGGCTCCGGCGTTTTGTGCCAAAACCGTGACGTGGGCGGTCATTATGAGGATTGTTGTCAGCAGCATGCATGAAAGAGTAAACCGCACGGGGTGTCCATGCGGCTTGACTGTATCTGTACTGCTGACAGGGTGTGTCATAGCAGTTGGTTATTAACGGTATATGCTTTTCTGACCGGCCAGAAGCGTGTTCTTCATAAGCGAGCAGATGGTCATGGGGCCAACGCCGCCGGGAACAGGAGTGATGTAGCTGCATTTGGGCGCAACCTCGTCAAACTTAACGTCACCGCACAGACGGAATCCGCTTTTCTTGGTTGCATCGGGCACGCGGGTGGTACCTACGTCAATGATTACGGCACCCTCCTTGACCATATCGGCCTTAACGAATCCGGGCTGGCCCATGGCGGCTACTATGATATCGGCCTGCAGGCATTCTTCCTTGATGTTTGCGGTGTGGCTGTGGCAGACGGTTACGGTGCAGTCACCGGGATTGGACTTCTGCATGAGCAGTGTAGCCATGGGCTTACCCACTATGTTGCTTCGGCCCAGTATGACGCACTTCTTGCCACGTGTCTGTATGTTGTAGCGTCTGAGCAGTTCCAGTATGCCGTTGGGTGTGGCCGATATGAAGCAGGGCAGGCCAATGCTCATGCGGCCAACGTTGATTGGATGGAAACCATCTACATCCTTGCGGTAGTCAATAGCCTCAATCACGTGCTGCTCATTGATATGCTTGGGCAGGGGGAGCTGGACTATGAAACCATCTACATCGGGGTCATTGTTGAGTTCTGCAACTTTTGATAACAGGATATCCTCGGTGATGTCACTCTCAAACCTGATGAGCGTGGATTTGAATCCGCACACCTCGCACGCCTTTACCTTTGCTGCAACGTATGTCTCGCTTCCTCCGTCGTGACCCACCAGAATAGCTGCCAGATGGGGGCGTTTCTCACCTCTCTCTACCATTGCGGCTACCTGGGCCGCAATCTCCTGCTTAACCTGTTCGGCTACTGTCTTACCGTCTATTAACTGCATGTTATATAGTTGTGTTTATCTTCTCATCATTGAACCCATGTTAGGCAGTTTGGCTCCGGCCACGTTCTTCATCATCTTGCGGGTCTGCTCAAACTGCTTTATCATACGACTTACCTCCTGTATTGACTGGCCGCTGCCCTTGGCAATGCGGTTGCGGCGCGACTGGCTCTTGTCAAGCAGCTCGGGGTTGGTGCGCTCGGCCGGCGTCATGGAGTAAATCATGGCTTCTATGCCTTTGAATGCGTCATCGTTTATGTCAATATCCTTGATAGCCTTGCCTACACCGGGAATCATGCCCATCAGGTCCTTCATGTTGCCCATCTTCTTGATCTGGCCTATCTGCTCCAGAAAATCGTTGTAGTCAAACTTACCCTTGCCCATCTTTTTCTGAAGACGCTTGGCCTGCTCGGCATCAAAGTTCTCCTGGGCTCGTTCCACGAACGATACTATATCGCCCATGCCCAGTATGCGGTCGGCCATGCGGTCAGGGTGGAATACATCGAAGGCATCCATCTTCTCACCCGTACCAACAAATTTGATGGGCTTGTCAACGACTGTGCGTATGGATAGAGCTGCACCGCCACGGGTGTCGCCGTCCAGCTTGGTCAGTATCACGCCGCTGAAGTCCAGGCGCTCGTTGAACTCACGGGCGGTGTTCACGGCATCCTGACCGGTCATGGAGTCAACCACAAAGAGTATTTCATTTGGATTTACGGCTTCCTTTATGGCGGTTATCTCCTGCATCATCATCTCGTCTATGGCCAGACGGCCGGCGGTATCGATGATTACCACGTCAAAGCCCTTGGCGCGTGCCTCCTTTATAGCGTTCTGTGCTATTTCAACGGGCTTGTTGTTGCCGGGCTCGGTATAGACTGTAACGCCTATCTGCTCGCCCAAAACCTTGAGCTGGTCAATGGCGGCTGGACGATATACGTCGCAGGCTGCCAGCAACGGCTTCTTGGCGCGCTTGGTCTTGAGCAGGTTGGCCAGCTTGGCGCTGAATGTGGTCTTACCGGAACCTTGCAGACCGGCCATCAGAATGACGGCGGGATGCCCTTTTATGTCTATGTCAACAGCCTCGCCGCCCATAAGTGCGGCCAGTTCATCATGGACTACCTTAACCATAAGCTGGCCGGGACGTACCGATGTGAGCACGTTCATGCCCAAGGCCTTCTCTTTTACGGTATCGGTGAACTGCTTGGCTACCTTGTAGTTTACATCGGCGTCAAGCAGGGCTTTGCGTACGTCTTTAAGGGTTTCGGCTACATTGACTTCGGTGATTTTACCTTCACCTTTCAGTATCTTAAGTGACCTTTCAAGTCTTTCAGACAGATTTTCAAACATGGACTTTTTGTTTTGGTTTGCAAAGATACAAAAAAGGTCGCAATTTGCAGGGGCACAAAGGGGACGGTTCTTTTTGTGCCCCCCTTTCCAAGAGAACTTTTTGGGGTATCAGTATCTGAAACTACGCGCTTCGCGCTATCCCTCCCACGCCTTTGGCGCGGGCCCCTCCCTCTAACACGCCGAGGGTGGCGATGGTTTCCGATACCGATACCCCAAAAAGTTCAGTGCATCTTGGAATATTATCAAGGGCACAAAAAGAACCGTCCCCAGTGGCAATCGCAGACTCAGCGGCCAGCTAGGTAGAGCATCTGGCTGATTTCTTCATTGAAACGGCGGGCGGCAATGAGTTTCTCCAGGGTCAGGTGCATGCGGTAACGCCAGTAGTTGTTGGAATCGGCGGGGACGTTGATGCGTTCTGTGCGCGGGTCTTTGGCGCGAAGTGAACTGCTCATGGAGAGCCAGTCCTGAAGCGGGAATATTGCCAGCATTGATGGCGATGCCAGATGGGCCGATATCACGCTGGTGCATGCGGCTGTGGTGGCCTTGTGTACGGGAATCACGTGGTTGGGCTCCATCTCATCCTCTATCCAGGCGCGCAGCACGCTCATATCATGCGTGGATGTGGTGCAGACTGACATATATGGATATGTGGCCGGGTCCGATACTTTCACGCCCATGTTCTTGGGCATACGCTGGACCTCAAGAGTCAGGATTCGCAGGCGGTCCATCACTTCCGGTACGCAAGCCGGAATCATTCCCAGATCCTCGCCGCACACAAGCATGTCGGTGGCCTCAATGAGAGTAGGCAGTTTTGACATGGCCGAATCACACCAGAAATTGTTGTTGCGGCTGTAGTAGAATTCGTCGTGGAGTCTGCGGAATGCAGTTTGATCATCCTCAGACAGCCATCTGAATACTGCTGTGTCAAATGCATTTATGCGCGGATGATAGGTGCCGGGCCGATGTGTGTCCTCCAGGAACAATACGTTTGTCTCAGGTGTGCCTGCGGGTGCGGTGGCGTGCATGGCCGGATTGAACGGGAATCCTTTGTCCCACATTTCCTGCGGTGTGTATGTGAGTGCGGGATTGAAGCGTCCCATCAGTCCGCTGTTATATTGCAATGGAACTTCCCAAATTCTGAAGAATCCCAACAAATGGTCTATGCGGTAGGCGTCAAAGTAGTCGGACATCTTGCGGAAACGGGCTACAAACCATGAGTATCCGTCGCGGGCCATATTCTGCCAGTTGTAGGTGGGCATTCCCCATTTCTGGCCATCTACGGCAAAGGCATCGGGTGGAGCGCCGGCCTGGCAGTCTGTGTGGAAAAGCTCGGGATGTATCCATACGTCGGCGCTATGACGGTTCACTCCTATGGGTATGTCACCTTTGAGCAGGATGCCTTTACGGTTGGCATATTTCTTTACATCGGTAAGCTGCTTGTCCAGATGGAACTGGATAAAGTAATGCTTGCGGATTTCGCGGTAGCGGTCATTGCCGGGGGTGCAGAAACGGTCCAGCAGGGCAGGGGAATATTCGCGCTCCTTCCACTGGTTGAAATCGGCAGTACCGTACTTGTCGCGCAGGTAGCAGTAGAGCGCATACGGTTCCAGCCATGTGCGGTTGGCATTGAAAAAAGTCTTATACTCCTTAGTTCTGAAACACTGTTGGCCAAACCGTGCGTACAGTCGGTCCAGATATTCGTTCTTGAGCCTGAATACGCGTTCATAGTCTATGGCGTCAAGGGAGTTGAGTTCCTTGCGTTCCTTCTGCGCGTGTCTGATGAATTGTTTGTCATCAAGCTCTCCAACCTGTTCCAGGTCTATGTAGATGGGGTTGAGTGCAAACGATGAGTTTGCGCTGTACGGGTATGAGTCCCTCCATGTTCCGGTCATGGTTGTGTCATTTACAGGAAGGGTCTGGATGATGCTCTGCCCTGTGGCGGCAGCCCAATCCACAAGCAACTTAAGGTCAGTGAACTGGCCTATCCCATAGTCCCTCTCACTGCGCAGTGAAAATACCGGGATAGCCGTGCCGGCCCCTTTCCAGCGAGGGCGGTTGCATAGATGTACGTAAGGTATGGCTACGGTGCGCTGTTCCATCTCATTGCCATTGTAATCTTTCCAACGGTCAGACAGTACAAGACGTTTGGCGCGGGTATATGGAATGGAGTGCAGCGATCCCTCTTCACGGCGGGTTATGCTTCCGTCTGTCTGCACCATGTAGAAGTATGTTATGTCGCCGGCAGTAATCTCATCGTCATCGGTCTCATAGTCCGTGAACCATGTGCCTGCGCCGTTGTTGGCCATGTCAAGGCATATCTGTGTGCCGTCAGACATGTTCAGGCACAGGTATAGATTCTCGCCCCATCGGGTTATGTATTCTATCTGGAAATGTATCTGCATAACAACTTGCTGAATGTGGAAAAACCGGATGCACAAAAATAGTCAATATTCCGAAAAAAGAGAGGGTGATACCCATGATTTCAGAGTTTTCAACTGTCAGATGAAAGTTATCAACAATTACTAAAATTCCGTGAAATTTTCTTTTACAATAAGGAACGCGAAATTATTTTTGCTAACACGAAAAAAACAAAAGTAAACAAATCATAACCAAAACAATTATCAATCATGGAGTTAAAACAGGATGGCATTTATGATGCCAGTACCCTTGGGGGTGGTAAAATGTTTGTGCTTGGTTGCCAGCACATGTTCGCTATGTTTGGCGCTACCGTTCTGGTTCCGCTTCTTACAGGTCTGTCAGTATCGGCTACACTGCTGTTTGCAGGTATCGGCACACTGATTTTCCATTTGTTCACAAAGATGAAAGTTCCCGCATTCCTGGGCTCTTCATTTGCATTCCTGGGCGGATATGCCGCAGTGAAGGAATTCGGCGTGGGTCTTGGTCTGACAGAGAGCGTCTCTCTTACATATGCCTGCATAGGCGTATTCTGCGCAGGTCTGCTCTATTTTGTGCTGGCCGCCCTGTTCAAGTTCTACGGCGTACGTCGTACCATGCGTTTCTTCCCGCCCGTAGTAACCGGTCCTATCATCATCTCCATCGGTCTTATCCTGTCATCGAGCGCCATCAACAACTGCCAGACCAACTGGTGGATTGCACTGCTGGCTATCCTTATCATCGTGATCTGCAACATCTTTGGTAAGGGCATGATCAAGATCATTCCTATCATTCTGGGCGTTATCGGTTCATATATCGTAGCAGCATGCTTCGGACAGGTTGATTTCTCGGCCGTAAAGGAGGCATCATGGTTCGGAATGCCTTTTGCATGGGAGAATACGGCTTTTGCTGTTCTCAAGAATCCTGACTGGTCATTCGTTTGGACAGCAATCATTGCAATCGTTCCAATTGCATTTGCAACCATGATTGAGCATATCGGTGATATTGCAGCCATCTCATCTACATGTAACCGCAACTACATTGGCGATCCCGGTCTGCACCGCACTCTTGTAGGTGACGGCTGCGCTACCGCTCTGGCCGCCCTGTTCGGTGCTCCCGCCAACACCACATACGGTGAGAATACCGGTGTGCTCAACCTTACCAAGGTGTATGACCCCAAGGTTGTTCGCATTGCTGCCTGCCTGGCTATTGTATTCTCATTCTGCCCCAAGTTCGCCCAGATTATCTACGCTATGCCTACTGCAACAGTTGGTGGTGTATCTCTGGTGCTTTACGGTATGATATCGGCAGTAGGTGTACGTAACTTGGTTGAGAATAAGGTTGACTTTACAAACAACCGCAATGTGCTCATTGCCGCCCTGATCCTGGTGCTTGCCATCGGTATCAACTTTGGTCCCGGCAGCGTTTCATTCGGTAAGGTTTCTCTGTCAGGTCTGGCAGTTGCCGCTCTGGTAGGTATCATCCTGAATGCAATCCTTCCCGGTAACGACTTCCACTTTACCGGTGATTATGCCAGTGGTAAGCGCGCTACGGCCGAGGGTCAGGATCTGCCCGAGGAGTTCAAGAAGCCTCTGCATGACGATCCCAAGTATAACGGATAAACAATTACACAATACATTATTCATTTATTAACTCTAAAAGTTCTGATATGAAAAAAATCGTTGCTTTTGCAGGTTTAAGCCTGCTCGCAGTAGGTGCTTTTGCACAGACCAATTTACAGGTGTTCTACGATTTCGGTAAGGATCGTAAGTATATTACCTCTACTCTCGAAATGTTCAAGTCCGATAATTGGGGTAATACATTCTTCTTTGTTGACTATGACTACAACTGGAAAGACGGTAAGGATAAAGTAATATCCCCTAACAGCACTTACATGGAAATTGCACGTTGTTTCAATTTCTGGGGTGAATCAGCACTTGCTCCCTTCAGCCTGCAGGTTGAGTATAATGGTGGTGTAGGATCATATTATTATGATGAGGGTGCTATACGTTATCATGCTCCTTATTTTGTAGAAAACGCCTGGTTGTTTGGTGTGGACTATTTCCTGCACAGTGAGGATTTCAGTAACACATTCAATTTCAAGGTCCTCTACAAACATTGGGCAGTAAGCGAAGGAACTCCGCTTCAGTTCACATTTGTATGGGGCATGCAGAACCTGTTTGGTGTAGAAGGACTCCGTTTCTCGGGATTTGCTGATTTCTGGGGACAGAAGCAGGATTTTGGTGATAAGAAAACAGATTGGGTTTTCATCTCAGAGCCTCAGCTTTGGTATAACATAGGTTCACTCTTCAATTGCCCGAACTTTAACATCGGCGGTGAGGTTGAGCTTTCCAACAATTTCACCCAGGAGGGATTCATGGTTAATCCTTGCATCGGTGTAAAGTGGGATTTCTGATTTGGTCTATCTATAGTGGAATAATTTATAAATTGGGCAATTATGTCATTCCTGAAAGTTTTAGGGTTTGATCCCGAGAAGCACAATGTCAAGACTGAGATTGTGGCCGGTATCACCACTTTCCTGACCATGGCTTATATTCTTGCAGTCAACCCGGATATATTCGGTGCGCTGGAGGGTATGGGCATGCCTAGAGGTGCTGTATTTACCGCTACAGCATTTGCTGCCATAGTAGGTACTCTGGTTATGGCTTTGTATGCCAAGAAGCCTTATGCGCTTGCTCCGGGATTGGGCCTCAATGCATTCTTTGTTTATACTGTTTGCCTCACCATGGGTTACAGCTGGCAGTTTGCATTGACCGCCGTCCTTATTGAAGGTATCATTTTTATCATCCTTACCGTAACCAACATCCGTGAGGCTATCATCGATGCCATTCCGTCTGCGATGAAGAGTGCTGTAAGTGCCGGTATCGGTCTGTTTATAGCATTCATCGGTATGGTTAATGCCGGTATTATCGTTGATGACGGCGGTACAATCATCAGTCTTGGTACCATTACAAGCGGTACTGCACTGCTTGCTCTGATAGGTCTGGTTATCACCTCTGTGATGATGATTCTCAAGGTACCCGGCTCTATCCTGATAGGTATTATCGTTACCGCTATCATCGGTATCCCGTTCGGTATCACCAAGTTTGACGGTGTGGTAAGTTCTGTTCCTTCAATTGAACCTATCCTCTGCAAGTTTGAGTGGCACAACATCTTCTCCGTTGATATGCTGATAGTTGTGTTTACATTCCTGTTCATAGATATGTTTGACACAATCGGAACTGTCATCGGCGTATCAAAGAAGGCCAATGCCATTAATCCTGACGGTACAATTCCAGGCGTCAAGAAGGTCCTCATGGCCGATGCCATTGCAACCGTAGCAGGTGCAGCTTTCGGTACCAGCACAACTACTACTTATGTTGAGAGCGCATCAGGTGTTGCATCTGGCGGACGTACTGGTCTGACTTCATTTACAGTAGCAATCTGCTTTGCCATCGCACTGTTCTTTGCTCCTGTATTCCTGGGTATCCCTTCAGCAGCTACTGCTCCTGCTCTGATACTGGTAGGTGTAATGATGATGTCATCAATCAAGGATGTGGACTTTGATGATTTCTCGGAGTGCGTTCCTGCATATATCACAATGATTGTAATGCCTCTGGCATACAGCATCTCCGATGGTATCATGCTGGGTCTTATCTCTTATGTTGTGCTTAACGCCCTGAGCGGAAAGTTCAAGAAGATAAGCATCATGATGTGGATTCTTGCAATCCTGTTCATCCTTAAGTATACAATACATATAGGCGGCTGATTCCTGCTCTGCAGGAAAAATCAAGGGCGGTTCCCGTTTAGGAGCCGCCCTGTTTATTTGAATCTGCTTAATAAATCCTTTACCGGTTTATGTTTCTTATATTGCCGGTGGTAGTATCAAACGTGATCTTTGTATCTGCGTGCTTACCCATGACTGTCGATGAGATAACTTCAACGTTTCCGAACTGTGCTATCTGTACATCCTCTTCCAGGAAGCTCTTGCGGTTGTTGTAAATCTTTACTTCGGCACGTCCGGGAATACGGTAGTACAGGAATGGTCCTTTGTCTCTCTTTCCCAAACGTTTGGATTTATTGGAACCGGTTTCGTCCGATTGGCTTTTCAGCATTTCCCGGTCTGTCAGGTCAATCCATACAGGCTCGCCTGCCAGATTGTCAACCGGCAGTACGCCCAGTTTTGATGAGAACCTGAAAAGTATCTGTTTGGTAATGGGCTTGTCCGGGTTGACTTCTATGGTGAAAACGTGCTCCTGTATATCATTTGTGCCGGTGAACAGTGTGAGCAGCGCGTTTTCCTGTTTTGTCAGGTATTCCAGGATATATACCGTCGATTCTCCGTCCGTAGGTATGTAGTCGGCCTGTCCGCGTGTTATTGAATTGCGGCTCTCACGTATGTTGTATATCTCCTTGGCTGTCAGTTCTGCCATCTTGGATGTGGAGCCGGCCATGAGAATCTCCTCGGTCATATAGTCCTGGGGATTGATCTTTTCCTTCTCTTCTACGTCGGTTTTAACCGGCTCAGGAGAGGATGGCTCATCCGTGTCATGCGTGTTTACAGCTGCTATGATTCCGTCATTTGTAAGCACAAAATACGGCCTGTTGCCTTTGTCGGGAAAACTTAAGGTGTAAAGGTTGTCCTTGTCGGGTGTTCCGTATGCCGAAACTGTAATACCGGTAATCTCCCATGCCTCTTGGGCTTTGTCCTTGACATCGGACAGCCTGAGGTAACGCTCGGCGTATCGGGAGAATTCGCCAGGCTTGAAAGTTTCGCGGCGTGTGGTAACAGTGACTCTGAGCTTGGTCTTGGGGAGCCAATAAGAAACCGCATCCTGGGTTATTCCGGGAGAGTAGGGAGCCGATGTTCCCTGAGCCGCCATACTCATGCATCCTATGGCGAACCCTATCATCAGTACTGTTTTCCTTAAATTCATATTCATTTGTTTTCTGTCATTTCCAACCATGCGTTCGGTAAATGTGTTATTATATCGGCCGATGTCATGGCTATGGTGCTTAGTTCCTGAGCAGCCTTGTCGCCGGCCAGTCCATGTATGAATGCTGCAACCACGGCGGCATGCAGGGCACTGTATCCTTGTGCCAGAAATGCCAGCACTATTCCTGTAAGCACGTCGCCCGAACCGGCCGTAGCCATTCCGTTATTGCCGGTAGTGTTTATGAAAGCCTTTCTTTGAGGCGTAACCGTGACTGACGGCGCCCCTTTGACTATCACCGTGATTCCCGTGTTTTCTGCCAGGTCCAATGCCTTGGCAATCATTTCATTCCAATCTTTGCTGATACCGGTCAGCCTGGCTAGTTCACCGGGGTGGGGTGTCATCACTGAACCTGCCGGGACATATTCCAGCATGTGACTGTTAAGGGAGATGATGTTCAGTGCATCGGCATCAAGTACCATAGGGCAGGTCGCGGTCTTGAGCAGCTTATCAAGAACGGCAGTCTGTGAATCGGCTTTGCCCAGCCCCGGGCCGGCGCCAATAGCATTGTAACGGCTAATGTCAGGATTGGCATACAGGTCATCGGCAGGTATGGTCATGGCCTGGGGAACGGATATCTGCAATATGTCATTGTTGCATGACGGCGTGCAAACCGTAAGCAACCCCACGCCTGAACGCAGGCATGCACGGGCTGACAGTATAGCCGCACCCGCCATTCCGTGACTGCCTGCATAGAGCAAAGCATGCCCGAAGTCTCCCTTATGGGCCTGCTGTGGACGGCTCTTGAAAAGACATCTAATGTCTGCTTGGTCAAGAACCTCTATATTGCCGGGTGGCAGCAGTTTTTCCAGGGCTTTTTTAGTTTCCTCTATGTAAGCTTTATCCATATTTTGGCAGATACACATGGCAAATGTACATCTATTTTGTTAAAAAAAGGCCAATCTTGATGTCCTGCTCATAAATTAAGGAGTGATTATCGGTTTTGGCACTTGTTTTTTAAGTATTTTTGCATAATAAAACAAAACGTTTTCACTAAGCATTGAGTGATATGGGAACCATTCAGGTAAAAGACCGTGAGTTTGAGGTTTTTCTCAAGGAAGATGAGATACAGAAAGAGGTAAAGAGGGTAGCAGGCGAGATAAGCCGTGACTACGAGGGTAAGGAACCTCTGTTCCTTTGTATCCTTAACGGTGCATTCATGTTCGCTGCCGACCTGCTCAAGAACGTTACGGTGCCGTGCAACGTCTCTTTTGTCAAAGTGGCATCATATCAGGGCACTGATACTACCGGTAAGGTCAAGGAGCTTATGGGCCTGCAGGAATCGGTTGAGGGCCGCCACGTAATAATTGTTGAGGATATTGTCGATACCGGATATACTATGCGTGACGTGCTGGATTCCCTTAAGGAGAAGAATGCCGCATCAGTCCAGGTTTGCGCCCTTTTGTGCAAACCCGATAAGCTCAAGGTTGATATAAACCTGAAATACCTGGCCATGAATATTCCCAACGGTTTTATTGTGGGCTATGGCCTGGATTATGACGGGTTCGGACGCAACTCCCGTGATATTTATAAGATTGTAAAATAAATTTATCATAGAATGGACAACATCGTTATTTTTGGCGCTCCCGGTTCGGGCAAGGGAACGTACAGTGCTGCCCTGGTTGAGAAATTCGGCTACAACCACATATCAACCGGTGATGTGTTGAGGGCCGAGATCAAAGCCGGCACTGAACTGGGCAATATCGCAGAACGTTATATTGAGAACGGCCAGCTCATTCCGGATGACCTGATAATTGATATGCTTGCAAGTGTGTATGACACTATGCGTGATGGTCCGGGCGTGATATTTGACGGATTCCCGCGTACAATAGTGCAGGCCAAGGCCCTGAAGGAGATGCTTCAGGAGCGTGGTGAAAAGATTTCGGTAACGCTTAATCTCATAGTAAGCGAGGATGTTTTGATGGAGCGCCTGCTCAATCGCGCCAAGGTAGAGGGCCGTGCCGATGACAATGAGGAGACCATCAAGAAACGTTTCAATGTGTATCATACCCAGACTCATCCGCTCATAGAGTGGTTCAAGAAAGAAGGGGTGCTTTCCGAGTTCACTTTCAAGGGTGACAAGGATAAGATGATAGCAGAAATCATAGACAAGGTAGCTTCAATCTGAGCTACCTTTATTATATATGGCAGAATCCAATTTTGTAGATTACGTAAAGATATTTTGTCGTTCCGGCAAGGGTGGCAGGGGTTCGGCGCATCTGCGTCATGACAAGTATATCCCCAACGGCGGCCCTGATGGTGGTGACGGCGGCAAGGGTGGTAGCGTTATCCTTAAGGGTAACCGCAACTACTGGACGCTGCTTCACCTGCGTTATGAACGCCATGCTTTTGCCGGCAACGGCGGCAACGGCGGCAGCAACAAGTGCTTTGGCAAGGACGGCGATGATATTATCATAGAGGTTCCATGCGGAACGGTGGCATACGATGCCGAAACAGGCGAATATCTGTGCGACATTACTGATGACGATCAGGAGGTGGTTCTGCTCAAGGGTGGTCGCGGAGGTCTGGGCAACTGGCATTTCCGTACAGCCACACGTCAGGCTCCCCGTTTTGCGCAGCCGGGTGAACCCGCTCAGGAGCGTATGGTAGTGCTGGAACTTAAGCTGTTGGCCGATGTAGGTCTGGTGGGCTTTCCCAATGCCGGTAAATCCACGTTGCTTTCAGCCATATCGGCAGCAAAACCCAAGATTGCAAACTATCCGTTCACAACACTGGAACCCAATCTGGGCATAGTGTCTTACCGTGACGGAAAATCATTTGTGATGGCCGACATTCCCGGTATTATTGAGGGTGCCAGCGAGGGTAAGGGCCTGGGGCTCCGTTTCCTTCGTCATATAGAGCGCAATTCGCTCCTGCTGTTCATGGTTCCTGCCGATACCGATGACATTACGCGTGAATACATGATTTTGCTTAATGAACTTGAGCAGTTTAATCCTGAGATGCTTGACAAGCAGCGTGTGTTGGCCATAACCAAGTGTGACCTTATAGACGAGGAACTGATGGGCATGCTGGAGCCAAACCTTCCGGCCGATATCCCGCACGTGTTCATATCGGGAGTGAGCGGACTGGGGCTGCAACAGCTCAAGGATGTGCTGTGGAAGGAACTCAACAGCGAAAGCAACAAACTGGATGCCACCTGGAAGACGGAGCATATTGTACATCGTTCCAAGGATGCCGGAGAGCTTCATAACGAGTTGGTTGCGGCCGGAGCAGACTTTGAGTTTGACTTTGACGACCTGCCGGATGATGACCTGGACGATGACCTGGAGGAGGTGGAAGTTGAGCTGGATTAAATATACAGTAAGTTTATTTTTATCTTGATTTGGGAGGCATCCATGGGTTTGCCTCTCTTTTTTTCAATTTTTTTTAAAAAAATACCTTTTAATATTTAACTTTCATTTTTACGGTTTATATGATAGTTGTATGAATTTGTAACGAATTCACCTTTTACTAAATTAATAACTTAAAACAAAACAGAAATGAAAAAGATGTTTTTGGCAGCTGCCCTTCTGGCAGTAGTTTCTCTGGCCAACGCTCAGGCTCCGGCCGATGCTCCTTACGGAGTTAAGTCAGGTGTTATCACCATGTCTATG
>Ga0265298_10003317_pt1 | contig 21408 bp, 19 predicted proteins | sample AusTroGonzalo_MG_3_FD_193486 | JGI IMG/M metagenome (GOLD analysis project Ga0265298, IMG submission 193486) | Bovine rumen microbial communities from tropical cattle in Woodstock, Queensland, Australia - Gonzalo_01 | ecosystem: Host-associated > Mammals > Digestive system > Stomach > Rumen ...
TAGAATAGCAAACTTAATTGCTTCGCCATTTAAACGTGGCAACATACCAGGGAGTGCATAATCCACTGGCGATACACAAGAATTCGGTTCTTTGCCGCGTGCATCATTATCAACTTCCGAAAAAAGCTTAGTTTTAGTTGAAAGCTGTACGTGACATTCAATTCCGATAGTAGGTGTATATTTCATTATATTGCTCCTATATCCTTCAAAGCTTTTTTATAAATCGCGAGAGCTGCGAGTGCTTGCCGATAGGTAATTTCAAGATCCGATTCGTGCGCTAAAGCATTGCGAAGTTTATGGGCTTTCCAAACTGAATTAATATCGGTAAATTTATCTTTACTATGTTTTAATCTTTCGCCCATATTTTTACCAGGAATCCCCATTTCCACCATGGCCTTGTCGAGTAATTTATCACAATCAATTACGGTCTTCATGAAAGTTGCAGAACTATGTTTATTTAGCTCACTTTCAATGGTTAAAAACTTACTTTGATAAGCTTCCACATCAAAACGATAATGGCGCTTTTTGGTCATAATCATGGCGATGAAAATCATCACGCCTACAATTAAAACTGCAATAATAAACGGAGTAGCTGGACCCATTATGCATCCTCCTTCAAAACGTTGGCAAATTCAATCAAGTTTTTGTCACTTCTTCTTGGGCCAACGAGTTGCAGGCCAATCGGGAGACCAGCCTTGGTTTTGCCAGCTGGGATAGCTAGGCCTGGTACGCCAGCTAAGTTGAGTGATACGCTCATTAAATCTTCTAGATACATTGCTACTGGATCGTTGACTTTTTCGCCAAGTTTGAAAGCTGGATTTGGTGCGACTGGAGTTAATAGGAAATCGCAACTCTCAAAAGCTTTTTCGTATTCTTTGACAATCAAAGTTCTAACTTTTGCAGCTTTTAAGAAATATGCATCATAGAAACCAGAAGACAAAACGAAGTTCCCGATCATAATCCGGCGCTTATTCTCTGGCATATAGCCTTCACTTCTAGTGTTGGCATATAATTTATTTAAATCTTTGGAATCTTCTGAGCGGAAACCATAGCGTACGCCATCATAGCGCGAAAGGTTTGAAGCAACTTCGGCTGGAACTATAATATAATATGCAGCCAAAGCATATTTTAATGCTGGCATTTCAAGTTCTATAATTTCGTAACCTTTAGATCTTAGAAGTTCGCATTTATTTTTGAGAGCTTCCCGAATTTCTGGATCTACTGAATCGTTATCAAATTCTTTAATAATTCCAACTTTTTTAGCTTCCTTTTCTTCGATGTTATTGTAATAGTCATCAAGTGTAGTTAAATCTTTTGAATCTTTTCCGGAAGCTACTTCCATAAGTAAATTCATATCTTCTGTAGATTTCGTGAAGAAACCAATACAGTCCGTAGAAGAAGCCATTGCTACTACGCCATAACGAGAGATACAACCATAGGTTGGCTTAAGGCCATAGACACCGTTAAATGAAGCTGGCTGGCGAATTGAACCACCAGTGTCAGTACCGGTTGCAAATTCTACAATATCAAGAGCGACGGCCACGGCCGAACCACCTGAAGATCCGCCTGCTACCCGTTCTTTATCGTAGGCATTTAAAGTCGGCCCAAAGTACGAGTTTTCCGTGGAAGAACCGTGTGCAAATGCATCTAGGTTAGTCCGCCCAATCATAATAGCGCCTTCTTTTTCTAATTTCGCTACGGCCGTGGCCGTAATTGGCGATTCAAATCCTTGCAAAATATGAGCCGAAGCGGTGGTCTCACCCTCTGGTGAAAGGAAATTATCTTTAAGCGCATATGGCACGCCGGCTAGCCGACCAACCTCTTCACCCTTAGCGATTTTTTCATCAATTTCGCGAGCTTTTTCAAGCGCACCTTTTTCATTCAAATAGGTAAATATATTATAGTCAGCAAATTCCTTAGCTTTTTTAAGAGCATCTTCTACTAGCCTCACCGCACTGACATTTTTATTTGCCGTTCTCATAATACTTTTGGAACCTTTATCTGATTATCTTTTTGTTCTTTGGTTAAAGCCAACAAATCTTCCCTTAAAGCTTCTTGAGGTAAGATCTCGTCCTCTCGCCAAACATTTTCCATTTCGAATACTTGATAGGTTGGTTCTACGCCTTCCACATCAACGGCTTCTAGCTGCGAAATATATTTGAGAATTTCGCCCAAATCTTTTTCGAGGGCTTTACTCTCTTCAGTGGACACCGAAAAATTTGACAAATCAGCCAAATGTTCTATAGTTTCGCAGTTAATTTCCATATTCTATATTATATCACACCCCACCCGTTACTTGACGTTTTTAAATAATTTTTTCTTAATATAATTTACGATTGGAATTGCTTCTTTTAAATTCAAGAAATAACTTGCCACAATATAGGCAATAAATGATATTACGGCAATTAGTAAGAATTTAGGAATGGTGATTACGAGCGAAGAGTCGGTCGCCATCAAAGGAATAAACTTAGTAAGCGAGAATGCTACACAACCACAAATCAAAGTTGCAAACAACATACGGCCAAGCCCTTTCCAAAAACTTTTGTCTAAAATTTCGCCCTTTGATCGCCGCTGCAAAATAAACAGAAGAATCACAATCTCTACAAATGCACCGATTGATTGAGCGATACCAAGTCCATCTACACCCCAACCGGCAAAGAAGGCTAGGACCGAAAGGCCGATAGTTAGCCCAATTGCAACTATCGAAATAATAAACGGTGTTTTGGTATCCTGATAAGCATAAAAACCGCGCGATGCGATATGAAAAATCGAGCGCGCAAAAATTGCAATACATAAAGTCCCGAGAACCGAAGCCATTGTGCCGTTGCTATCGTTATTACCAATGTTGGAAATAAACGAAACTACGTAACCACGTCCAAAGAATGCAATCACAGAAACCGGCAACGCAATCCAAGTAATTGTTCTTAGCGCCTGCCTAAATGTTTCATAAAATTCTTTTTTATTTCCCTGACCTAATTCTTCAGTTAACTTCGGAAAAAATGCCGTCGAAATCGCCACGCCAATCAAACTCACCGGCACCGTGTGTAAAGTTGTCGCTTGGTCGAACGAGCGCACTGCACCTGGACCCATTCTAGACGAAAGGTTGGTCGAAGCGATTGAGTTTACGTAATCAATCCCTTGATCCAAAGAACGGGACGGAAGCAAATGCAAAATCTTCTTAAAGCCTTGATTTTTCCAATTGATTTTAAATTTATAATCAAAGCCGAGCCCAAACATTCCAATCACGGCAACTATTAACTGTAGAACTGCACCGAGTACTACGCCGAGTGCGACGCCCATGATGCCACCTTCGAAGAGGTGCACGCCAAATATATCAATCCCGTCAGTGAAACAAGTGATACCAATGATGATGCCTATATTATATATAGTAGGTGCAAATGCATAAAATACGAATCGGCGCACAGCTTGTTGCATAGATGTAAGTACCGTCGCAATCGAAAATAGGAATGGGTTTACGGCGATTACGCGAGTCATATTAATTGCAAGAATTGTACCGGATTCATCAAGACCCGGGCTTACTACGTAACGAATCAAAGGGTCTGCAAATATAATAATTAAAATCGATGTAATCAAAGTTAAAATTGCTAATAAATTTAAAAGCGAATAAGAACATTCCCATGCCGATTTTTTATTTCCGGAAGCAAGGCGTTGGTTAAATACTGGGATAAACGAAACGGCGAGTGCGCCCGAAGTCAAAATAAAAAACATAAAGTCTGGAATCGTAAATGCGGCTGTATAGGCATCAATCCCAGTAGGATAGGTACCTAGATAATATGAGTTTAAAAGACGATCCCGAAAAAGCCCTAAAAGTGCCGAAATTAATGAAGAAGAAGCCAATACAATTGCCGCTGATTTCACCGACAATTTCAGGTTCGCAAGCTGAGTCACGGACTTAAAATGGAACTTTTTCATATTTTTAATTATAACACGTGTTATAATATTTATATGGCTAAAAAGAAAGTAGTGGGAAAAACTGCGAAAGCGGAGATTAAAGAAGTACCAAAACAGGTCAAAAAGTCCGGCAATCGTCGCCGCAAAATGACTTTGTATTCAAATTTAAGCACTAAGCATCGTGCTAAAAAAGATGCGGAATCCAAAAGGCGTGCAGAAGAACTTGCACAGCTCCCGAAAGAACCGCTCAAAAGATTTTTTGCAAGACTCCATCCAAAGCGTGTAGCAAAATGGTGGTTTTCTTGGCGTGGTCAAAAGACCATTCTGAAGACTCTTGCAGCAATGCTTTTGATTTTTATTATTATCATTGGCGGTCTCTTCCTTTATTATAAGAAGGATATTGAAGGCCTCCGTCTCGACGAAATTGATATTTCCGATACCGTGAATACTTATCTCGATCGTAACGGCGAAGTATTATGGAAAGATACTGGTAGTGAAAACTATCGTCTCGTAGTTGATGATTCAGATATTCCGGAATATATGAAATGGGCTACCATCGCGATCGAGGACCGCAACTTCTATAACCACATCGGTGTAGACTTTGGTGCACTTATTCGTGCTGCCTTCTCTACCCTCGGTGGCCATGGCGTGCAAGGTGGTTCTACTCTGACTCAGCAGCTCATCAAGCAAGTCTACTTCTCGGATGAAGCTCAAAGCGAAGACCGTGGTGGTATCGCTCGTAAAATCAAAGAGTTAATTCTTGCTATCGAGCTTGAACGTATGTATTCTAAAGACGAAATTCTTACTATGTACCTCAACCAATCCCCATACGGTGGTCGTCGTAATGGTGTAGAATCCGCTGCTAGAACTTACTTTGGCAAATCCGCTAAGGATCTCACTCTCCCAGAATGTGCACTTCTTGCTGCCATTCCAAACAACCCTGCTGTATATAACCCATATAATGAATATGGTCATGAAGGCTTGATTCAACGTCAACAATATACTCTCGACGTGATGGCTGAAATGGGCTTCATCACCAAAGATATGGCTGAAGAAGCTAAGCGTGTTAATGTGCTTGATAAGATTCTTCCAGAATCCAGCCAATACTCCGATATGCTCGCACCGCACTTTGTCTTGGAAGTTAGAAAACAACTCGAAGAAAAGTATGGTATCTCCACTATGCGTGCTGGTGGTTGGACCATCAAGACCTCACTTGATTATCGCGCACAAAAGATCGCAGAAGACGCAGTAGCTGTAGGTGCCGCTCATACCTACATCAACCATTCTGATGATATCGCGCTTGTCTCTATTGATGTAGAAACCTCGCAAGTGATCGCCATGGTCGGCTCCATCGACTTCTTCAATACGAGTTACGGTGAGCTTAACGCGACCACTGACTCTTTGATTGAGCCAGGTTCTACTATTAAGCCGATTTTGGATTACTCTGCACTATTCATGCAGCGTAGTGGTATTAACTACGGCCCAGGTTCAATTCTAAAAGATGAAAATATCAATAAGACTTATTGCGCCGGCTATACTGGTAGCTGTTCGCTTACTAACGCTACTGGCCAGTTCTATGGCAACGTTTCAATTCGTTTCTCACTTGGCCACTCGCTTAACATTGCAGCCGTAAAAGCATTATATATTAACGGTATTGAAAACTCGCTCGAAATTGCTCACGCACTTGGTGATCAAACCTACTGTAAAGACCGCGAAGGTTATGGTCTTTCCATCGCTATCGGTTCCGGTTGTGGCGTAAAGATGGTAGAGCATGCTAACGCCTACGCTTCCCTCGCCCGCGGCGGTTCTTATAAAGACCTTACCTACGTGCTAGAGCTCAAGAACTCCTCTGGCGATATCGTCGAAACTTGGACGGATACTCCAGCTACCCGCGTAGTCGATGAACAAGTTGCTTACATGCTTTCATCCATCCTTTCCGACCGTTCCGCTCGTTGGTTCAATAACGAAGGCTTCGTAGTCCCAGGCGTTTGGACTGCTACCAAGACTGGTACTACTACCACCACCAACTCTGCTGTAACCAAGGACTCTTTGATGGAAAGCTACTCTACCGCCGTTTCTACCCTTGTATGGAATGGTAACCACGATGGTTCCGGCCTTACTTCAAACTCTAACAACGTAGTTCGCTACACTATTGGCAATTATATGGAACGCGTCCATAAAGAAGTCTACCAACCAGATGGTCGTTGGAACCCAGGTGATCAGCCGGTCCAACCAGCCGGCATGCAAAGACTTACCGTCAATGGTCAAACCGATATCTGGCCAAGCTGGTACAACGCTTCCAAGAACTCTGGTATTTCTAAAGAAACTATGACCTTCAACAAATACAATCATCAATTAGCATCTAGCTGTACTCCAGAAGATTATAAGATTCAAATCGAAATCACTAAGACTGTCGATCCAATGTCTGGCGAAGCTGTGATCACTGTCCCAGAACCATACAACAAGGATGTAGAAGATAAATGTGATTACAAACCACCAGTAATTAATAACGTAGTTGTTCAGAGCGGCACCATTATTGTTAACTACAAGAAGGGTTCTTCTGAGATTACTGGCTGGAGCTTGTCTGCAAATGGTATTGATATTCCAGGTATCAGCGTCAGTAAGACTGGTACCGTCAGCGGCTATAACTCAGATGGTAAAGAAAACTCAATCAAGGTAACCGCAACCGACTCTGCTGGCTATCAAACTACCTACGAATGGAAACCAACTCACTAATATGGAAATCGCTATTCTAATTATTGCCCTTATTATTTTGATAGAAACTACAATCCTTGTGGTTAAAAAATTCCAGCCAACCTTATCCTCCCGTCGTAAGATTTATGTCGACACTTCAGTCTTAATCGACGGGCGGATTCTGGAAGTGGCAAGAAGTGGCTTTCTAGATGGCGATTTAATTATTCTAAAAAGTGTGTTACTTGAGCTCCAACTTCTAGCTGATAGTAAAGATGCTGAGAAGCGCACTCGCGCCCGTGCTGGGCTCGATAACGCGTCTGAGCTTGAACGTGTAATTAACGTTAATACTGAAATTATAGACGACACTGGTGGACTTAAAAAGGTTGACGAACAACTTCTGAAAGTCGCTAAAGAAACTAGAGGCGCCATTATGACTGTTGATTTTAATCTTATCAAAGTTGCTAAAGCCGAAAAAATCGAGACTCTCAATATCAATGATCTTGCTATCGCCGTCCGCACTGAATATCTTCCGGGTGAACAACTCAAAATTAAAATTCAAGAAAAAGGTACTGGCCGCGGTCAAGGCGTTGGCCATCTCCCAAATGGCGTAATGGTCGTGGTAGACAACGCTTCCACTAAAATCGGCAAAGAAGTTAATGTCAAAGTCGTGAAGTTTCTTGAAACTTCTGCCGGACGTATGTTATTTACTAAAATTATTTAATTAAATCTTCGCCAAATTTAACTGCAGTTGTGTGATTTTCTTCTAGAAGATCACGATATTTTTCTACGAGTTTAGTGCGGTTGAGCAGTTTAGCGATATCCATTGCGATGTCGTAGCGGGATGCAAGATTCTTTCTGAGCATTTCGAATGGCGTGGTTGTAGAACCTTCCTCATTAAAGCCGTGTACGCGTACTCTACCTCTTGCTGTGTAATTTTCGAAGATAGCAGCGAGAGTTTCTGGATAGCCGTGGAAGTTAGCAATAATCGGTTTATCGGCCGTATAAAGCTCTTCAAATTGGCTCTTAGTGAGTTTATTGTCGACAGTACCGATTGCGCGATAAGAAAGCGCGGTAATACCCACAAAGCGAAGTTTGATGCCTGGAAGATCGCGGCGAAGAATCTTCATTGCTTCGAGAGTTTCGGTAGTCTGAATATCGCCGGCAGCAGTCAAAACGAAGTCTGGGTTGTTGTCGGAAGCAAATTGATAAATTGATGCACCACCGTTTTTGTATTGGAATTCAGCGTGGTGAGAATCGATATAACGAGGGAGCTCAGTCTTATTAAATGTTGTAAGATTTACAACATCACGAGATGCAAGCATGAAGTCGAAGGCAGCTTCGGCAGCTACATCATCAGCTGGGAATAGGCAGTTACAAAGATTGGTCGGTAAGGTTAACAATGTAGACATGAGAGCTGGTGATTGATGCGTAAAGCCATTATGATCTTGGCGCCAGCAAGTCGAAGTCGAAAGTAAGTTTACAGCTGGCATCGGATCGCGCCACTCAACATCGCGAGATTGTTTGATAAATTTGAGATGTTGAATAAGTTGCGAAGTGACAATTGGGAAGAATGCTTCATAGCTCCCCATCATAGCCTGTTCGCCGTTCATTAAGTGGCCGGTCATAGTTGAGAACAAAACGTTTTCGGAAAGCATTTCTACAATTCTACCGTCATGCGAAGTTGGCAAATCCCATGGTTCTTGAGTTAAATCGCCCCATGCCCTCTTCTCTACATCGTAGACTGCATCGAAGTGATTCGAAGTAGTTTCGTCTGGTGAGAAGAAATAGAAAGATGGGTTTTTCTCGAATTGTTCAGCGAGTAATTCTCCCACGCGTTTGGCTGGTGAGTGAAGCTCTGCACCCGGGTTCTCTACATGTTCAATCATAGTGTAAATCCTTTCTCCGCATCAAATAGTTCATTGAAATCATAGCTTCTGAGCCATTCTTCGAGGGTCTTTAATTCATCGGAATTATTCATCGGTTCCTTCAAAGGAATTTGGTGAGCTTCGTGATGTTTGGTTGGGCCACCAGCGCCTTTTTCGGTCTTTAGAATATAGAATGGTTTGTCGATTTTTTCGTTCAAAGCGGTTTGGAAAGTCTCTGGATCGTCGCCGTCAATTACAATTGGCGTAAAGCCAAAGCCACGAATCATCATATTCAATTCTCTTTCACTGCGGCGGGCATAAATTGATGGTGCGGAAATTTTATAGCCGTTAAGATGTAAAATTGGAATTACTTTACCATTCTTCGGGCTATCCATTAAAGCGCGAAGATTCAAAGAATCAAGCGCAGTAGCAGTTTCAAGCTCGCCATCACCAATCAAAACCGCAATGGTTTTTTCTGGATGACCGAGCGCAACGCCATAAGCATTGGCTAGAGCGTAACCAAGTTCACCACCTTCTACGATTACACCTGGGGTGTATGGGCTGGCATGTGATGGGAAACCATCTGGCCAAGAAAAATTCTTACAAACATAGGCAAGACCTTCTTCGTCTTGAGTGGCTTTTTCGTCAACTTTTTCGAGATCACCGTCAATATAAAGATTAGCTTGGAGTGCTGGGAAACCATGGCCAGGACCAAGGACAAAGCTAAAATTATGATTTCCTTCAAAATAGCTCTTGAGATTTGCATAGGCTACGTTGACGCCGTGGCAAGTGCCCCAGTGGCCAAGTAGTCTTGGTTTGACATCGTCAAAACCCAAAGGATTTTTCAATAAAAAGTTGTCGCCTAAAAATAATTGCGCGACACACAAGTAATCACACGCACGAATGCGCTTCTTAATATACTCTGTTTTTTCTGTGCCCACTCCACTCATGCTTATATTATATCATAGATTTTAAAAATCCAAGCGATTTTTTTATAAAACTTCTTTTATCTTTTCAATCTCGTCACGAAGGGCTGCAGCCTTCTCGAATTCCAGATTGGCTGCCGCGAGTTGCATCTCAGAACTTAGCTGTTTAATTAAGGCGGGTAGCTCATCTTTTGGTATGCGCTTGATGTCTAATTTATCTTCCTTGGCTTTTTCTGGGATAATGGCGCGAAGGCCGAGCGAGATATCTTTCTTGATTGAGGTTGGTACAATGTGATGCTTAGAATTATATGCTTGTTGAATTTCGCGCCGGCGGTTCGTCTCGGAAATTGCTTTTTCCATACTTTCTGTAATGTAGTCGGCATACATAATTACCTTACCTTCTACATGACGAGCTGCTCTACCAATCGTCTGAATCAAAGCCGATTCAGAGCGAAGGAACCCTTCCTTATCCGCATCCAAAATTGCCACAAGTGATACCTCCGGAAGATCCAAACCTTCACGGAGTAGGTTAATCCCAACAAGCACATCCACTACACCCTCACGTAGGTCTTTTAGAATGTCGCCACGTTCCAAAGTATCAATATCTGAATGGATATAGGCGGTCTTTACTCCACGTTCTTTCAAATGGTCGGTTAAATCTTCCGCCATCCGCTTAGTAAGAGTCGTAATTAAAGTCCTTTGGCCTTTAGCAATCCGCTTATCGATCTCTTCCATCAAATCATCGATTTGTCCGTCGGTTTTTCTGACTTCCACTTCCGGATCGAGCAAACCAGTTGGGCGAATTACTTGTTCCACTGGTTTTGGTGAATTTTCTAGTTCATATTCTCCTGGTGTCGCCGAAACATAAATTGCTTGCTTTACTTTATCGTCAAACTCACCAAAAGTCAGCGGCCGGTTATCGAGCGCCGAAGGTAACCGAAAACCATAGTCTACCAAATTTAACTTTCTAGCATGGTCGCCATTGTACATCCCGCGAACTTGCGGCAAAGTCATATGCGATTCATCTACAATCAAAAGAAAATCTTCTGGGAAAAAGTCTAAGAGCGTATGTGGCGGCTCGCCAGCCTTCCGGCCTTCGAGGTGTCTAGAATAGTTTTCGATGCCCTTCACGAAGCCAGTACTTTCTAACATTTCAAGATCATATTTGGTGCGCTGTGAAAGCCTTTGAGCCTCTAAGAATTTCTCGTGCTCATTGAAGTAGGCCAATCTCTCATTGAATTCTTCGCGGATAGATTTAAGAGCTCTTTCAAGATCTTCCTGCGGTGTGGCATAGTGAGTATTTGGAAAAATATGAACGCTCTCAGGCTGCTGCTTTACTTCAAAAGTCAGCGGGTCTACAATTTTAATACTTTCAAGATGGTCAAAACCAAATTCGAATCGATAGGCGTGCTCACCGTTAGCCGGATAAAGATCAATAGTGTCGCCCATTACCCGGAAATTTCCGCGCTCAAACGCTAGATCATTTCGATGATACTGGATTGCTACTAATCGGTGGATTAATTCGCTTTGGGAAATATCTGATAGTACCTCCGAGGACCACAAAGACTTGGCCTGAGCGGCCTGGAGTGTGTCCGAGGAGGTGCTATTAGATGTTTTTACTACGAATGACATCGCCGAATAGTTTTCTGGCGAACCAATACCGTAAATACAGGAAACCGACGAAATCACAATCACGTCACGTCTAGATAGCAACGCTTCCGTTGCTCCATGTCGTAGTCGATCAATCTCGTCATTAATCGCCGAATCTTTTTCGATATAAGTATCCGTAGAAGCAATATAGGCTTCTGGCTGATAGTAATCAAAATAAGATACAAAGTAGTGTACTTCATTTTCTGGGAAAAATTCTCGAAACTCAGAATAAAGCTGTGCCGCGAGGGTCTTGTTGTGGGCTAAAATTAAAGTCGGCCGCTGTACTTCATTGATGATGTTCGCCATCGTGAAAGTCTTACCGGAGCCAGTTACGCCCATCAAAGTCTGCGCCCGCTCACCACGATAAATCCCGTCTACCAATTTTTGGATAGCAACGGGTTGATCCCCTGTCGGTTTATATTTTGATACCAATTTAAATCTCGGCATAACATATATATTATACAACAAAATGCCACTTATGAAAAATCCCTGTAATCTTGACTTTTTTAAGCATATGTGCTATAATATAACTAAGAATTGTCTCTGTTAAACAGAGAGAGTTCGGACATTAAGGTGTGTTTTTACCATAAAAAGGGGGTGATATTATGGTAAAAGTGATTAGAATTCCGGAGACATTAGATATGTCTTATAATAGCAGTATCTGGGGCTTACTTTGCAGCAACGCTTTTTCAAGACTTCGCTGTGGACTGAGCGACAAGATATCTGACGAAGACTTAGCAGTGCTAAGAAAAGGATTTGCTCCGTTCTGTGTCCTCACCAATGATCCTCTATCGGGGGAAAAATATGTAGACGAAGACAAAGAAATCACCATCGACATGATGGAAAGAGCATCCTACAAACTGACCAAACTGGAAGTATCGCGTTAAAACACACCTTCCCCGCACCCAGCGTGCGGGGAGATTTTTTATCCTTCGTGGAATTGGCGAACAAGTGACTGAGTCGGATCGTAATATCTATCACCCTGGCCACTCTCGGCTGTGCGGAAATCCCGAGAGAAAGCAGTCCTAATGTAACTCTCAACAGCGGTGCGATCATATTCCGCGCGCGCATCGGTCTCACCAGAAGGGTCTAATTCCCTCTTATAAATAAAGTTGTTAGTTTCAAAATCCCGGAAAGTTAGAGGTTTTACCCCATATTTTTCGGCAATATGATTGATTCTATTGATACTTCTAATTACGTTATTATGGCAGTCTCTTCGGCGCTGGGTGTAATCATCCACATCCATCCGTCTAAGCTCGGTGTCTCTACACGCCCGGATATAATCAGCGACGTATCCGTGGAGGCTACCAACTACGTCCTCATCATATTCTGCGTCTTCATCATCAGATTCTCTAATAGCATTAATAATTGCGCGGTTTCTCTGAGTATAAAAAAATCCTGCATGGGCTTCAATCGATTTTCGCCCATCTACAACCGCTAACCTTTCGGCCGCATCTCTTTTGTACATCGATTCAAAGTTGATTTCCCCCTCCATCTGTTTAATCTTGCGGTAGGCGTCGCTCGCATCTTCCTCCCACTTTTCGAATTCTTTGAGATTATCACCGATGTCGTGCCGAGCAAAAGTCGATTCGATTGAGCGATATTCCTTAGCCCAATATTCTAATTCTCTCGCATTCTCTGCATCACGTTTTTCTGCCCGCTCTTTTTGCCACTCCTTCAAAGCGGCCAAATTTAAAGCAGCTTTACCAAGAAGCTCTTCCCGCTTCATTGGTTTACTTTTTTCTGGTCTAGTGATAGTTTCCCTGTTATTCATTTTACCTCTCTATTCTTAATAGTATTATATCACAATAATTTATCAAAAATCCCCCAGTTTATACTGGGGGATAGTTGATGCTACCACGGGCGACACGTTCGCGTACTTCCAAAATTCGGCAAACTACGGCGCATTCGGCCGCGAGTCTTAACCGGCTTCTCACTTTGTAATAGTCTAAGAAAATTGGATAAGCAACGGTGTAAAAAAGTCCCGTGAAGAGGACAGTGGCCAGGAGCAAAAGCGTAGTCACTCCAGCCTCTGAAACAATCCTATTGATCATAAGGAACAAAACCGTAAAGAGGATAAGCAGGAACAGGATACAACTAGATATCATGAGATGGGTGTGATTTATCATCGAATACCCTTCTACGTCATCAATGCAGCCTATGTTCTCGTCGTAAGTATCTTTCATCCTCCTATATATAATTCCATCAGGATCGGTGGGAATGTTTGTTGAGTAGATCAAGTTCTTAAAGGTTTTGTGATACTCATTATAAAGCCGCATTCTCCTTTTTCTCTCTTTGTACTCAGCTTGCGCCAGCCGTTCCTGTTCCTGCTCTCTCCTTAAAAGCTCATTATCTCCATGAATATCAATCTCCGCAAGGTCCTTAATCGTTTCTTCCAGATACATTTTTCACCCTCCTTCTTAAGTTACAAGCGCACTAGCATCAAAAAATGCACTACAGTCCAACTATAACACATTTTTACCAAAATCTCAAATTAACATCCGAGGTGAAACCCCCAGTTCTCTGGGGGTTAGAGACGTTTACTCGGTGGAAAGAGGCTCTTTCGCCTCCATCAGTTCATAAGCTACTTTACATTCTGCTGCAATCCTCAATTTTCTTCTCGTCCTCAAAAAATCATCTATCTTTGGCGCGAAAAAATAAGCGAAGATTGCCAACAAGCCTGTAATTGTCAACATTGACACCCTGAATTCCTTCGTGAGTGTATTGTCAGAAGCTACAATTATCAGCCACATTAAAACAGTTGAGACACCTAACACAAAGATCGCGCTCATAAATCTGAGCAACTTACTGTCCTGGTAGTACGCGTCCATCGCGCCGATGTTTACGCGATAAGTTTCTTTCATAATAGTTCTCAGATTGCCATTGGGGTCCTTAGGGACACCCTCCTTTTTAAATTTCTCGCTATAATATCGGCAGCAATCTTCATAAAACTTGTTTCTCCGTTTTTTCTCCTTTTCAAGTTTTTGACACCAGCGGGTATGTTCGCGTTCCATTCTATCAAGTTCTCGTATTTCGGCCTTTCTCTTGTGTTCTTGTTTTCTTAATACCTTCTCTATTTGCATACCTTCCGACCTCCTCTATTAATCTACAAGTATACAACGCCCCAAATATACTACTATCTCTATTATACCACTAAAAATCCCCCTCACGGGGGATTTTACAGTATTCAGTTGTATTACTTTTTAGGTCTTTTGACCCAGGCGGCGACCCTGATGTTCTTAGGTTCGGTTCTTCTTCCGCTCTTAATCTTATCTTTCGAAATATTCATTCTCATTCCTCCCTATACGTAGATCTGACGCATCCTGTGCTTCATCGAAAGTCCGTTGTGGTATCGTTCATCGCGTTCCTTCATCTTTTCGCAGATTGCTCTGCATCTTCCGGCGATTTCCATCTCCTTCCTGTCGTTGAATAACCAGAACTGGATAGGATGATTGCTGAGATTGCGAATAGCGTATTCGTTGTTCATGCAATCCCGATAAATGTCAACGTAATTCCAATAGATAGTGCCATCGAGATCTTCCGGCAAAGCGTCCATCCGGATTTCCTTACGAGATTTCTCGTAGAAAGCTTCAAATAGCTGCTGCCTCTTCATCTCTCTCTTTACTGCGTTCCTTTTTCTCAAAAAACTGAATTCCTTCCTTAAGCTCATCATGGTTTCACCCTCCTTTTTAAACTACTAGTACCAAAAGATACTTATGCTTTAATTATAGCATAAGTTGTATAAAAAGTCAATGGTTATAACATAAAACTAGTCTTCAGACGAGCGCATGGTTGGAAATGGAACAGCTTCTCTCCCTGGTACACCTTCGAGTAGCCAGAAATTACGCTCAGAGTTACCCCAACCACAAGCTGGTGGCATCCCATATTCGAGCATTTCTACGAAATCTTTATCAAGCATCTGAGCTTCTTCGTCGCCGGCATCTCTAGCAGCTTGTTGTTCTTCAAAACGTGCCAATTGATCTAGTGGGTCATTTAGCTCTGAGAAGCCGTTCCCCATTTCGGTACCTGCAATTACTGGGTGGAATCTCTCTGTTACGAGTGGATTTTCTGGGGATTTCTTAGCGAGTGGCGAAAGTGATAAAGGCTCTTCGATTACCCAGTACGGCCCCGCTGAGGTCTTTCTGATTAGTTTCCAAACGTCATCAATTAGATGTGGTGTGGTAGTATTCTCGAGTTTCTTGATAAAGGCATCTTTCGAGAGATCTTTGGCATCCCAATTCTCAAGAAGTACCTTAATTAAGTGCTCTCTATCAGGGTTAAACACATCTACATCGAACTTCTCTTTAAGAAGGTCTGCATATTTGATACGTGGCCATTCACAGTCTAGGTCGATTTCAAAGCCACCAACGTTAAATTTAAGCGTGCCCCAGGTCTCTTTACAGACGTACTTCATCATCTCTTCATAGAACTTCATGCCATCTTCGTAATTCTCGTAAGCGGCATAAGCCTCGAAGGCGATATGTTCTGGGAGATGTTCATCATCAATCCCTTCATTTCTAAATCTTGGGCCAATATCATAAACCTTCTCAAAACCACCACCAAGTAGTCTTTTAAGAGGTAATTCGTGTGAAATTCTAAGATAAAAATCTTCATCGAGCGCGTCCATATGGGTAACAAATGGAGTTGCATCTGCGCCACCGGTAGTGTGCTCCAAGACTGGGATATTTACTTCGATAAAACCGTGTTGATTCATGAAATCACGGGTAGCTTGCCAGAATTTAGAACGGCGCACCAATCTTTCGCGCACCTCCGGATTAACGTTCATATCTACATAGCGGCGGCGATATCTTTCCTCTTTGTTGGTGAATTTCTCTGGAAGTGGACGAAGGGTCTTGGTGAGTAGTCTCACGAAATCGGAAAATACTGAGATTTCCCCTGTTTGGGATTTATCAACCAAGCCTTTGGCTTCTACAAAATCACCGGTATCAAGAAGTCTTACATCTTTAGCGCCGAGTAAACCTTCCGGGGTTTCCTCAGAGGAAGCTTTCATAAAAATCTGAACTTCGCCAGTAAGATCGCGGAGTTTCAAAAATACTAATTTACCGAACGAACGAATCGCCACAATCCGCCCCGCTACCACTACTTCTTGTCCCTGTTTTTCATCAAAATGATTGATGACCTCAGAAATCTTGGTATTACGATGTGATTTTGATGGGTACGGCTCGATTCCCCGTTCACGGAGAGTTTCTAGTTTTTTTAGCCGTTCGTTGCGATAATCTTCTAGTAGCATATTAATTTATTGAGATGATTTTAACTTTCTTACCATTAAAGTCTAGGGTTTCGCCCTCTTTATGGCCCATGATTACTTTACCAATTGGTGATTCGTTAGAGATTTTGCCCTTAGTTGGATCAGCTTCGGTAGCGCCTACCACAGTGTATTCCAATTTACGGCCACCAAGGTCCAATTTAACAGAGGTGCCAAGTGAAACAGTGCTTCTTTTGCCAGCCTTGATCACCTTAGCATTCTTGAGGATATCTTGGATCTCGAGAATCCGGTTCTCGGTCATTTTTTGTTCTGCTCTAGCTGAGCTATATTCTTCGTTTTCAGATAGATCACCAAAGGCTCTAGCGGTTGCAATCTTTTCGGCAATTTCTGGTCTTTTGGCAATCAAAGTCTCGAGCTCTTTTTCGAGTTCTTTTTTACCTTCAGCGGTCAGATGAATTTCTTTTTTGTTCATATTTTGCTCCACGTAAATAATAACTAGGTATATTCTACACGAAAAGCTCCCCTAAGTCAACCAGTTTGGTCTCGCCGGTCGCGCGGTTCGTCACCTCGGCTTTATTCTCGGCCAAAGTCTTATCCGAAACTACTACTCTATAAGGGATACCCATAAGTTCTGAATCAGCAAATTTCTCACCAGGACGAGCGTCTCTATCATCGAACAAAATCTCGTTTTCGCGCCCCTGATAGAGCTCTTCAGCCTTAGCGGCCCCGTTTTCGCCAATTCCGACAAGATAATACTTAAATGGCGCTACTGCCTCTGGCCAGACCAAACCCTTGTCATCAGCAAATTTCTCGGCAATCACCCCCATTACTCTAGATACGCCAATCCCATAACACCCCATATAAACGGTTTTTACGGCATTTGCGTCATCGGTGAATTTAAGTCCCAAAGGTTCGGTATATTTAAACTTGAGTTTAAAGATATTGCCGACTTCGGCTGCCCGAGTCTCTTCAAAGTCTTCCTTTTTAGCCCCAAATTCTGCCAAAACTTCATCGTTAAAGACCTCTTTATTGAAAACTAAAGATTTGTCTTTGTTGTAGTAAATTGTATCTTCGCCTACATCGAGCAAGGTCTGATATTCGTGGGAGAATTTAGCGAAAATTCCGCCTGAAGCAAAGGTTTCGTGGGTGAAATCACCAATTCCTAATCTATTAAAGATTCTTTCATAGGCGCCTTCTACTACCTTATAGTAAGTATCCAGATCTTCTTCAGAAGTATGGAAAGAATAGAGATCTTTCATCAAGAATTCTCTTCCTCTCATAATCCCGGATTTAGCGCGAAGTTCGTTTCTGAATTTGGTCTGGAATTGATAAACGTACAGAGGTAAATCTTTGTAAGAAGAAACGTAGGATTTAAGCATGCCAATCATTGGCTCTTCGTGGGTAGGAGCTAGTCCTAAGGTGCCACCAGAGGCGAGTTCAGTCTTAAACCAAATATCTACCTCGGCATCATCAAATCTACCGGTAGCTTCCCAGAGTTCTGGATTTTGCAAAGCCGTCATCGAAACCTCTTCACCACCGATCGCATTAAGCTCTTCTCTAATGATTCCCTTAATTTTTTCAATCACCATAAGGCCAAGAGGTAGATAATCATACACCCCTGCGATTTCTTTATGGATATAGCCGGCGCGCGACAACAAAACTCCATTTTTAGCAATTTCGTCTTTTGGAGCGCCCCTTAAAGTTTTGATAAATGACTTACTTAATCTCATGCCTTAAATTGTACCATAACTTGCTTTTTTTTACTACTTGTGTTATAATTAAAATAATCCTAGTATTTTAATGTTATTTTTTTGCCACCAAAAAACAGATGAGGAGGTGTAATATATGGCAAAAACACTGGTTTACCAAATGTATCCGATTAGTTGGGGGTCTATTCGGATGATGACGGCATTTTTGCCGAGGGTTTCGGCGCTCGGTTGTGATTATGTGTGGCTCAGTCCGATCTACGAGTCACCCTGGCGCAACCATGGCTACGATGTGGCCGACTATTATGATATCGAACCTCGGCTCGGGAATATGGAAGACTTCGATGAGTTTGTCAGGGCGGCGCATTTGATGGGGCTAAAGGTGATTTTAGACCTGCCGATTGATTCTACTTCGGTAGAACACAGCTGGTTTCTCACTGAACCTCTTCAATACGTCACAGACCGGACTACTCAACCGAGCTCTACCAGGTTGAATGTGTTGGGTGACAGCTTAGCTTGGCAGCAAACCAAGAATCGGCATTATCTGGCACTCAATCATCCTGCACAAGCAACTCTTAATTGGTATGAATCTGGCCGCTTGAACCGTGGTTTGATTGAATATTTCAAGAGAATCATGTCCTATTGGTTAGTTGGACACCACGTCGACGGTTTCCGCTTGGAATTCGCCCAGCTTTTAAACGAAGTTCCCGATGGAGATGATACTAAGCTTGATCGCTTCCTGATTGGACCGCGTGCAGTAGAAATAATCAACGAACTTTCCAACATTTACAACCAGAAAGCTCCGTTTCTGATTATGGACTGCATCGACCCTAACGGGAAAGTCTGCGAGTTTTATAGCAGAGAGACCGACATCGAGTTTTTCACCAATCGCGTAATCAGGAGTATGAGTGTTTCAAGGAATAAATCTTTGGAGGGTCTCAGACGTAAAATCGCGAACCATCGTAACAATCCAAAGTTTATGCTCAATCTTGAGTCGCACGACGTTCCGAGATTTACCTCCAGGACCGGCCTTGAAGCCCAGAAGATTCTTGAGTTTATGTTCGACTCTGATATCCAAACCGTTTGCTTGTATCAGGGACAGGAACTGGGACTTAAAAATCCTGAGGACCTCAGTATCCATGAGATTTTGAGCCTGGATTCCAGGAAAGAACTCGAGCATGAAAGGATAAAGATCAGCAATGAAACCTTGCGCCGTGAATCGTGCGCCAACGCACGTGTACCTATACCCCTCGATGAGTACACCGCTCAGGAAGCGGACCCTGAGAGCGTGCTCAAAATTGCCAAATCCTTGATCGATAAATGGAAGAATTCCTAGACCAGGGATGGTAAACCCCCCTTTTGACCCGCGGCATCACGCCGCGGGTTTTTCATTTCTAGCCAATGCCCATTACAAAACGAATGTAAAATGCAATTCCGTTGCTAAGTATATGGAGTAGAGTCCCCGCATAAATCGTACCGGTTACTTCTCTCAAAATACAAGAGATTACCGACATGCAAAATACGGTGATGCCGATATTCCATTGTAAATGTACTAACCCAAACAGCAAAGATACCAAGATGATTGCTAACCATTTTGGAATTTTTATCCGCAATTTACCGTAAAGCCAACCTCTAAAAATTAATTCTTCTATGATTGGCGCGAACACTGCGAGTCCAATAAATGCCAAACCTCTTTCCCAACCCATCATATAGAGGCTATAACCTAGATTTTGAGCTTCTTCGCTATTAAACCACGGGAAAATTCTAAAGAATGCCGTGAGTCCCGCCGCGGAAATTAAACTAACGACATATCCGATTGGCGCAAGCCCGATATCAGTCCAAGTTGGAAAGCCTCTAAGACCTAATTTTTCTCTAGAAACTTTCTCTACTTTGCCTTTGAAAATTTTTGGTGGTAAAACGATGACAACAAGTACAATTAAGATGTACGAAACCACCAAATATAGCACATTTGCTAGAGTGGAATCCAGTAAATTAGCTGGGAAAATTTTTACAATCAAAAGACCAAGCAAATATTGGAGCCCGACTAAAATCGCAAACACCCACAAAAGGTGCCCAATTACCCATAAAGCCGTTCTCCCACCCTGGCTTTTAATCATCGAAAGAACCTCGTAATATCAAGAATCGTAACAATCGTAATTAATGCGAGAAGTACCACGAAGGCTCTCGATACAATCTTTTCTTCAATCTCTTTAGTGAGGCGTTTTTTGCGGAGTTTAAAGATGATCATGAGGAACCACCGGCCACCGTCTAGGGCTGGGATTGGTAGCACATTCATGCAAGCGAGCGATACTGATATTAGAGCCGCTAAAAAGGCCAAATTGGAAGGCCCAGAAGCGGTAAATGATGGGAATAATACTCCAATAATTCCAACCGGACCAGTTACTGAATCTCCAACTGTTTCGATGGCTTCCCGACCATTTTCGCGAACTTGTCCATCCGGGCTGAGTTGCTGGCCAACGCCAGAAATTAGATTCCAAACTAGTTGCCCAAGACCCTTGAAGGTTTCACCCGTAAGTTGTACGGTGAGACCAGCCCCGACTAGAGGTGCGCTCCAAGTCGAATAAGACAAAGACTGTGAAGAATGCATCGTAATACCTAGAAGATAATCCGAATTTGCAGAATTTAAAACGGCGTTTAGGTCGAGTTCTTCTTCTTCCGTAATATAGTCACCGCAAGGCGCCTGCACGCATATGATAGGTTTCTGTATGGTCCGTCTGACTTTATAAGTCACCTCTTCCCCAGCGTGTTTTTTATTAATATCAATTACTTCACTGCCACTTTTTACTTCTTGCCCGTTAACCGACAAAAGCTTATCTTCGGCCAAGAATCCAGCTCTTTTGGCTGGCGAATTTTCGAATACTTCTTTAATCTGGACTGGAGCTTGTTCTACTCTGGTGTCGGCGTCAACTGTGAACTGTCCGTCAAGAAAAGTTGGCATTCCAACCCAAGCTAAAATTGTAAAGATAACAAAGGCCACAAGCCAGTTCATTGCTACGCCACCAAACAAAATCTTGGTTTTCTTCCAAAAACTAGCATTGCCGAAAGTGCCTTTTCTATCATCCTCAGCTGATTCTCCGTCCATCTGGCAGAAACCACCAATTGGTAGCCAATTGATACTAAAAATCAAACCTTTTTGAATAATTTTCTTCTGTTCGGTGGGGGTTTCGGTTTTGCCCCATTCAGAGCGTTTGAGCCGGCGCCATTTACCAGTTTTTGGGTCTTTAATCCAAGCAATTGCTCTTGGTGGGAACCCAATTCCAAATTCTAAGACATTTACACCGTTTCTTCTGGACATAATAAAATGCCCGAATTCGTGTGCCACTACTAGGGCCATAAGTACAAGCAAGCCCACTACTACCCCTACGAAAATATCCATAAAACCATTATAACATGATATAATAAAAATA
>Ga0265298_10003318_pt1 | contig 21408 bp, 32 predicted proteins | sample AusTroGonzalo_MG_3_FD_193486 | JGI IMG/M metagenome (GOLD analysis project Ga0265298, IMG submission 193486) | Bovine rumen microbial communities from tropical cattle in Woodstock, Queensland, Australia - Gonzalo_01 | ecosystem: Host-associated > Mammals > Digestive system > Stomach > Rumen ...
GCTTGTGGCGATGGTCGGCAGAGGCTGGTCTGTCGGCTTGACGCTGCCGCATGTTTGCTGCGGGATGAATAGTGGCTGAACCACGGCGTGTGTGCCATGGGTACAGCATATTGTGTTCAATGGCGTGTCAACGGTTCCAGACACCCCGTCATTTTTAGTGTGCGACAAATCCAGCCATATAGGCCTAATAAGCATAAAATGGGCGCAGGTCGACGTCAGAGAGGGCAACACCATGTCCAAGCTTCTCGCCGTTGACAAAATCTGGTCATCATGTGTGCCACGCAGAATCACGAGAAACGGCTTGGCCCAATCTCCCCAATAGCGCCGGATGCCCTCTTTAATTCGTCTCAACGTGTTTGGGCACAATGGTTTGCTACGATTTATGATGCTTTTCCCCGCTATTGACCAGTCGATGATCTCCGCCGCAGACCGCCATGGCTTGTATTGAAACAGGCCCGGATCCTTCGAATGCGTCGGCTCCGGCCAGACAATCTTTTCGCCAGTCGAACGCCTTACCGCCTGGACAATCAGCCGCCGACGAGAGGTTACCGCCCCATAGTCGGCGGCGTTCAAAATGCTATAGTCCACACGATACCCGCTGGCCTTTATCTCCTGTAGCCACAGATTGAAGAATCTTCCCTTGTGTCGTGGATCCGGAGTCCCTGCCTTGTATAGCTTTCCCTGCCATATGATGTCCTTGTCCAGCAAAGGCCCCCACTTTTCAAGCTCCGGCACGTTCTCGATGAAAACCCGCCGCACCTGTGTCAGACGAAGATAGGGCAGCAGAAATTCCGGCTGACAGCGCAATTGGTTGCTTCTCGGCACCCCGCCAGCCGCGTTGCTGTGATGTGTGCAGGAGGGAGACGCCCAGAGAACATCTATCCTCCTGGAGTCATCGCGGAAAATCTCATCCGGCAGCACAGACTCAACAGGAGCGCAGGCGCGACGGGCATCAGGAACAAGTTCAGGATGATTGTCCTTGATGGTCTTGATGGCTATGTCCCAATGGTTGAAACACCGCCCCTCATAGTTCATCCCAGCTGACTTCAAAACGGAGACCGCGCCTGTCGCAGACCCGCCTCCGCCGCAAAACAAGTCGACAAAACGGAATTTGTTCATTGCTGTTTCTCCATTGATTCTTTTTTGTTTTCTTCTATTATTTTCAAAACCGATTTATATGCAAGCCAATACTGGTTTTGTTCATTTATTTTGTTCCCCGTCAAAATAAGATAGTTTGCCAGGTTGTTGTAGATGTCTCTTTTTTCTAGTCTGTTTTTAGCAGCCGCTAGTTTCTCCTCGGCTTTCGCTATTGTTTTCTTTAGCTTGACAAACAGTGTTTTTTGTTCATTATAAGTACAAGTAACATGCTCTTTTATGTAATTTTTGATTTCGTTCATCCCTCACCTCTCGCCTTCTGGAGCGTGTTCTGCCAGCGGTAAACGGGGCAGGAGTCTGGACACGCACGGCCGCCAAAGCACAATTTGTCGCAACGCTGGCACGTCATGATCACGGCCTCCACTAAATCATGGTAGAGGTCCGGCGAGGAGACGAGTAGCGTCGCGTTGTACTTGGCATGACGTAGCCAAGTATTAACGCTACAAATCACGCAATCATGCAGTCGATTTTCAAAACAACTATCAATCACAGTATCTTTTCCTCGAATAAGATATTTGTCTTCTATATGCCATGGCCGCGGCGTGAAATTGGGTTTGTTCCTATCTTCAAATCTCCTCTTTTGTACAAGAAAAGCAGTTCCTTCGCCTCAAAACTCGCAAATTCTCCAAATCCATATTCCAGAATGCCATTGTTTCCTTGCCATTCTAGGAACAAGCAGAAGACACCGAACAGAGATTCAATCATGCGCCCCTCGCCAACCCCGATTGACTGCAATTGCTCTCTTGCCGTCTTATTTTCGTCTGGACTTGGAGGGCCAAGATCCATAGGCAAAAGGTACTGTTTCATTTCCCCTCCCCGTATTTCTTCTTGATAATCGCCAACGCCCTGTCGCATTTGGGCGCCATCTCATTCTGCGCAAGAGGGCAGTGATGGCGACCTATGCAGCCGGCGCATGCGGTGTAGTACAGGGCGGTGCTCCAGCATGTGGGTAAGCAGCAGTCAATATCGCCCATGTAGCATACGTTGCACCACGCCTTCATGGCCTTGTGGCAATGCAGATGCTGGCGCTCCCGCACCCAGGCGCGGCGGGAGTTCGTAAGCCATGTCCATGTGGCATGCGTCTCCCCCTTGGGGATGGGCTTCCCGCACAGGCCGCACATGTGCTCGCGCCGCGCCTTCCGAAAAACGACTTCACTTGTGAACATTCGTCTCCCCCTCGATTCCTTCATCCTCCAGCTTGACAAGATTCCATCTGCCACCAATGACTTTCACATCGAAGCCATGGTCGTGCAATGCGTTTAACGTCGCATACGCCAAATCATCCCATCCTTTTTCCCTTGCCTTGCACCAAACTAAAAAATAGAATATCACCGAAATTTCACTTTTTTTCATTGATCTCTCCTATGCTGAAAAGTTTGCGGACGAACCGAAACATCTTCGCCCCCCATCACGTTAAACCCAGCTTTGCCGAGGACCTGGACAATCTTCAGGAACAAGGCCGGCCGGTCGTTAACCGGCAGCTCGTCCAGCTCCAGCATGCCAAGTATCTCCAGAAGAAGACCGGCCATCTCCTTCACAACTTCCCTTTCCTTTGCGGCAACGCTTTTGCTCATGCCTTGACCTCCATTATTCTGGCGCGGCCCGTCAGCCGGCCGTCCATGTCAACCTCCACCGCAATGGGGACAATGTCCTGCTTCACATGCCCCTCGCGGATGTCCTGACGCACATCCGCCATGTACTCCATGTACATGTTGCGCAGCTGGTTGGGAACCAGCCGCCATTTCAGCCGCCCCTTCTCGTAGTCCCTGGGGCTCCACCGCGCCTGGGTCAGCTGATCGAGAAACCAGGCGCAGCGCTGGCAGAAGGTCAGCGTGGCCAGCCGCCGCCCGTCGTGGACGCGGACGGACAGGTGCCATTCCCTGTCCGTCTGGCCGACGGGAAACTCCCCGTCGCATCCATGGCACGGAACCGGCCGCCTCATTCCGTACACCGCCTTGCAGGAAACCACCTTGAACTCGCTCATTTCCGGCCCCCGTTCTCCCGGATCATCTCAATGGCCCGCAGAAGCACGGCGATGGCGTCGTAGACCTCCTCCTCGGCCTTCTCGTATTTCTCCTGCTCGAAGGCGGCGTGTATCTCAAGTATCTCCGCGTCAAGAACATCGCGCATCGTGCAGCATTTCACGCTCGACTTCCAGTCGCGCACGCGCTTGGCCACCTCCGCCCGCCGGACATAGGCACCGGGGGTCTTCATGAATTGATCGCAGAATTTCACGTGCTTCGCGCACGCGTGGCAGTAATGCTTCTCGATGTTCTCAAAAACCAGATCCATGTCGTCAATCATTTCCAGTCTCCCTTTGTCTCTCAATCTCAAGATATTCGGCCCAAAGCCGATTGGACTCCACAAGCCGCCGGTCAGCCTCGCACAGCTTGACGTAGCCCAGAAACACCAGCAGCAGGACCAGCCCCAGCACGGTCAGCAGCAGCAGGGCCAGCGTGGTCTCGTAGTCATACAGCTCCCTGTTCATGTCCATCCCCCTTCCCGACGTAGAGCCAGTGGTAGTAGCTCACCCAACACCCCTCCTCGAAGCCCTCGCACCCGCTGTCGTAGAAGCCACGGGCCGCCTCGCAGTTGTAGTCCTCGGCGACCATCTCGCCTTCGGCCAACTCCTTGTCGCAATTCTCCTTGCGGTCGCGGCAGTAGGAGCAGAAAAATCTTTTGTCCTTGTCCTTCGGGCAGATCTCCTCGCTCCACCATGGCCAGAACTTCTCGACGATGAACTCCAGCTCGTCCCGACCCAGTTTCCGGATGTCCTCCTTCCGCAACGGCTCCTGGACGCCGCCCTCCCCGTCGTCCCGAATCCTCCGGAGGCGCTCGATCACCTGCCGAATCTCCCGCATGGCCTGCGTGATCACGGTGGCCATGTCGTCCGTCGTCTCCCGCTCCGCCTCGTCGGCCAGCCGTCTCAGCCCGTTCATCAGGCTGACATACCGCTCCTTCTTGCTCTTCTCCATAGAATGAATGTCTCCTTTCCTTCCTTGCCATCACTCCGCCGCCATGACCCGGCACTCCGCCCCGCGCATCTCGTGGAGCTTCCCGCCCAGGTCACGGACGCGGACGACGCACATGTTGCAGAACTCCAGCGTCCCCTCCACGGCCACGCCGTCCTCTTTGGCGACGACCCGCACCCGCGAGCCGACCAGCTTCCGGTTGGCCCGCTCGTCGAGAACCTTCAGGCGGATGTGGGGGTCGGGGATCCGCGCCGCCCAGTCGTCGCAGCCCTCCGCCGCCCGCCGCGCCTCGTATTTCCGCCGCAGCGCCATGGGCTCCGGCGGCATCTGCCAGAGCCTCCGCCGACCCCGCCCGAACGAGCGGTCAACCCGGTTGGGCACGTCCATGAGCCGCAGGATGTTCCCCGCCTTTCCGGATCCGACCTTCATGAGAGCCGCCGCCTCGTCCACGGTGACCCACCGCCGGCACTTCCGCCCGTCGTCAAACGTGCTGAAGGTGCCGTCGTCATTGAACTCGTAGACCGCCGCCATGCGGCCTTTGTCGCCTGTCTTCACAAAGTCCACGGGGGAAACGCCTTTCCGGCGCACCATGTAGTGGACCTGCCCCGCACGGAGCCCCAGCCTCTTCGCGATCTCCCTTGCCGTCAGCCTCACAATGGCCTCCTTTCCTTCTTTCCGCACGGCTCCACGGGCCGGCCCTCCGGCCAGTGCCCCGTACATTTCTCTATGTGGACGTCGGCGGGGATCTCCCTGCCGACGACAAAGCAATACCATTTCCCGCCCCGCTCCAGCAGCCGCCGGCACCTGGAGCACAAGTCCCGTCTCGTCATCATGGCTCCTCCCGCATGATCCGCGCCACCTCGTCGGCGGCCCGCTTGGCCTGCTCCAGCTTGGCGTGGTTGTAGTGCCCGCTGATGACGGCCACGTTCGACCAGTTGCCCTGCTCCTTCAGCCGGTCCTCCGAGATGCCCCGCCGCAGCGCCTCCGTCGCGAAGGTGTGCCGCAGCGAATGGAAGCACTTCAGCCGGACCGTCCCCGTCCGCCGCTCGCCGTCCTCCGCCTCGCGGTCGACCTGGACGCCCGCCGCCCGCGCGATCGCCGTGAACTCCCGCGACAGCGCGCGCCCCGCCTCCGCCGCCATGGGCCACACCGGACCCGACCCGCCCGCCGGCGGAAGCAGCCGGACCCACGGAAGCGTCTTGCTGTGCACCGCCACCCGGTCATCCCCCCAGTGGCGCGTCTTGTTCGGCTGGAGGACGAGATACTCCCCGTCCTCGGTGACCTCGCCCCAGTCCAATGTGGCGATGTCCCCCAGCCGCAGCCCCGTGTAGAACCCCATCTCAATGGCCGCCGGCCAGAAGCCGGGCTCCGCCACGACGGGGACGTACTCCCGCGCCGCCGCCCGAAGCGCCGCCATCTCCTCCGCCGTGAACGGCTGATAGCGCACGCTGCCGCCGCGGTCCCGCTGGATCGCCGCCCACGGATTGCTGTCCAGCTCCATCGGCGCCCACACCGCCGCCCACACGCTGTTCAGCATGGACAGGTTGTTGTTCCGGCTGGAGGGCGACAACTGCTTGTCCTCCATGTGCTTCCAGTACTCCGACGCGATCTTCAGCGTCACCTCACGGATGGTCTTCAGCTCCGGATGGGCGCTCCACAGCCAGCCGTTGAACCGCGTCAGGGCGTTCCGCCGGTCCCGCTGCTGCCGCTCCCCTCCGGAGACGTCGCAGTGGCGGACATACCAATCCCACAGGGACTCCAGGGGCACGTCCTCCAGCACCTCCACACCGGCCACCTTCAGGATCTCCGCCATCCGCCGGCGGTCGATCCGCCGGTTCCGCGCGTCCTCGAACAGCTCCAGCATCTTCTGCGCCTCGTCCCTGTCCGTCGTCCCCGTGGTCTTGCTCCGCCAGTGGCGATTCCCCTGCTCGTCTCTCTCCGCCCAGCGGATCTGCCAGGTCTTCTGCCCAAAAGGTCTCTCAAGTCTTGCCATGGCGCTGGCTCTCCTTTCTCTCCCCTATTGCTCCGGCAGCCGGTTGTCCATGATGGCCATCTCCCGAAGGAGCATCTCCCGCGTGATCATCGGCTGCGGATTCTCCCGCGTGCACAGCACCCGCCGAAGCCGCGTGTACGCCGTGAGCTCCTTCTTGAAATAGCGGGTCTCCCCCGCCGCCGTCTGATAATTCCGGAAGATGTAGTCATGCGGCGCGTTCGGCCATTTGCCGTTGCGCCAGTTGTACAGGGTCGTCCCGCTGATCTCGATCATCCGCCCCGCCTCCGTCTCCAGACAGGTCACCGCCTCGTCCTCCGAGAGGATCTTCCGCACGGCCTCCCGAATCGTCGGACTGACGCACTGGTCCAGGCACAGGACCGCGTCAACCGCCTTCAATGTGTAGTTGTTCGCTGCCATCTTACTCTCATAGCTCCTTCTGGTTGCATTGCTGACACTGCTGACAATAGCGGCACCCCTTGGCCAGCATGTCCAGAAACATCACCAGAGCCCTTGGCGGCTCCTGGACGTCCATGTCATAGGCCGAGAGAGTCCGCGGCGAAATCCCCGCGAACCGACAGAACTCCAGCCGGTCCGCATAGCCGGCCTTCGTCCTCAGTGCCTTGAAGTCCTCCATCTCCCTATTCCTCCCGCACAAGGCCGAGGACCCGGCTCGCGTCCATGACGCGGTCCGCCGCCACGGCCAACGACCACCATCTCCGGCCCTGCTCCTGGACGCTCATCTCCTCCGGCAGGAACCCCGCCTTTTGCAGCCGACGCTTCGCCTTGTCCACCTCGCCGTAGCGTCCCGCCAACACCGTCTCCATCTTAACCATCATCTCACACCTCCGTCCTTTTGAAATCCCTAAAGCACCTCGGGCACGTCCTCGCCGACGATCTGGCCCAGAATGGCCTCGGCCTCCCGCATCCGGAAGCCCCGAACGAAGAGGCGGTACCAGCCGCCACCGTCCTCCCGCCACACCGCGTCGTATGGCTGGAAGCCGGCCTCCCGCAGCATCCGCCACGCCTCCATGACCTCCCCGAACCGACCAACCAACACAAACTTGTAGTCCCCGGCCAACGCCGGCTTTTTCTTCCGTCTCATCGCACACCTCCATTCAAGAACTCCGCATATTCATATTTGGCGACGCCCGCCGCCGCGGCCGCCAGCCGCCGGCGATGCTCCGCCGCTATTCCCGCCGCCACCGCCGCCGGATCCGCCGACGGCAACTCCATGGCCAGCCAATAGCGGTAGTAGTCCACCGCGGGCGGCGCCGCCACGGCCTCCACCGCGTCCGCCGTGGAAATCCCACGCTCCGCCGACAGGCGGAGGATGTGGCTGACCTGCGCCAGCCCAGCCACCACCGCCGGCGGCAGGTCCGCCCACGGCATGGCGGCCTCCCACCCCGTCCGACCCGCCCGCAGCAGCGTGGCCAGGAGCAGCCGGTCCGGCGGCATGGACGGATCGACCGCCGTCTCCGCCGCCCTCTCCGGCAGCTCCGGCGCCGACGGCGCCGACGGCTCATGCGCCCCCTGCGTCCCCCACTCGCTCTCCGGCACCCCCGAAAGCCGCGCCAGCTCCCGCATCTCCAGCCAGCGGATGGCCAGATCCGGCTGCGCCGTGATGATGGGAACCACCGTCCGGCTCAGGTCGCGGATGGCCTCCGCCGTCCGCCGCCCCCCGCTCACCTTCCAGAAGAGCCACTCCACCAGGCTCCAGTACTGGTAGCGGACGGGCAGCCCCATGGCCCGCAGGTCGTCCGGATCCTTCACCGGAACCTCCACGGAGTCAGGAACCTCCAGTTCCCCCGCCAGCACCTCCGCCCCCGCCCGCCGCAGCGTCGGCGCATTGGCCAGAACGGCCTTGACGCCCGCCTCGTCGGGGTCGGGGCACCACGCCACGCGGCCCGACAGGCCCGTGGCCAGCACCGCCTGCTCCGGCGTGAACGCCGTGCCGCCCGCGGCCACCGCCGCCAGTCCGGCCTCCGCCGCCGCGATGACCTTCAGCTGCCCCTCCATGATGTGGAGAAGCGGCCTCTCCTGCCGCCGCAGCAGCTCCCTCGCCTCCCGCATCCCGAACAGGACACGCCCCTTTTTGAACACCATGGTGTCCGCCGTGTTGAGGTACTTCGGCCGGTCGGAGGCGGCGTCCATCAGCCGCCCCGTGAACCCAAGGACATGCCCAGCGTGGTCGCACAGCGGAATCGTGATCCGACCCGCCAACGGGTCGTACACGCCGCCCGAGGCGGAGACCTTCAAAACTCCCCCTGTTTCCAAAAGCGAAGCCTCCGCCACGGACGAGACGGAGTTTCCGCGGGCATAGCCCATCCGCCACCGGCGGACTACCTCCACCCCGAAGCCCCGCTTCTCCAGATACGCCCGCGCGGCGGCGTTCCGCTCCAGCTCCTCCTCGTAATGGCGGCACGCGGCCTCCAATGTCTGAAGAACCTGCTGCCGCGTCGCCTGCGGCCGCTCATCCGAAGAACCGGCGGGAGAGGCCGCATAGCGGACCTCCACCCCCGACTCGGCGGCCATGATCTCCAGCGCCTCGCGGTAGTCGCAGCCCTCGAACTTCATCACGAAGTCCGCCAGGCCCCCGCCCTCGCTGCACCCGAAGCAGTACCAGCTGCCCCGCGCCGCGTCCACATGGAAACTGCGGCCGCTTTTTGACGCGTGGAAAGGGCAGCTCCCCTCCAGATGGCCGCCGGACCGCGCGGGCTTCAGCACCACCCGCCGTCCGATGATCTCCGCGATGTCCGCCATCCGTTTTATTTCCGTCTCGTTCTCTATCCGTGGCATGTCAAAATCTCCAATAAGAAGCCGCACTCCGGCGAATGGGGTCCCTCTCCGTGCGGCGGGAGAAGGTGAATCCCCAGGGTCGGCTGGAAAAACACCGCCCTGGACAGCACGGGACGCTTCGTCGGCGACGTCGCTCCGGCTGCATGACGGGCCATCACCATCACAAGCAGAATATGATGATGACCACTATCGCCTCCATCGCCAACTCGATGGCGCGGACCTTCCCTTCCTTCGTCTTCAGGTAATGCATAATCTCTTTACTACCAATGACATGAATGTGATTCATCTTAGAACTCCTTCTCTTGTTTGGGTAAGTCCCCGTCCTCGATGACAGGGCGCCTGAAAACCTCTTCCGCCGTCGGGCGGTTTTTCACGATGTCCTCCAGCATGGCCGCATACTCGGCGTTGCGCTGCTCCGCCTCCGTGGTGTGGCGGTCCCGCTCCTCGTCCCAGTCGCGGAAGGACATGCAGTAGCCGGTCCAATGCAGCTCCTGCTCCGTCAGGGCGCTGTCCCGGCTCTTCGGGATGGACAGGACGCCCCAGTTGAAGCCGGCCTTCCGCCGGTCGGTGGAGCTGACCTCCGCGTTCGCGTCCGTCCCCTGCTTCTTGTCGCGGCTCGGCCGCCACAGAAGGCCGATGACGCTGGCGTCCTGCTCCAGGGCGCCGCTCTCCCGCAATTGGTCCATGGACGGCTGCCCCACCGCGTCGCGGTTCAGCTGCGAAAGCAGCAGCACCGCCGCGCCGCTCATCTTCGCCGTCTCCAGCCACTTCCAGGAGATCTGCCCGATCTCCTCCGAACGGGTCCCCCGCCAGCCAGGCAGATGCTCCAGCTGCACATAGTCCACCACCACCAGCGGCGCCCGCCCCCCGCGGCAGCGGGACAGGACGTACAGCGCCGTGCTCCGGCACGTGTCCGGGTCCGAATGCGTCGAGTCCACCACGTGGATGGGCAGCCGACGCAGCTCCTCCAGGGCGGCGGCCAACTTAGCCTCCCCCTTCGACGACAGGCTGCCGTAGGTGATGTTGCTGTAGCTCACCTGCCGCAGCTGCGCCGCCATGCGGGCATACACGTCCCGCGCCGACATCTCGTGGCTGAAGAACACCACGGGATGGCCCGCCTTGGCCGCGTTGATGGCCACGCACCCCGCCAGAGCCGTCTTGCCCTGGCTGGGCCGAGCCCCGATGATCGAGATCTTCCGCACGGGAAGACCCCCAATCACGGCGTCGATCTTCCGGAAGCCCGTGTGGACGCCGATGTCCTCCCCCTTGCCCGCCTTCCGCAGGCTGTACATCTCCGAAAGGCTCTCCGCCGCCTCCTCCGAGCTGACCACGTTCTGGCCACTGCCGGCTCCGGCGGCCAGCCGCTCCGCAATCTCGCGGAGGACGTCCGCCGACTCGCGGCCCTCGTCCGCCACCAGCTCCTGCGCACGGGACAGCAGGTCGCCCATGCCCTCCCGCCGAATCTGAGCGGCATAGTCCTCCGCCAGCCGCTCCACGGAGGAGACGTGCTCCGCCAGGTGCGCCGCCATCACGGATCGGACCGTCTCCTCGACGCCCTTCATCTGGCGGCGGGTCGCCGCCTCCAGCACGTTCAGCGGACTCGTGTCCCGCCGCGCCGCCCAGCAGTCCGCCACGCAGTCCGCCAGCTGGCGGGCCGCATAGTCGCGGAACGCCCGCGGACTGTGCCACAGCTCCGGCGGCAGCCAGTGCATCACGGTCGCCGTCAGCTTCGGGTCATGGAGCATGGAGGACAGAAGGCGCGCCTCCATGCGACTTTTGATCTGTGGATTCATGATTTCCTATACCACTATCTTGTATATAGGGTCATGCCCCGTACAGCTCCCGCTCGATTTCCTTCTGGCTCTTCAGCCCCGCCGACAGCGCAGCGGGCGCCGACGGCGAGTCCGGCCGCCACTTCCCAAGGCTCCACGCCTTCAGCTTCCCGTACAACGCCGCCTCTGGATTGCGGAGGGGCTCACCCCGCTCCGCCGCCTCCGCCTTCACCGCCGCGATGGCGGAACGGTAGATCTCCACCGTCGGATGGAATTTGCGGAACCGGACGAAGTGGCTCTCCACCACGTCCAGGTCCATCCCCGCCAGTCCCCCAATGTCAGGGGCAAGGGAGGTGACGTCAGAAGGCGCACTAAATATTGATGTATCAATATTATTATGCAAAATTTTTTGGTGGAAATTGACAATCGCCACCCTGACGATATACGCCATGTTGCTGGTAGCCAAAAAGTCCTGAATGCAATCTACAGCAGGCTTAAGTTTTTCATCGATAGTAACATAGGTTCTCATGATGGCAACTCCATTTTGTTAACCGTACCAATAATGATAATACAATAATTGATGTATCAATATAATCAAGTCAAAAAACACAAAAAAAGTGTTTTTTTGTGTTTTTTTGTGTATTTTTATGTAAAACACACCCAAAACCAAGGAGGCGACAATGGACATCTATCAAGAAATTCAGCAACGACTCAGAGAAATGAGAGACTCAGGAATGACCCAAGCTGAAATATCCAAAGCAACAGGGATATCACAACCATTTATAAGTCAGCTACTTAATCCCAAAGACGGAGCAAAAAGGATATCACATCTAGAGCTAACTAAATTTTTCAAGCTGTTTCCGAATGCGCGGATCGTGTTCGACGAGAAGCGGTCCATGGGGAACGTGACCAACAACGGCGGCCAGGTGGTGAACGGAGACGGCAACGTCCTCACATCCCCTCCCCCACGCCCCGCCGACGACGACCTCATCGCCAAGATCATGGCCTCCCCCGACCTCGACGCCGAAACCAAAGTCAAAATCTACACCCTCCTTCAGCGCAAGCCCTGACCGCCCGCCGTTTTTGAATTTTTCAGCCCCCATCCACCCATAACAACACAAAGGAACCACCCAAAATGCCCACGTATTCACATCCGTACAGAGTATTGTTCTATCAGGCGGACATGCAGATGAACCGCGACACAACTCTTCAGGACATCCTTCGCAAAGAACCACCTTCTGCCGCCGAAAGACACGAGAAGATCAACGGGACAAACTACGAAATGGAGATACTCGAAGAGGACCGCCACACCGGATGGTGGTATGGTTCGTTCATCAAAGTCCGCATGCGCGAGCTCCCGCAGAAATACAATCTGACGACCCATGTGTCCACGCCGCTCGGCATAGCCGAAGACGAGGGAATAGCCGAGCCTTGCACGTTCATGTACATTCCGGAAAACGGCATCCTGCTGACCTACAAGAGCCAGTACGCCCCGCCCCTGTCAAAGCTCGGCGAATATCTCGAAACCAGGAACAAGCTCATGCCCGTCGCCTTCAATCCCGTCCTGAAATCCGACGCCATGAGAAGGTTCGCCATGATGACGACGGCGACAAAAATCGAGATAAAAGCCGTCGGACTGAATGCCGCCCCCTTGTCAAATTTCCACAGCGCGGCTACATTAATGTCTAGTTTCAAGAACATGGGATGCATAAACGTAAGCCTGGTTCTGACAGGCGACAAGAACAACGGGCTGGAGAACGGCATCGCCATTGTCAAGGAGCTTCTGGATTCGGAGGCGACCGACACGCTGAGAATCACCGGATACGGCTCGGACCCCGAGAAGACGGACATCCTCGACCTTCTGGAAGACCAGCTGATAGAAAAGGGCAACAGAGGCACGTCCGACAGAACACTTGCCTACCAGGATCGAAAGAACATACTGCATGAAGCCTACATGGCGCACAGGAGCGAACTGAATGGAATCCTCAAAAACTAAAAACAATCAGGAAAACCGGCTGGTTGTATGGACCGAGAACTGGTGCTGCCCGGTGATGTTTCTTGTCGGCATCGTCATGTGCTGGCGATTCGCCGGAACGCCATTCAGCGACGACGACCAGGAATTCTACATCGGACTCATGGGAACGTTCGCGACGGTGTCCTCTGTACTGGCGGGGCTATTGAGCGCCGCCGGAGCGCATTTTACAACACACACGGACAACTGGCTCAACGACATACTCAAACAACAGGGGATGCATACCAGAATCATGCGCTACTACCGCACGGCGTCCATTCTCGGCGCGTCGGCAACCTGCATGTCACTTCTTCTGATCTTCCTGATCAAGAAATATCCGGACGAAGCACTGACAAAATGGCTGCTCCGTCTCTTTTCGGGAATCGCCGCCGCCGGAGGCGCGGCCTATTTGCGGTCACTTGAAATCTTCAACATGGTGATAAAAGTCATGGAGCAGAAGGAGGAAGCCGCCCGAGAAGACCTGGAGTTCTACAGACAGGATCTGGAAAGGCGGAGAAAAAGAGCGGCGGAGAGGCCGGACGACTACGACGAGGGAGACTGGTAAGCAACACGGCCTACAGGACGCCGCCCTTTTTTGAGGCGGCGTTTTTTGTGTACATCCAAATGCAGATTTAAGCAAATTTCGACAACAGGGGTTGACAGCATGCAACCGCCGTTTATATTCTACATATAGAAAAATCAACCAATTCAAGACGAGGAACGCCATGCCAAACCGAACACCGGCAAGGCCAGAGTATTCATTGGTGGACGTCAAGCGGCTTGCACACGACGAGACCAACGTGCAATTCGTCGCAAGACAAGACGGCGGAACGGACCTGGACGCCCTGGGCATGACAAAACATGACGCCTGCACCATCATCACCCAACTTCAGCCGAGAGACTACGACGTGTCATCATACCAGGGCCAAAGCCCGGCGGACGTCTACATCGTCAAAAGACCAACGCTGCCAAGGCCCCTGTACATCAAGCTAAAGATCAACGAAGACGGTGCCCTCCTGATTGTAATAAGCTTTCATCTGACAAAATAGGTGGTAACATGAAATGCCATGAATGCGGAAAAGAAATGCGTCTGCTACACGGATACGCGGTGACGGATCCAAACGTCGGCGCCATTAAAACGGACGGGGAATACTGGGAATGCCCCGACCCGGCCTGCGGAGTCCGCCTTGTGCCGGCCGCCACGGCGCAGAAAGTCGACGACGTAAGAGAAGACAGGATCGGAAAAATGCTCTGGAGAATCGCCAGCGACCCGCGCGAGTTTGCCGAAAAGTTCATACTCGCCAAGGACGTGGCCAAAATCCTTAACGTAACCCGTCAGGCGGTGGAGAAATCGGTCTATGCGAAGGCCATGACCTACAATACCGTCATCGGGAAAGTGCGCTATTGGCTGAAGGAATCCGTGGAGCGCTACAAGAATACGGGAAACGGCAAATTCCCGCTTGCGAGAGCGGAAGACATGGAACAGGACATCCGCCTCCGAGAAGCCGACTTCGGCAAGCCAGACACCAGCTGGCTACCCATGGTCATTTCACAAAAGCAAACAAATGGACAAACCATCAACATAAGCACCATATCAACCCAAAAGACAGGTGAAGCATGCAAAGGCAAGAAAACGAAAACCAAGGCATCATTCAGGAAATCCTCACGCAACCGGCAAACAAGCCAGTATTCATCGACCTATTCAACTTCTCAAGGAATCCAGAGAATACGATACTCAATATATCCGCATGCTACAGGTTTGACGGAACCCTTGAAAATGACAAAAACATCGTCCGTTTTGTTGAACACGCCCGCCTAGCCATCACCACGGAGCATGCAAGGCGAACCGTGGACGCGATGGCCAGGCTTCTGGACTATTATCCACAGAAGCCAGAGCCACTTCAAGAAGATAAAACACGAGCAAAGAAAAAATCACAAGAAACAGAATAGCGAATCTGCCTATCCGCCGCCCTTTTTTTGGGGCGGCTTTTTTGTCGCAAAAAAACGGCATTATGCAGACAAAAATGAAGGCAAAGTTGAAAGTCGCAACACATTTTAACAGAAACACTTAAATAATAAATCAAAAACAAGATTGCAGACAAGATTGCAGACAAAGTTGCAGACAAAACCGCGCCGCTTTTTTGACTTTTGAGAAGCGAAGCAAAGGCGCCGCCAGCCCCCACCACCGGCGGCGCCGCCTTTTTGAAATATGCACTAAGATTTGTTAGTATGTCCGGCACGGCGGCGGCGCTTTTTTCGCCATTGTATTCACACGCGCATGCGCGATAATTCATGTTCAGTATTCAATGGGAGGGGTTGTTAGGGGAGACCACGGCAGACGCCGCCCCTCGCGTGTGCATACACCATAATTCCCAAAAGTCAAGCGCAGGTGCAAAAATTGCACCTACGCTGGAGTTCTGTTAATCCCGCCGTATCTTAAACGGCATGGAAAAACCAGACACACATCAATCCGCCATCATTCCGCGCCGGCCGGAGCAGCTGACCCTGTTCCCCGACGAGGAAGACAGCCTGCTGTACGACTCCTCCGAGGCGTACCGCCGCCTGTCGCCCGTCGAACAGGCGATAGTCCGCGCATGCCTCGTGGAAATCTACGTGGAATGCCGATGGCCGACGCAGACGAAGGTCGCCGCGGCAGCCGGCGTCAGCCGGACCACCGTCCAGAAGTACCTGGCGGACCCTGCAAGCAAGGTCCATATGGCCATCACGCAGATCTCAGCCGCCCACGGCGGGCAGATGTGCAAGCGGTGCCGGGACATCATCCCTCAGATCGCGCTCATGATCCTCCATCAGGTGAAGGGCGGCCGCTCCACGGCCTCCATCACGCCGACGGAGTTCAACATGCTCAAGCTGGCCACGGAGATGGGCGGCGTGCCGATGGCCATGACCAACGGCGCCCCGCCGGTCAACGTCAACATCGCGGCGGACGGATCCCGGCTGGGCGTCCAGATCACCGCTGGAGAGACGGACGCCCTATCGGCCTATCTATCTAAGTTGAGCTCCAGTCAGCGGATGCAATCCGCGCCCGTTTTGACCGAGGAGCCTGGACAATGTGCAACCCCCGTCGGGCCGGAAGTGTCGGACGGTTTCCGCCCGGCGGGGGAAGCCACCATCGGACCGCCGCCCGCGCCGCCATTCGACGCGGTGGGCGAAACCGCTGTCGGCACCCCGCCCCTGCGTGGAGAGGAGGCGCCCAAAACCGCTCCGGCGGTTGAAAGTGGGTAGACTTGTGGGGCATGTCGGGCGGCATTCGTGGCGCCGAATGCCCTCGACGTGCCCCAATTTCCCCTCAAAAATCCCCCAAAAATCCCCCTGCCCCGCCCCCTCCAGCCCCCGATTTGGCCGCCCTCGGAGACCCCCGGGGGCCATGGTGCCGCGGCGAGTTTGAGACGCCGCCTTTATCTAGCGAGAGCCTCAAACGAGACACATTTCCAGACGACCCCTCCCCCTCCTCAAAAAATTTTCCCCAAAAAAATTTTTCCCCAAAAAAAATCGGCCCGCAGAATGGCAAGCACCTCCTACAGTCAAGACGAAATCACGGCCTTTCTCGACGCATGGCGTCCGCAGTTGGTCTACGAGGGCTTTGCCCAAGTCTGGCTGGACACGGAGACAGGCGAGGCCATCGACTTCGCCAAAATCGCCGACCTGGATGAACTCCAGCGAAAAAACGACCGCGCCGAGGCGCAGTATTTTCAAAAAATAGCCGCCGCCCGCGAAGACTGGCTCTCCCGTCATCCCGCCAGCCTGGCGGACGAGGCAAGAAGGGTCTTCGAGCGGGAGATGTGCAAAAACGACCCGTACTATCTGGGAAAGGTGTGGCTGGGCTACAGCAAGGCCGTCTTCCACCTGCACTACTTCATGGCCCACACCGTGAGCCCGGAGCGCATCCATCCCGGATACAGGGGACTCCGCGAGTTTGCCCGCGACAGCTTCAAGACGACCTTCATGGGCGTGACGTTCTGCGTCCAGCAGATTCTCCGCGACCCCAACGTGACCATCCTCTACAAAAGCTGCGTCGGCGAAAACGCGGCGAAAAAAGTGCAGGAGATCAAGAACCACTTTCTCCGCAACGACCTGTTCTCCGCCCTCTTCCCCGAATACAAGACGCGCAAGGTCAGCGAGGAGGGCAGCGGCAGCGGATGGCGCTGCCCGTGCTGCACCCGTGTCCAGGCGGAGAACACCATCACCGCCGCCGGCGTCGGCTCGTCAAAGGGCGGCACCTCACAGCACTACGACATCATCATCGGCGACGACTTCTGGGACGAGAAGTCCGTCACCTCTCCGGAGTCCACCGCCGACGTGAAGGAGGAGATGGCCGGAATCGAATTCCTCCTCGCCACGCCAAAGGAAGGCCGCATCCTCTACATCGGCACCCGCTTCTCCCACGACGATCCCACCTCCTCGCTCCGCCGCATGAGGGAGTACGAATGCATCATCGTCTCGGGAATCCTCCCCTGCGGCCGCTCCACGTTCCCCGAGTCCATGAGCATCACCAAGTTCATGGACCAGGCCCAGAACCAGTACACCTTCTCCTGTCAGGTCATCCTGAACCCCACCGAGGAAAACCGCGGATTCAAGCGCAGCTGGTTCCGTTATCAGTCATGGGCCGCCTGTCTGGAACTGGAGAAGGAGGGTCGCGCCGCCTACCGGAAAGTCATCCTGACGGACGCCGCCGGAGACGACAAAAAGGGGTCCGACCCCATCGCTATCTGCGTCGTCGCCATCGACCAGGCGGGCCGCATCTTCCTCATCGACTACATACAGGAGCGGATGGATCCCTCCGCCTTCATCGACCAGCTCTTCGCCCTCTGGGACCGCTGGAGCCCCGACTTCATCGTCCGCCAGAAGACGCTGCTCGAGACCACCATCATGTCCTTCGTGGACAGGGAGAACATCCGCCGCCGCTCTGAGAACAAGAGCGTCGCGAGGTTCTACCACTACAGCCTCGGAAAGCGCGAGAAGAAACAGCGCATCACCGCCTCGCTCCAGCCGCTGCTCTCCTCCGGCATGATCTTTTTCGACCCCGCCATTCCCCAACTTGACCTGCTGGAGCGGGCCCTGCTGGAGCACCCCCGCTCCGCCGACGACAACGGGCCGGACGCCCTGAGCCTTCTGGACGACCGCGCCGTGTCCGCGCCGGCCATCCTCCGCCAGTCCCCTCTGCCCGACGCGCCGTCCATGGCCATCGCCCCGACCCGCGCCAAGCAATCCCTAGCCGAAATGGCATACCGCCGCGAACAGGCCCGCCGGGCCTTTGCCGCCATAACCCACAAAAACAGGAGAACCATACCATGAGAGAAGCGATGATCATCACGCTGTTCGCCGCCCTGGCGATGTTCCTGGCCAGCGGCGCCATCGTCCTGCTGTGCCTCGCCGCGCGAATTGGAGGCCTTGCCGGACCCGGCCGGCTCGCCGCAATCCAGATGAAGAAGAGCATTGACGACGCGGAGACCGCCGGAAGCGAACGCGCCATGGCAGGGAGGATCAGGGTATGACGAGCCAGAACATCACAGACCAGAAATGGGCCTGGCTGGAGCAGCTCCGCCAAAAGGCCGCCGAACGCTACAGGAAGACCGTCGCCGAGACGGAGATGAACCTGGCATTCCTTTCCGGAAGCCAGTGGACGCTCTGGAACATCGGAGAGGGCATCACCCCCGTCGAGAACGCGACCAACGAAATCCGCCGCGTGGACAACCGCATCAAGCCTGCCTACATCCGCGTCATGAACGAGCTGTACGGCGACGAGCCCGCGATCACCGCCTACGAGGGCGGCATCGAGGTCAAGGACTCCATGGCCGCAAAATGCGCCGTCCAGATCTGCGACTACCTCGCCGAGAACAACGGATGGCAGGACGCCCGCGTCCGTCTCGGCTTCTGGATCATGGTCACCGGCACGGCCTATCTCATGCCGTATTGGAAGCGCAATGCGCGATACGGCGTCAAGCGCCGCCGCCGCTACTCCGAGGCCCCCATCCACACGAAAAGAGGCATCACGCACCTTTTCACGGAGGCCGTCGAGAACTACGAGGGGGACATCGCCTTCGACGTCCTGAACCCGCTCAACACCTACTGCTTCCCCCTTTCCGCCACCTCGTGGGAGGAGGTCAACGCCGTCATGAACGTCAACCTGGTCTCGCTGGACTCCCTCGAGCGGCGGTTGGGAACCACGCTCGGCAAGGAAGGCCTCGTCGCCCACAACGCGGGAGACGTCAACTTCGAGGCCCTCAACCGCATCAACCGTTTCATCTCGCCGGACTTCGGCTACGCGGCCGACATGACCGAGACGGACCAGAGGTACATGGAAATCCAGTACTGGGAGCGCCCGTCGCCGGCCCGCCCAAGAGGCCGGCACATCCACGCCTACGGCGGAAGAATCGCCCACGACGGGGACCTCCCCTATCTCGACATCGCCCGAGTCATCGACCCGGGGGACAACTACAACCTCACCATGGGCATCATCCCCCAGTTCTCCGAGGTCTCCGGCTGCATGCTCCATCCCCCCGCCGTCATCACGAACTGGCGCCCCGCCCAGTCCCAGCTCAACGACCTGCTGACGCGGCAGGCGCAGAACCGCGCCGCCGTCGGAAACAACAAGCTCATCATTCAGGAGGGCATGCTGGCGGAGGGCCAGTGGACGGACGAGTCCGGCCAGCTCATCGAGGTTCCGGCAGGAATGTCCGTCACGCCGCAGTACATCCAGGGCCAGCCCCTCGTCGGACTGGAGGCCGAACTGGACAGGGCCGAGTACTCTATCCAGCAGGCCACCGGCCAGAGCCTCGCCGTCCAGGGCCGGAACGACACGCAAGTGCGCTCCGCCATGCACTTCGAGATGCTCCGCAACGCCGCCGATTCCGTCAACTGGATGCTGTACTACGGATGCGAGAGGAATGACCGCCTAGCCGCAAAATTCGTCGTCTCCATGGTCCGCGCCTTTTGGACGGAGGACCGCATGCTCGACGCCATCGGCCGCGACCGCGCCGCCTACTATCTCGCCTTCCGCGACGCCGTCGTCAACATGGACATCCGTTTCCGCCGCGGCTCCGCCATGGCGCGGAACCACGTCGTCCGCATGGAGACCCTCAAGGAATGGCTCCAGTACGGCCTGTTCTCGGAAGGCGTTCCGGAACGCACCCGCCGCGCCTTCCTCCGAGCCACCGAACTGGGATACCTCTTCGACGTGGCCGACGATGACGCCGCCCACCGCAACCGCGCCGGATACGAGAACCTCATGATGGCCATCGGCCAGCCCATCGAGCCGGATGAGACGGAAAACCACCTCGTCCACATTCAGGTCCATGACGCCTGGCTCCAGTCCCCCGAGGGCCGCGCCTCCGGAGCCGCCGTCGAAGCAGTCGTCCGCGCCCACATCCAGCTGCACCGCTTCCTCTACAGCAGCCAGATGGCGCCCCAGGTTGACATGCCGTCGTCCCCCATCCGGGGCCTCGGCGACCTTGGCCTGACCAACCCGACCCGCCTCGCGGCGCCGCAGCAACCTGGCGCCGCACCGCAACAGACAATGGAAACGCCTGCGCCGCAGGCAGAAGGAACACCATGAGCGAAACCATCAGACTCATCAACAAGTCCGACCACCGCGTCCGCCAGATGATCGACGGCGAGATTCTCGTCGTCCCCGTCAACGGCGAACTGGTCACAAGCGTCCAAAAGGGCCAGCGCATGCTTCAGGACCATCCGCAGGAGCTCACGGACGACGCGGAGTACAAGCTGCACTCACGCTACTCCGAGGAGGAGTTCGAGGCCATCAACCGCCTCGACGCCAACGCCCTGAGAAAGATCCTCCGCGTCGTCATGACCGGAAACAAGGCGGACATCAAGGCCGCACTCGCCGACCAGACGGCGCAAAAAAAGTGAAATTTTGACAAAATTTGACAAATCTTACGCATAAGGTGGTGCAAAAATTGCACCTGCCAATCAGAAACCAAGAAAGTGAGGCTATGTTATATGGCAGACGACAACAAGCACACTCCGCCCGTTGTCACGGATGACGACCTTTACAACGATTCCGCGGACGAGATCAACGCGAAGATCGAGACGGTCTACGCAAAACGCCTCGCCGAGGCCATCGAAAACTACAAGAAGGAGCATCCGGAGCCGCCTGCCCCGCAGACCGCGCCGGAGGACATCCTTAAAGAGTTCGACTGCTTCGGAAGCCCCGACGAGGACATCCGCGAGGCCGCCGAATCCATGCTCGAGCGGGAACTGGCGAAGTTGCCGGACGGCGCAGGACCCGCAAAAGTGCGCGAGGCCTGCGACAAGGTTGCGAAGCGCATCGCCAAACTTGCCGCGTCCAAGGACGAGGACAAGGACAAAAAGCCGAATGAGGGCGCCCCCTATGACAAGGGGCCCGTCCCCTCCGGAGGCGGAGGCGCAGCCGCCGCCCACATCAATGCGACGCCCCCGGGAAGCATTGACGAGGCATATGAACTCTCGGCGAAGATCGCCGAATCCTGGGGAAAGAAGTGACGACTGGCCGAGATGGGGGTCATAAGCCAGCCGCCGACAAAAAAACAACAGAATAGACCGGGCCGCAAGGCCGGACGCCGCCAAGCAAAAAGACAGGAGGAATACTCTCATGCCTAATGACTTGGCCGTTTATTCTAACTTTGAGGAACTTGGCGACGCCATCGTCCGCCAGTGCTGGCTTCCGACCATCGAGAAAGTCGCCTGGGACCC
>Ga0265298_10003319_pt1 | contig 21404 bp, 17 predicted proteins | sample AusTroGonzalo_MG_3_FD_193486 | JGI IMG/M metagenome (GOLD analysis project Ga0265298, IMG submission 193486) | Bovine rumen microbial communities from tropical cattle in Woodstock, Queensland, Australia - Gonzalo_01 | ecosystem: Host-associated > Mammals > Digestive system > Stomach > Rumen ...
CAGATGGCGCACCTGCGCGTCCAGCAGATGCAGCCCGTTCTGCAGGCAGTTTTTACGGATAGCGGTATTGGCCGTAGAATACAGTTTGGTTCCTTCCCCGCCGTATTTCAGGTTGATCTCATCCACATAACGCATCAGCTCCAGCGCGCGTTTTTTACCCACATGATCATGCAGACTGCCGCCGAAGTCGTTGGTAATATTGTATTTTCCGTCAGAAAAAGCACCGGCTCCGCCGAATCCGCTCATAATGGAGCAGGTTTTGCAGCGTATGCAGGACTTAACCTTGTCTCCGTCAATGGGGCATTTACGCCGGTCCAGTTTTCTGCCCAGCTCAAACACAGCAACCTTCATCGGCTTCTCTGCTTTTTCTGTCAGCTCATAAGCTGTAAAAATGCCTCCGGGGCCTGCCCCGATAATCAGCACGTCATAATCTGTCATCATTTACCGGTCTTTCCTCGCTTTAGTCCGGCGGAGCGGATTCCCGTCCATTTCCGGCGGATAAATTATACCATTGACCCGGTAAAAAGAAAAGCAAATCCGTGCAGGTCCCATGGCGCTCCGAATATGTTCCATTCTTTTCAGAATTGTTTCATCTTTTTGTCGAATTTACGAATTTCCTCTTTCATCTTTTTCATTAGTGTACTATAATAAGAGGTGAATCTTCAGTTATCCCAAAGGAGTGTATTCATCCATGCGGAAACTATTTGCACTGATTATGATATTGATCCTGCTCCCGCTTCCTCTGGTTGCGACAGCAGAATCAACTGATCTTCCGGTTCCAACCCCTACCCTGACGCCTGAAGAGTGGGGGAATAAAAAATTACCCCATGAGCGTCAGCCGGAGCATATCGATGTCGTTCCCATGGACGAATTACCCCCTGTTGTCGAAGGACAGCATCACTATCTTCTTCTGTGCATTGACCAGTGGAACAGGGACCCCCGTCCGGACAATTCCAAGCCGCCGACGCTGAATGGCCAGCGCCGGGATATGTATGGTAACACAGACGGTATCATGCTGGTTACCCTGGACACACGTGCGCATCGTATCATGCTGACCTCCATCATCCGGGACGCCATCATTCGTAAAATCGACTCCACGGAGAAAGAAGAAAAGCACGGCCGCATTAACTATGTTTACAATGATCTGGGGCCTGAAGCCCTGTGCCAGACGATCAGTCAGCATCTGGGCGTAAGAGTTGAAAAGTATATTATGTTCACCTGGCGGCAGCTGGCAAATATCATCGACTACATGGGCGGCGTACAGGTTACTTTAAACACAAAAAGTGAGATACAGAAACTGCGCGGCGTCATCTGGGAAGGCTCCGTGTTTGACCCGAATGGAAAGGATCTGTACTACGGTTCCCTTGAAAGCCATCCCACAGGTGTCTATACTTTCAAAAACCCCGAGGGCAAGGTCATTGACTATCATTCCGATAAAATGGACAAAAAGACTGCCGGGGTTTCTGCTGTAGTCTATATGCGGATCCGCAAGGACAGTTCCCAGGGGGACTTGATGCGTACCCAGCGTGCCCGGAATGTGATACAGTCCCTGTCCAAAAAATGCAAAGCAATGTCCTGGGATGAAGCACAGGGGCTCGCCAACAATCTTCTTGAAAACAACAACAAGACCAACATGAACCTGAACGAGATCATCGAAGCAGCCAAGTACGCTTATGAACTTCGTGAATGCACCATCGAAGAGCTGCGGATTCCTCATGAGGATATAGCCCGCCGCCCGATCCTGTTCTGTGAGATGCTGGCCCAGGAAATCAACTGGCCGTACTGCCGGGAAGCCTTCCAGGAATATCTGCAGAACAGCTTCCTTGTCGCAGATGATGAGGACGATGATGACTTTTAATCTGTTGCAGAGGAGAATGCCATGAAATGTCCCGAATGCGGTCAATGGAACCGTGCTTCCATGCCTCACTGTATAAAATGCGGCGCGCCGCTGAATATTGACGGAGCCTCAAAATTACAGTGGAAGGACACGCTGAAAGACAGCGGTCCTTCCACGGCGTATCTACGTGCCGATGAATTCGGCCAGGTGGATTCCACTCCTGACGCCCGTGATCAGCTTGCCGGTGAAATGCAGGAGCTGAAAAAGCGCAAGCATGAAGGTGCTGAACGTCAGCGCCGCCTGAGCAAAAATACAGCCTCTCGTCCGGAGCCTGAAGTCGTAGTCACGGAAGATTCGGCAGAGTATACCCGCCGGGTCCGCCGGGTTGAAGAGCCCGTGACCGCAATTCGTGTTCAGCCGGTTTCCCGCAATGAAAAAGCCCGTCGTGAACAGTCTGAAATCTATAATCGCGTCCGTTTTATGGATGAAAACGGTGCTTTTGTGGAAAGCCACACGTATGACCCCGTTCCTGCCGGCGGATATGGTTACAGCCAGGGCACCGGTTCCTGGCATCTGGCCGGACCGCTGAGCAAAAATATAGCCCCTGCTCCCGAAAAGAAAAAAGGCGTCCTGAAAATCCTGCTGATGCTGCTGGCTGTCGCCCTGCTGGGTACAGGCGGTTTCTTCGGATACCGCTACCTGGCCAGCCAGGATCGTCCTGAGTATAACAAGGATGCCATCATCACCGCTTCGCTGGTGGATGACCTGCCCGCCCACACAATCCTGATCCCGGGTGAGGAAGGCACCACCATCTATGTCCGCGAACTGCACGCAAGCTATGTGGTTATGGACGGCTTTGCAACCATCGAGGTGGCGGATCATACCTGGTACGACAACCTGGAGGGTGCCCTGGAGGAGACCATGAACGTCACCATGACGCCCTTCCTGAAAACAGCTTCTGGCAAACAGACGCCGCTGCCTCTGATCACTTACCCGATTACAATACCCATCAGCCCTATTTCGCTGGAATCACCGGAAGGTCTGTACAAGGAAGTCTCCACTACCATGTATTCCATCAAGTTCACAGTCCGGCCTGACTCCCGCATCACTATCAATGATAAGGATTACTCTGACATCGTCAATGACGAAACCGGAGAAGTGATCTACAATGCCACGGTACAGCCCATCGGCAACAATCCCTTCGTTATCAAAGTCCGTTCCCGCTACTGCCGTGAAAACACAATCAATGTGATTCTTTACCGCGAAAAGCAGGAAATACCGCTTGACCTGGCTGTCGGTACAATCGGCAGCACGGATAAGAATGTGATGAGGGTCACAGCTACCACGTTGCCCGGCTCAGACGTGCATATCCTTTCAGATTATTCTGACTTTGATATCACGGAACTGAACACCACCGGAAAGTTCTCCTTCATTGCAATTTTCAAAGAGGTGGGCGAAAACACCATCACCATTACCTCCTCGCGCGAAGGCAAGAGAACTTCTGTTGTCAATCACAAGGTTTACTATGTTCCCCGGCCGGAGGAATATACCCCGAAGGCCTGGGCACTCACTCCTGAAGGCTATTCCGAACTGCTCAACAACATCAAGGTCCGGGCGGATAAGCACCAGATCTATGTGGTCAAGGGAACGGTCAAGGACGTCATCAACGATAAACCGCTTCGGGTTGTGATCAACACCAGTGAGGACGGAAAGTCCCAGCCTGTTGTTCTCGAACGTCCCGAACAGTCCCAGGACAAAATTCATTGGGAAACAGGGAAATACTACCGTGTCTATGCGGATGTTTCCGGCGTATACGACAACATGCCTGTACTGATTGCCCGTTACAGCTACACAAAATAAACAGGAGTAATTGTGATGAAGCGTTTTCTTTCAATTCTTATGATCTTTATCCTGTCAGCGCTCCCTGCCCTGGCGGATCCGCTCCCCCTGCTGGATGATTATGCGGAAGACATTGTCATCCCTTATGACGAGTCTGATCCTTCCGCGGGTGTTTTCTCTTACAGTTACCGCTATCCTCATGTAGATGAAAACGCGGAAGGCGGCATGGGAGTCTATGTGTTCTTTTCTGAACTTCTGGACTATGAGAATGAATTTATTATTCCCATGATCCAGGACGCCTATGAAGGAAGCGATACCTCTACGGTGGTCACCTATACGATCACTTGTAATAATGATGATTATTTCTCTGTTTTGATTCGTACAGAAAAAAACATTCCGGATCATACACAGGTTACCTGGAAAGGACACGTCTTCTCCAGGACAAACGGAATGAACGGGGCCACTTATTCACTTCCGATGGTGCTTGGAATCCTTTCCCCTGACGAAAATGATGAATGGCTTCAGGAATACCAGACTGAAAAAGTAGAAACGCTGGTACGGCAAATGGTCTGGAGCATGATCGAAGAAAATGCTGACAGTGTCGATTACAGCGGCATATCGGAGGAAACGCTGGCAGCTTCCTTCTTCCCGTCTGAAGATTTCTATCTGGATGAGAACGGTGATCCTGTTTTCTATCTGCAGCCTTATGACATTCTGGACGAGGTGCCGGAAGGAACGGATCTTTTCACCTTCCCCATTGCCCTGGAGGACATTCTGGACGAACTGTAATCAGTACAGAAAAAGTCCATGCATTTTTGGCCCGCCGGGCGTATAATATCACCAATCATTTTATGGGAAAGAAGGAACTGACATGCTGGACATCAAAGTAACGCTTTCACAGAATCTCAAACAGAAACCCGCGGACGAGTCTGCCCTCGGTTTCGGCCGGATTTTTACCGACCATATGTTCCTGATGGACTATGAACAGGGTGTCGGCTGGAACAACGCCCGCATCGTTCCCTACGCTGATTTCGCGCTGGATCCTGCCGCCATGGTTCTCCATTACGGCCAGGCCATTTTTGAAGGAACCAAATGCTATCGTCGTGCTGACGGCGGTCTGCAGCTCTTCCGTCCCCAGGCCAACCTTGCCCGCATGACCCGCAGCGCGGAGCGCATGGGCATGCCCGCTCTGGATGAAGAAACCGCCCTGGAAGGCCTCAAGCAGCTGGTTCGCATTGAGGAAGCCTGGGTTCCGCATCTGGACGGCACTTCCCTCTACATCCGCCCCACCATGATTTCCATGGATGTCGGCCTGGGTGTGCATGCTTCCAAGAAGTATTTGTTCTATATCATCCTCAGCCCCGTAGGCGCCTACTACAAAGAAGGCCTGAAGCCCGTCAGCATCTATGTTGAAGATGCTTACGTGCGTGCGGTTCGCGGCGGCGTTGGCTTTACCAAGTGCGCCGGTAACTACGCGGCTTCCATTCTCGCCGGTGACGTTGCCGAGAAGAAGGGCTTCTCCCAGGTGCTGTGGCTGGACGGTGTGGAACAGAAGTATGTTGAAGAAGTCGGCTCCATGAATATGATGTTTGCTTACGGCAACAAGATTGTTACCCCCAAGCTGAACGGTTCCATCCTCCCCGGCATCACCCGCGACAGCGTTCTGACTCTTGCCCGCTCCATGGGTTATGAAGCCGAAGAAGACCGTCTGAATATCGAAGAAATCTTTGCGGATGCCAAATCCGGAAAGCTGACTGAAGCCTTCGGCACCGGTACTGCTGCGGTCATCAGCCCCGTTGGTACCCTGGCCATGAAGGACGAGAAGATCACCATCGGCGACGGTGGAATCGGTAAAGTTGCCCAGAGCCTGTATGATACCCTCACCGGGATTCAGTACGGCCGTCTGGAAGACAAATTCGGCTGGATCATCAAACTGTAATTCGAAAGGAATCCAACCTCAATGCTGAGGCAAACCAATACCCGCTCCCTTCACTGGGCTGATAAGACCATGAGCGTTCTGCGGGCAGATCAACTGGAGGCCTGCGAGAAAGATCTCGCAGGCCTTCCTTCCCATTGTCTTTTTGAACCGGACTGCAGCAATATCGACGCGGAAAAGCTGTATGATATTTCATTTTTTGCAGAGGAAGACCGTAAATCCGCCGGACGGGTTCTGCATCCGGTGCTGCATACGGTGGAAGAACTCCGGAATCGTGTACTTCATTCCTTTGCCCAGGAAACGGCCCTGCTTTCTGTGGAGGAGCACGACCTGCTTGTGCGTGTAATGCTCTTTGGCGGCCGTACTCCGCTCAATGACTGGAATGAACTGATTCCAGCCCGGGGATTGGTTCGCCGTCTTTGGTGCCGTGTGGAAAACGTAGGTTCCAATGCCGCCCTGATCCTTCCCTCCCAGCTCTGTGCCACCGTCCTCATGCTCCTGGCCGGGGACAGCCACCGGGACGTCAGGACAATCGTGGAACAGGTACATGAAAGGATAGACAATACCCTGTATCTTCTGGGAGCCGTACAGGCTTCCGGCCCCATGCGTGATATGCTGGCTCTTCTGAAGGGCACCTGTGCCGAAAACAGGCCGGACCTGGTTGAACGTTTCCTTGTTTCCGGCTATGATTATGTATATAACCGTTCCGGCAGTCTGTTGCTGATTCATCCGGGCCTTGCGGATCCGGAACGGATGATGGATTTTAACTATACCGAAATGGATCCTGAAGCCCTTTCCAAAGCTTCTGAAAGTATCAACGATCTTGAATCTCCCTTGTATGAGCAGATGCTTTCCGTCCTGCAGGGTGCCACCCGTCCCGAGATAACGCCGGAAGATGCGGTGGAAGATCTGATCATCCTTGCAAAACAGGAAGTCCCCTGGAAAGACATGCTTGAAGTTCTCTCTTCCCTCCTGATCTGTCAGCCCACACCCGAAATGCGATCCGCCTTGAAGGATCTGTGTGATCGTGTGCCCCGCTGGCTGGATCTGAGCACTTCACAGGTACAGTAATATGCCGCTGAAAGAAATGATTATTCCCCGGGACGCTGTCGGACAGCGTGTTGCGGACTATCTTCGTTCTGTACTCCCGGATCTTCCGGAGAGTGTGCTCCGTCGTGTTTTTGCTTCCCGGGATGTGAAGCTTGACGGTGTCAGGGTTTCCCGTGACCAGACGCTTCAGGCGGGTCAGTGCCTGAAGATTTATATTCCAGATGCTTCAGCCGGCAGTATATCTGCTGCTCCCGCACTTTCTGTTGTATACGAAGATGATGACGTACTCCTGGTCAACAAGCGGGCCGGTATCAGTGTGGAGCCGGATGCCCGCGGCGGTGTCACCCTGACGGATCTGTGCCTGCAGTATGTCCGCCGGAACAGCCCGGATGCTTTTGCTCCCGCAGCCTGTCATCGTCTGGACAATAAAACCTGCGGATTGTGTCTCTTCGCGAAAAACCAGCAGGCGCTTGATATCCTGCAGGATGTTTTCCGCAGCCGGAAGCTGGAGAAATACTACGTTTGTCTCGTTCGGGGGATTATGAAACCTCCGGAAGCCGTTTGTCATGCCTGGCTGATAAAAGATGCGCTTCATGCCAGGGTTCGCATCACGGATCATCCTGAACCGGGTGCCAAACCTGTCACAACCGGTTATGAAACGCTGGAAAGCGGACCTGTGTCCCGTCTCCGCGTTCATCTGATTACAGGACGCACCCATCAGATCAGGGCTCATCTGGCAGCCCTGGGGCACCCGCTGCTGGGTGACGACCTTTATGGTGACCGCGATTTCAACCGCCGGGAAAAGGCCCGTAGTCTGAAACTTTGTGCGGTTTCCCTCACCTTGGACACCGACGGCCGTCTTCCCGCCCTCGACGGCAAAACCTTCACCATCGACCCGCCTTTTTAACAATTCAGGATTCAAACTTCGGAATTCAGAATGATCCGTTCTGGATTCTTTCTTTTTTTCAACTCGAAACGTTTGCATTTTTGAAATGTGCCATATATAATTATGCATTATACATTATGCATTATGCATTTATATGAACGGAGTGAATATCATGCTTGCTTCTCTTCCCCCTCTCGGATGGAATTCATGGAATACTTTCGGAGAGCATATCAGCGACGCGCTGATCCGTGAAATGGCTGATTTTATGGTGGATCAGGGCTGGCTGGCTGCCGGCTATAACTATCTGGTCATTGATGACTGCTGGTCCCTCCGTGATCGGGATGAAAATGGCCTGCTTGTTCCAGATCCGGAAAAATTCCCCCATGGTATGAAGGATCTGGCGGATTATGTCCACAGCAAGGGGCTGAAATTTGGCATGTATTCCTGCGCAGGCGTCATGACCTGTGCAGGTTATCCTTCCAGCTATGACCACGAATTTGTGGATGCGAAAACCTTTGCTTCCTGGGGCGTGGATTTCCTGAAATACGATTTCTGCAATTTCCCGGAATCCGGAGACTGCCGTAATCGCTATCAGACCATGGCAATGGCACTGAAAGCCTCCGGACGGAATATTCTCTTCTCCGCCTGTAACTGGGGCCGTCATGATCCATGGAAATGGATGCGCAGCCGGGGAGCCCATATGTACCGATCCACCGGAGACATCATGGATAACTTTGTTTCCTTTACCGACATCTTCAAATCCCAGCTGGAAAACCTCTGCATGAGCAGTACAGACTGCTTCAATGATATGGATATGCTCACCGTGGGAATGTGCGGTAAAGGCAACGTTGGCTTTGGCAAGGTATGTACTTATGAAGAATACCGTCTGCAGTTCTCCCTGTGGTGCCTGTGCGGCGTTCCCCTGATGATGGGAGCGGATCTCCGTTCCCTGAAGCCGGAGTATGTTGCGCTCATGCAGAACAAAGAGCTTCTCCGGATTGACCAGGATGAAGAATGCCGTCCGCCCTTCCTGATCCGCCGCGGCTCTGTCTTTACGTCCAACCCGGAGCCGAAAGAGGGCGAGTTCCCCTGGCGCGAACTTCCGGATACATCCTTCACCCTGTTCCGTCATCTGTCGGGAGGCGAATTTGCCCTGGCTTTTGTCAACCTTTCCGAAGCTGAAACCTGCATGCATTGCGAACTCGTTGACCTCGGCCTGCCGGTTTCCTCAGGCTTCGCGCTGGAAGTCCGTGATGCCTTCACAGAAGAATCCCTTGGCCGGAAGTCTGATTATTTCAACCCCACTGTCCCCGGCCACGATATGAAGCTGTATCTCTGTTCCCTGGTGCCTGCCCGTGGCTGAACAGGATAAATGCGTCCGCTGCGGCGCCTTCCTGACAAAGGATGAAACAGCGCTGACCCGGAAGCTGATTAACCGCGGTGCCACAGAATTCTTCTGTCTTTCCTGTCTCGCAGGGCATTTCCAGCTTTCCGAAGAAATTCTTCGGAAAAAGATAGAAGAATTCAAAGCCATGGGCTGTACCCTGTTCAACCCCTGAAAAATCAAGGACGGTGAAGTGAAACTTCACCGTCCTTATATTTTTAAGTTTTAAGTTTTCAGTCTTAATTATTCATTGAGAAGATTCTTTGCATTCAGGCAAAGAATCTTCTCATTTTCCTCCTCCGTCAGTTCCAGCCTGAGGAATCGTTCCAGCTCTTCTGAAGGAACCCACATCGGATAATCCGTCCCAAAAAGCACCCGTTCCCTGCTGTAGCTGCGGATAATTCTTCGTGCCTCTTCCGGCTTCAGTGTGTAAAGGGAACTCGACGTGTCCACATAGACGTTTTCATATCCTGTCAACATTTCGCATGCGTCATCCCATTCGCTCCAGCCGCCCAGGTGGGCGCAGATGCACACCAGCTTAGGAAAAGCATCCAGCACCTTTTTCATCCGCCTGGGATTGGAATATTCAAAACGGGGATCACCGGTATGGATAATAATCGGCAATTCACCCTCAACAGCGGCAAACATCTCCATTGCAGCCGGACTGTCCAGCGCAAACTTCTGCATATCCGGATGGACCTTCAGCCCCTTCAGGCCCATTTCCCTGATCTCCCGGATGAGGCCGGGAATGTCCGCACAGTCCGGATGAATGGCGCCGAATCCGGTCAGGCGGTCAGGATTCTGCCCTACCGTATCGGCGATAAACCGGTTGATGGAATCAACATAATGAGGTGTAAGTGCGACTGAGTGGATGCAGGCATGGCCGATTCCCGCCTCCTGTTCCGATTCAAGCAATTGTCCGACAGTGCCTTCCTGGCGCACAGGCATATGATAAAACGCTCCGATACTGCCGGCTGCCTTTCCCGCAATCGGATCAGGAAAAACGTGTGCATGAATATCCGTTACCTGCATCTGTCCATGGATTCCTTTCAGTCCGTTATTTCGGAATATACCGGTACTCGATTTCCTTCACTGTACCGTTATCGTTCAGATAGTATTTCAGCTGATGCCACGTGCCGTCCACACGGATCCTGTACCGGATGGAGTTTTCTTTTGCCAGGTACTTGCCGTCAGAAAGATTATCCAGATGATACAATCCCCGGTTGCCGCTTGCGCTTGCCACCTGACCCATATCCCTGAACTTACCGATAACGTAGTCCTTTGGATCTCCGACGTTGGTATCACGCGGTGCCTTGAATGTCGACTTGTCAGTGAAATGCAGTTCAACCAGAACCCAGGTTTTCTTGTTCAGGTTCATCACTGCATATCCCCATGAATACTCAAATTTCCGGAGTGCTGTGGTGAATCCGCTGTTCTTCGGGGTTTCAATCTCAACTTCCTGTCCCGGACCGTATTCAGCCTGGAAAGCCTGCATAGTGGTTTTGTTCAGTTCCAGTCCGCTGACCTTTTCTTCAATATCCCAGGCGGAAAGCGGATAGGGTTTAACCTCAATCTTGTAGCTGACTTCCTGAACCTGTGACTCTTTTTCATACTGGTTTACAGCTATGGCTTTAATCGTCACCTTATGTCCGGTGGGAAGCAGGATGGGTTCACCTGTAAACTCCGGACTGTCTTTATTGGGCGTCGATCCGTCAACCGTATAAAATATGCGGATATCATCGTCTTTTTCATTGTCCTTGCCTGGCCGGAGGGTTACCTTCTTCCTGGTTTTATAAGCCCCCGGTGCAAGATTCGTCTGGGGCATCTGGGGAGAAGGCATGATGATCTTGTAGGTACCCTTGATCTCGTCCGATACCAGTTCGCCGTTTACAGCCACTGCCCGCAGGTTATGGGTTCCCTCTCCTATTTCAAATTTTTCGGTAAAGCGTATCCCATCCTGGGGAAGCTTAACCTTTTCAGCGTCATCATCAAAGGTGTAGTAAACGTCATAGCCCTGGGTTGAATACATATTCAGCGTAACTTTATGCTCTATGTATCCACCGACGGGATCAATCACCGGCACTTCCGGCAGCAGGTCTCTGCGCTGGGTCTGGAATGTGACTTCACCTGTATTGTCGTAAGCCTTTTTCATAAGATCGCCTGCTGCAGCCAGTTTGCCGCTGTTCAGCAGAATCCGGATATGGTTTACATAAGCTTCAGGCCGGGACGGAGTGCCTTCATAAATGTGCGCGTAAAGCTTTGCGGCGTCCTCTGTTCGTCCTGCTGCTTCATACGCGCTCCCCAGCATCAGCATGCCGTCCACGTCGACATGCTTTTCCACCTCATCCTGCAGCATTGCCTTTTCAAAGCTTTCAATGGCGCCGTCAATGTCGCCGTTGTTCATCAGGTCTTCGCCGACAGCCCACAGGGCAGCAGAAGTTGCTTCCTTTCCCAGGCGTGCCATAACCTTCTGGCCGCCTTCTGTCTTTTTAAGAAACAGCCAGCTTCCGCCAATAATCATGGCGGCAAGTACAATTCCGGCGATGGCAATCTTCACCCAGTTCACCATCTTCAGCCGTTTTCCGCCGCCCTGCTCAATCCATTCGGTATAGGCTCTGGCTTGTTCCCGGATATCATCATTCTCGTCATAAACGGTTCTGCGCCGTCTTTCAAAAACAACCTCTTCCCCGCCTTCTTCTCCGGCAATTTCCGCTTCAGATATCCTGTAATCCGGGAAAACGTCCTCGTCCTCCCGCTCATCTTTCAGCGCAGGCATTTCCACCGTCGCGCGGCTAGCGCCGCTGCGGCGTCTTCTCTTGATTTCCATGGTCCGTTCGGCAGCCTCATGGATAGCCTGCCTGGCCCGTTTGCCCTGCCGGATGGCCTCCGCACCGCTGTAGGGTGTGTCTGTGCCGGTGGTCAGGATTTCCCCGCATTCCGGGCAGACTGTCTCTTCCTTTTCTGCATAATATCCACATCTGGGACACAGCATCTCCGGCAGCCTCCTTTCAGGTCATAATGATTAACTGTCAATTCATGTCCAGATCTCTGAGCGCTTCGTACTCGGGATCGTCTTCATAGGTACGCTCCGGGCATACTCCGCCCAGTTCCTCAATCGCGTTCCTGATTTCGATAAACGTCAGGTAAGGCAGTTTTTCTTCTTCTGCTGCTGCCATCAGTTCAGGCAGGGCACGGTCATCTCCCAGCTTGGCCAGGTATCCGGCAAACAGGGCCCTGCGCTCTTTCCGTTCCTTGAAAAGCTTGATTGCCAGTTTGTAAATCAGCTCATTCCCCGGAAAATGGGACAGCACCTCCAGAAGGGCTTCTTCTCCGGCCGCATTGGCCTTGGGCAGTTCCTGCAAGATGGGCTGAACCACACACTCTCCCATTTCCGTCAGGCTTTCCAGCGCATTGTCTTTCAGCTCGTCTTTTCCTTCCCGGTCCAGCTGCCAGGTAATATAAAGCATTTTCGGCAGGACGCTTTCCATCTCTCTCAGGAGATTAACGGCAATCATCTTTGCTTCTTCAGTTGCTTCATTATCCTTCAGCAGTTCAAGCAGCCTTTTTTCACAGGGTCTGCCGACCGTGGTAATCTGTTCCATCAGCAGGTCCGGTACCGGTGCTCCCTCTTCACAGTACTGGGCCAGCCAGTCCACCAGCACTTTCGGATCCTCAAACTGGGTAAAATAGGCACCCGGGGTCACATTGCCGAGCCACTTTGCCCGGGTATTCAGGAACGCCACATAGATCCTGGGCATATCCTCTTCCATATCGTCAAATGTTTCATACTGATCCTGATGACTCTTCATCCAGTCAGACATGAAATCAGCAAATCGCTCGTCAAAGTTGATAATCGGCATTTTCATTTTTTTGCCTCCTTCAGCATAGCCTTCAGCTGCTCTGTCGTGAAGAAATATTTGCCGTGGCAGAAGTGACAGACCAGCTCGGCTCCTTCATCGTCGTCAATCAGGGACTGCAGATCTTTGGCGCCCATGGAAATCAGGGCCTTCTCCATCCGTTCCCTGCTGCATGTGCAGGTGTAGGAAATCGGCGTCCTCTCAAGGATCTTCGGTTCCATGCCCCGGAACCAGTCTTCACACAACTGCTCAATCGGGGCGAAAGTCATTTCCCGGCTGATGTCCGCAAACATAGGACTTCTCAACTCCAGCTGGTCAATAATCTCATCAGGACATCCGGGCAGCGGCTGGATCAGCAGGCCGCCGGCCTTCAGCACGGTTTCACCGCTCACGAGCACACCCAGCGCCACCAGTGACGGCTGCTGTTCAGATACCGTAAAATACTGGGCAAAGTCCATGGCAATTTCACCGCTCACCAGCTCGCTTTGTCCGATATAGTTTTTCCGCAGCGCAAGATCCTTAATCACGCTCATGCGTCCGTGATGTCCGACGGCGCCGCCGACGTCCAGCTTGCCGTCCTCCCGCAGCGGAAGTTCCACCTGCGGATTGTCTGCACAGGCACGGATTTTTCCGTGATCCGCTACAGCCACCAGCGTGCCCATCGGCCCGTCTCCCTTGATCGTGACGGTAACGTTCTCCTCTTCCCCCTTCATCATGATTCCCAGCATCGCTGTTCCGGTCATCAGCCGGCCCAGCGCCGCCGTACACACAGGGGTTGTCGCATGAATATCTGCGCAGCGCTGTACGGTCTCTGTGGTTTCACAAAGCATCACCCTCACCTGTCCGTTGCACAGGTCAATTTGCAGCATTTCGTCCATACTTGTCCTCTTCTCAACAGCCATAATTGTTCATTGTTAATGATTCATTGCGGCGTCAATCCGGTAAATACGCCGTTCTCGGCATTATTTCACCGGATTGGTCGCCGCTATGTGCCATCTCTCATCCTGTTCTTTGGCGGCGTTCAGCGATCCGTTGGAATACATACATACCGCACGGAATCCGGCCTTCCAGAGCACTTCTTTCAGTGTATCCATACTCCAGGCCCGCTGTGTCTGGTGTTCCTCCATTCGGCGGTATTTGCCGTCATTTTCCCGCACAAAAAAGCAAAGATCCAGGTTAACCGTCTGTGATCTTTCGTGCCAGGTATTCTGCCACAGATAGGTTACGTCATCCCGGTCTTCATACATCAGCCCGGAGCACAGGATGTTCTTCAGTTTGTAAGGGGTGGATACATCAAAAATCAATGCTCCGCCCGGCAGAATGGATCTTTTTGCCGCGCGGAAGAAACCCAGCAGGTCTTCCTCCGACAGCAGATAATTCACCCCGTCACAGGTAGCCAGAACCGCATCCACAGGCTTATGAAGATTCAGGCTCCTCATGTCCTGCTGTACAAATGGTATTGCGATTCCGTTTTTCCGGGCTTTCTGGGCGGCCTGCCACAGCATTTCCCGGCTTATGTCCACTCCTGTCATCTGAAATCCGCGCTTCTGAAGCGGCAGAGTCAGACTTCCGGTTCCGCAGGCACATTCACATACCTTGCCGCTGCGTATCCCGTAAATCGAAAGCAGGCGGGCGTAGTGATCCGCCCAGCCTTCGTAATTGACGTCATCCATTAATTCGTCATATAGTTCAGCAAATCCCTGGTACATGATTAGTTATTCGTTTCCCCTTCCACGGCTTCATCATCTTCTTCGTCGTCATCTTCCGGCGTGTAGATTCCCTGGTTGACCTTCGCTCCCTCAATCCGCGGATTGATGAACCGGTCAAACACTGCATTGGTATAGCTGGCGGTGATAAAGCGGCTGATGGAGAAACCGATCAGGGCATAATAGGCAAACAGGATCAGCATACCGATCATCGGATTCCAGAACCAGATCAGCAATCCGCCGATTAAAGCGGGAACACAGTGCAGCAACCGGATTCCAACGCTCATGGGCAGCCGGGCTATGCCCAGCAGCAGGCCGTTCCGGATAACGTCCTTTGTTTTCAGTGCGTAGGTAACCACCAGCGGATGCATATAGGTGATACTGATGGACCAGATCAGCCCGACCAGAACTACAAGCACCTGTGGTATAACCATAATCATATTGTTCTGAACCATCTGGCCGTAAAAGCGCCATCCGACATAGGCAGCCATCGGCAGGATGGCGGTAATCACAGACAGCACCAGGGACTGTTTCCAGTTGGCTTTGACAGCATCTTTGAAATCAGTCCAGATGAACGCATGCTCGTCCCGCGCCCAGTTCCGCGTAACATAGCTCAGGCCTGCAGTAAAAGGTCCGGTGATCGCCAGACAGGGAATCAGCCAGAGCAGCATATTGAATACCGTATTGTCCAGCAGGCCTCCGAGGTCCACATTGGCATTCTTGAGTTCATTATACTGCTCTTCGGTAATGGTGACTTCCTGTTCATTCTGGGTTACCTGTTCAACAAAACCAGCATAGTCGTTCTGCTCAACCAGCATCATATTGCTGGTTGTGGACAGGATGTTTGTAAAGGAAAACATAATCACAAGCATTGCCGGCAGAAAGATGAGCATATACAGAAGATTAATCCTGCACAGTGCGCTGAGCCGTGTTTTGAATGTGTCCCTGAACAGCTGGCGCCTGTTCTGAGGCAGATCTTCTTTCCGGAAATCGCCTTTCCCGCTCTTTCCGTAATAGTAGTTGTTCATCATTCTACCAAACATGTTTTCTATCTCCCTTGTTACTATAGATACTGGATTCCGTTTCTTTATTTATGCATCAGTTCATCAGGCTCTTGCTTGCCTCGCACAGGGCCTCGCTGAGTGCTTCTGCTTCCGCTTTTCCCGCAGCATTGGCATTGATATACAGCTTGATCTTGGGTTCCGTGCCGGAAGGTCTGACACAGACCCAGTTACCCTTCTCCAGTTCAAAATACAGCACGTCGGATACAGGCAGACCGGTAGGCGTTTCCTGTCCGTTCTCAGTACGGATACCCTTCAGGTAATCCCTGACAGCAGTTACCTTCAGTCCGGCTATTTCCTTCGGCGGCTGGGCACGCAGAGTGCTCATGATTTCCTTCATCCGGGTCAGTCCGTCCTTGCCTGGCAGCGTAGTGGAAACCACGCTGTTGGCATAATATCCGTATTCCCGGAAAATTTCCTGGATCCGGTCATAGAATGTGATCCCTTCTGCCATGCATGCGCAGGCAACCTCACTGACCAGCAGGCTTGCGTTGACACCGTCCTTGTCCCGCACAAAGGTGCTGGAGAGGAAACCGTAGCTTTCCTCAAAGCCGAACAGGAAGGTATGATCTCCCTTGTCCATGAACTGCTGGATCTTCTCGCCAATGAATTTGAAACCGGTCAGGGTTTCAAAAATGGACACTCCGAAGCTTTCACAGATCCTGTTTGCCAGACTCGTGGAAACAATACTCTTGACTGCGGCACCGTCCTTCGGCAGCTTTCCGGCTTTCTTCAGGCTGGAAAGGATGTAATGCAAAAGCACGCAGCCGATCTGGTTTCCGCTCAGCAGATGCCATTCTCCCTGTCCGTCCTTAACTGCCACACCCAGGCGGTCACAGTCCGGATCTGTTGCGAAGATTACATTCGCATTGACTTCAGCAGCCAGCTTGAACGCCAGTTCATAAGCCCCGGGATCTTCCGGATTCGGGACCTTGATTGTGCTGAAGTTCGGATCAGGCATTTCCTGTTCCTTCACAACTGCCACATTGGTCAGGCCGATCTCCTTCAGCAGACGGCGAACCGGCACATTGCCGCTGCCGTGCAGGGGCGTATAAACAATGTTCAGTTTCGAGCCTTCCGTCCGGAGCAGTTCCGGATTGATGCTCAGCATTTTAACCCGCTCGATGTAGTCATCGTCCACTTCTTTGTTGCCGATGATTTTCAGCAGGCCCTTGTCCAGCGCTTCCTGTTCGTCCATCAGTACGCAGTCTGTATATTTTGTGGCACGGATCACCCGGGTAATGCCTTCAGCGGCTTCAGGCCCCACCTGTGCACCGTCCTCGCCATATACTTTATAACCATTATACTGCGGCGGATTATGGCTGGCCGTAATGACCACGCCTGCCTTTGCGTGCAGGTGTCTCACCGCAAAGCTCAGTACCGGCACCGGGCGAAGCGCGTCAAACAGATAGGCCGGTACGCCTTCTGCGCACAGCACCAGCGCCGTATCTTTAGCAAATTCAGCACTGCACCGGCGGCTGTCATACGCAATGACAACGCCGCGTTTTGCTTCCTCCGGGTTCTCGAGCAGATATCCTGCCAAACCCTTGGTTGCACGCCGGACGTTGTATTTATTCATCCGGTTCATACCGGCTCCGAGCACGCCTCTCATTCCCGCGGTGCCGAAGCTCAGCTCTGTATAGAAGCGGTCTTCCATTTCCTTTTCGTCTTCGCCGATGGCTTTCAGCTCCCGGATCGTATCCTGGTCATCCGCAAAGTCCCGCAGCCACTGCTCATAGTTTTCACGAATTGTCATGTTTTTACCGCCTTTCTTTTATTCAGACCGGTTCTTTCAGTTACATTGATTTATACGGAAAACCGCATATTAATTATAGTTTTTTTCCTTCTTCTTGACAAGCGCAAACAACATAAACAAAACGGAACACTGACATGTCCCGTCAATGTTCCTGTTCCCTCACGCAAACCGCTGCGGATATGCCGCCGTCATGGGAAACGGACAGCAGGAAGCAATCATTGCCGCCCAGTTCTGCAGCTTTTCCCGTCAGTCTGTATCCGGGTTTTCCGGTCTCATCATGGACTACTTCTATCTCTTTCAGATCAAAAGTGATGCCGGTTCCCAGGGCTTTAGCCAGCGCTTCCTTTGCCGCATAGATCGCGGCCGCCGTCTGACCGGCTGTCTTCCCTTTTGACCGGATATATCCGGCTTCCTCTTCTGTAAAATACCGGTTCAGGAACCGGTCGTTCTCAAGCAGCTTATCCATCCTGGATATTTCGCACAGATCCAGGCCCAGCCCCTTTATCATGCTGTTTCTCTCCTTTGTCTGCTTGCATGCGGACATCCTATACTGCATTCCGTGGCTGTCCCTTCCGAATCATACCACACCTTGCGGTTTTCATCAATTGTAGGTATAATAACTTCGTATGTTTCAGAGATGTACGAACCGGCATTCCGGGAATACGTCCCTGATCTCCCTGTTTTTATATTTTAGTATTCTTTGGGAGGTTTTCTATGATCAATCCCGGCAGAATGGTCCTCGCCCTTCAGCAGAACATCAGCAAAGCTGTCGTCGGCAAGGAAGAAGCCATTGAATATGCCCTCATCGCCCTGCTGTGCAAAGGTCATGTTTTGATCGAAGACGTTCCAGGCGTGGGCAAAACCACCCTGGCCAGCGCCCTCGCCCGTTCCCTGGACTGTTCCTTCCGCAGGATTCAGTTCACGCCCGACCTGATGCCTTCCGACGTTACCGGTTTCACCATGGTCAATTTTCAGACCGGTGAAATGGAGTTTAAAGAAGGCGCTGTGATGAGCCAGATCGTCCTTGCGGACGAAATAAACCGTACCAGTCCCAAAACCCAGTCAGCCCTGCTCGAGGTTATGGAAGAGCATCAGGTGACTGTAGACGGTATCACCCACCCGCTTCCCCAGCCTTTTATTGTACTTGCCACCCAGAACCCCGGTGAGTTTGTCGGTACCTATCCCCTTCCGGAGGCGCAGGTGGACCGTTTCTTCCTGCGGATCTCCATCGGTTATCCCACCGTGGAACAGGAAATGGACGTTCTGGAACGATACAGCGGCTCCGTCATTCCCATGACAACCATCGAACCTATCTGCTCCGCCCAGGACGTACTGGCCATGCAGGAACAGGTCACCACGGTCTATTGTTCTCCTGAAATCCGGAATTATGTTGCTTCCCTTGCCGCTGCCACACGAAATGATCCCTCCTTCTCTCTCGGTGCTTCCACCCGTGCGGCAATTGCTTTGATTCGTGGTGCCCAGGCCTGCGCTATGCTGGATGACCGGGATTTTGTCCTGCCTGAGGATGTGCAGCACATGTTCCTTCCGGTCATGGCGCACAGGATGATTCTCTCTCCCGAAGCCAAGATGAAAGGAATTCCTGCGGAGCAGTTTCTGCTGACTACCCTGCAGAATACCACCGTTCCTGTAAAATTATGAAACTGAAGCTGACTCTGCCCATTGCTGTATTTCTGACGCTGCTGACGGTTGCGCTCTGCACCGGCAGTCAGCTTTTTTTGCTGCTTTCCATCCTGATCCTGCTGATTCTGGCCGGCGCTGTCGTTGCAGTGTTCTGGGCGTCTGCCACTCTGGAAGTGGAAGGCGCTCTCTCCGGAGAAACTGTCCGGCGCGGCGATGATGTGGTTTTGAGTCTTCGGGTCCGGCATCGCGGACTTATTCCGGTAGCGCCTTTGCTTCTGGAATTGTCTGATCCCGTCGGCAACCGTGACAGGGATGTCCGTCTGAAAAACATGCCCCATCGTCTCCAGAGCATGAGGCTGCCGATTCATGCTTCCCATGTGGGCGTGTTCTCTGTTGGCCTTCATTCCTGCACTGTGGAAGATTTGCTTGGGCTGGTTCAACGGAAGATTGTGCTGCGAAAAACAGCCTTTGAGTTGGTGGTTCTTCCCCAGACCTTCGACGTGGAACCGCTGAAGCTGGCACCCGGAGATCCCGGCAGTGAGCTCATGTCCAGGGCTACGGAAGACCTGAATGCTCCCTCTGACATCCGCAGTTATCAGCCTGGGGACGCTATGAAAAAAATACACTGGAAGCTTTCCATGCGTAAGCGCGAACTGGTCGTCCGTAAATTTGACGAACCAATTCTTCAGGACGTGCTTGTTCTCATGGATTGTTCCCCGCCGCCTTCCTGGGGACACGCCCGGGCAGGAGCGGACATCCGTGACGCAATGCTTGAAACCGCTGCTTCTATCCTCACCTCCCAGACAGTTACGGATCACCAGATTCGCATGCCGCTTCCCGGGAAGCATCCCGTGGATGTGGATAAGAGCATGGGACTTCCCATTGCTATGGATTATCTGGCCCGGGTGGAATTCTCTGAAACAGATCGTTTTGAGCGGGTTCTTTCCATGGAAAGCAGCCGTCTTCGGAAGGTTGGATGCGTTGTCATCATCTCCGCCCGGCTGAATATTCCTATGGTGGATATCATGATCCGCATGCATCGGGCCGGCCCGAATATCCGGCTTTACCTGGTTACCTTTGCTCCGGATGATGAAAACGTTCTTCCCCTCATTGCCCGTCTCCGTGAAGCTGGTTTAGAGGTTTCTTACGTGACACCTGACACATAAGATATTTCCATACTCTACACTCTTCACTGCCGCCTTAGCGGCAACTCTTCACTCTTCACTCTTCACTGCCGCTTTGGCGGCAACTCTACACTCTTCACTCTTCACTCTACACTTTTCACTATCCAGTGACGAGTGATCAGTTAATCAGTTAATCAGACTGAATCAAAGATTCGTCTGATTGGAAAGGAGTCCCCTGACATGAGCGAATCTCTTCGTCCCCGTCTGGTGCATGCCCTTCTGTCGCTTCTGCTGTCAGTAGGTCTCCTGCTGCCCCTTCTGGGAATCCTGGATCCGGCTTTACCTTCACCTGTCCTGATTCTCTGGATCGCGTTTATTATTCTGCTGTTTGAACTGGCCTCCCTCAAACGCGTCATCAGTCTTGCCGCAGCCGGTGCTGCCCTTGTCGCTCTGCTTTTCTGGCTTTTTGCCATGGACGGGATGCTTACTGTTTCTGATGCGGCAATGGCGATTGTTCTGCGCTGTAATGGTATCCGTACGGCAATTCCCCTGGTTGCTTCTTCTGTCACCGCCCTGCTGACCGTTCTTACCACCCTGATCTGCTGCTTTGCCTGCCTGCGTGGTGCGTCTTTCCTTCCACCGTCAATTCTCTGCTTTGGCATGATCCTGTTGATTTATCTTTCCGGCGCCCGTGAATTGATCCCCTGGTTCCTGCCTGCCCTGATTGCCCTGCTTCTGATTCTGATGACAGATCGTTTCCCGGAAACGTCTCTTCCGCAGCTTATTCCCCTGGTTCTGCTGCTTGTTGCTGCTGCTTTCCTGCTTGCCGGCAACGGTGCCGGGCAAAACCCGCTCCGTCAGAAAGCGGACGAACTGCGTCAGGCGGTTCTGGATCGGTTGTTCTTTACCGAACCGCGGGATATTTTCTCCCTTTCTTCTGAAAACTACTATCCTGAAGGACAGGATCAGCTGGGTGGTAAGCCGAACCCCTCCAATCATCCTGTCATGAAGGTTTCAACTCCCCGCACTGTTTATCTGCGTGGTGTCATCCTGAACGAATATACCGGACGCAGCTGGGTCAATACGACCGACAGGCGTCGTTATCTCCGGCAGTCTTCCAGGCTTGCCGATCTCCGTGCTGCTCTGTTTGATGAGAACCTCCCGCCGCTGAATATCCGTAATTCCCTTTGTGACCCTGTTACCATTTCCGTACGGATGCTCAGTGATGATGAAAGCAATTCTTCCACCCAGTTTTCCTCCACCCTCTTTGTTCCCCAGCGGGTCAGGAACCTGATTCCGGGCGGGGATCTTGTACCATACTTTAATA
>Ga0265298_10003320_pt1 | contig 21397 bp, 20 predicted proteins | sample AusTroGonzalo_MG_3_FD_193486 | JGI IMG/M metagenome (GOLD analysis project Ga0265298, IMG submission 193486) | Bovine rumen microbial communities from tropical cattle in Woodstock, Queensland, Australia - Gonzalo_01 | ecosystem: Host-associated > Mammals > Digestive system > Stomach > Rumen ...
TATTTCGTATTGCGGATTCATTGTGATATCTCGTTTCTTATTAAAACGAAAATATCACGGTTTTAGTGTGGCTAATCCACGCGGTTATGCAGGTGACCCTATATGTCCCTTTGCTTTATGTCCTAACCTTGCCCATAGGCATCTGTCGTTTTGTTAGAGGGTTCAACATGAATGATCAATGGTGCAAAGACACGAATAATAATTGAATTACCCAATCTTTAGAACAGAAAAGTGGTGTGATCAACAAAAAAAGGAACGAGTTATTTGGTTTTTCGCCCGAATTGCATTACCTTTGCGGACGTGTTTGAACAGGTGATCGGACAACGGGAGGCGCAGGAGCGCCTGATGCAGCTCTTCGAAGGGGGGCGGCTGCCGCATGCTGTCATGCTCTGCGGACCGCAGGGCTGTGGCAAGCTGGCACTGGCTGTGGGCTTCGCCCGCGTGCTGCTTTCGGAGAAGAGGGAAGGGGGCATGTTCAGCGACGGACCGGAGTATGTGGAGAGCGCCATGCTCAAGAAGCTGGAGCACCCTGACCTGCACTTCACCTACCCCACCATCAAGCTGCCATCGATGGGTAGCGACCACAAGCCTGTGTCTGACGACTTTGCCCGTGAGTGGCACGAGCTGATTACTGCCAGCTACTACTTCACCATGAACGAGTGGTTAGAGCAGATGGGCGGCGAGAACCAACAGGCCATCATCACAGCTGGCGAGAGCGACGACCTCATCCGCAAGCTGTCGCTGAAGTCGAGTCAGGGCGGCTATAAGGTGAGCATCGTCTGGCTGCCAGAGCGCATGAATTTAGAGTGTGCCAACAAAATACTGAAACTGATAGAGGAGCCTCCCTCGCTGACGGTCTTCCTAATGGTGTGTCAGGAACCTGACCGCCTATTGGAAACTATCCGCAGTAGGGTACAACGTATCGACGTCAAGAAGATTGCGGACGAGGACATCTGCCAGGCGCTCATCCAGCAACGGGGACTGACAGAGGATGCAGCACGGCGCATCAGTCGCATGGCTAACGGCAGCTGGCTGAAGGCCTTGGAGATGCTGAACAGCGACTCGGAGAACGAGTTGTTCCTCGACTTGTTCCAATCGCTGATGCGACTGGCCTACCAGCGCAAGGTCAAGGACCTCAAGACGTGGTCGGAGCGCATAGCCTCCATGGGGCGTGAGAAGCAGAAGCGGTTCCTGGAATACTTCCTCCGACTCATCCGCGAGAACTTCATGTATAACTTCCAGCGCGAGGAACTCTGTTACATGACGCAGCGCGAAGAGGACTTTGCCAAGAACTTCGCCCGCTTCATCAACGAAGACAACATCATACCGATTGCCGACCTGGCCAACTTGGCCATCCGCGACATCGGACAGAATGCCAACGCCAAGATTGTCTTCTTCGACTTCGCCCTGCAAATGATTGTATTACTGATTTCCAAATAACCTCAGAGGCCCCAGAAGCCCCAGAGGTCCCAGATTATAAAAAAAGAAAACAAAAAATAAATGGAAAAAGATCTTAAGATAAAAACCGGTTGCGACCGCGGACTATGCCATCAGGCCATAGGCCGACAGGACCGACAGCTAAACACCTATGACTGGCTGGCCGACGTGCCAGGAAACGTGGAAGACACCGACCTGGTGGAAGTACAGTTCAAACATACCCGCAAGGGCTACTACCACAATGTGAACCATCTGGAGCTGAAGAAGGGTGACATCGTTGCCGTCGAGGCCAGCCCTGGCCACGACATCGGCGTGGTGACACTGACAGGACGATTGGTGAAGTTGCAAATCAAGAAGGCGAACCTGAAGAGTACGGAGGAGATTCGCCGTATCTACCGCATTGCACGTCCAGTGGATATGGAGAAGTATCACGAGGCTAAGTCGCGTGAACATGCCACCATGATCGAGAGCCGCCAGATAGCCAAGAACCTCGGACTGCAGATGAAAATCGGCGATGTGGAGTATCAAGGCGACTGCAACAAGGCCATCTTCTACTACATTGCTGACGAGCGCGTGGACTTCCGCCAGCTCATCAAGGATCTGGCAGCAACCTTCCACGTGCGTATTGAGATGAAACAGATAGGTGCCCGTCAGGAAGCCGGGCGCATTGGCGGAACAGGTCCCTGCGGACGTGAACTCTGCTGTGCCACCTGGATGAAGAACTTCGTATCGGTAGGTACCTCGGCAGCTCGTTTCCAGGACATCTCCCTCAATCCGCAGAAGCTGGCTGGCATGTGCGCCAAGCTGAAATGTTGTCTGAACTACGAGGTGGACGACTATGTGGAAGCCAGCCGTAAGCTGCCCTCGAAGGACATCCAGCTGCAGACGCAGGATGCCGACTACTACTATTTCAAGGCTGACATTCTGGCCGGACTCGTCACCTACAGCACCGACAAGAGCGTGGCTGCCAACCTTGAGACCATTACGGCAGCTCGTGCACGCAAGATTATCGAGATGAACAGGCAGGGGGAGAAACCGGAATCGCTACAGGAGGACGGTAGGAAGAAAGAGGCCAAGCGGCCTGTCGACCTGGCTACCCAGGAGAACATCAACCGATTCGACCGTGCCAAGAAGAAAAAGAAGAAGAAAAAGCCGAGAAAAAGTGAGAAGTGAAAAAACTAAGGTTAGGGTTGACGTTCACGTTATCGTTATCGCCCTCGTCCTGTTGTTGTTGACTGCCTGCAACCAGAAGACGGTCTATAATCACTATGAGCCTACACCCATAGCGGGATGGGAAAAGAACGACACCCTGATCTTCATGGTCAACGACATCAAGAAAGAGGGAGCCTACGTGGAAGAAATAGGTATACGCATCAACGGCGACTACCCCTTCATGAGTCTGAACCTGGTCGTCGAACAGACGCTGCTCTCTACCCACGAGACACGACGGGACACGCTCAGCTGTAGTCTGATTGACGAGCAGGGCAATGCCAAGGGACGAGGCATCAGCCACTATCAATATCTGTTCCACCTGACCACCCTCAAGCTCAGTGCAGGCGAACGGGTGAAGGTGGCGATGCGTCACGACATGAAACGCGAGATTCTGCCAGGAATCGCCAACATCGGCATCAAGCTGAGCCGTCAAGAAGACTAAAGATAATAATTAGGAGCGGATGAGGTTACGGCTGGCATCCAGTCGCAGGAAGATGAAAAGCAACAGGGTGAAGCCCCACAGCGACGAACCGCCATAGGAGAAGAACGGCAGGGGGATGCCAATGACCGGCGTCAAGCCCAGCACCATGCCAACATTGATGAAGACATGGAACAGGAAGATGCTGAGTACACAATAGCCATAGACCCGTCCGAAACGGAACGGTTGCCGCTCGGACAAGTGGATAAGCCGCAGGATGAGCGCCAGGAACAGCACCAGCACACCAGCAGAACCGAGGAAACCTTCTTCCTCGCCCACCGTACAGAAGATGAAGTCCGTATCCTGCTCAGGCACAAACTTCAGCTTTGTCTGCGTACCATTCAGAAAGCCCTTTCCTTCCAAGCCGCCAGAGCCAATGGCAATCTCACTCTGGTGTACGTTATAGCCCGCACCACGCAAGTCTTCGTCAAGTCCTAAGAGCACGTTGATACGTGAACGCTGGTGAGGCTCCATGACATGAGTCATGATAAAGTCGGCACCATAGAAAAAGCCCACGGAACCCAAGGCAAAGAGCGCAATGAAGTAGTAGTTACGGATGCGGGTGCCCAGGCCTTCCCAAACCAGATAGCCAATCATGACTGCCGTCAAGGCTAACTGAATATAGACCACGTCGAAAGACAGCTTGAGCAACAACAGCGAAGCCAGCGTAACGGCTACACAGACGAGGGCAACACGCCAAGCTGTACGCCGATTGCAGTAGGTCCACACCATACCTGCTGAAAACAACTGGATGAGCAACAATACGACAAACTTACCCACAGACGTGGGCGAGTCCTCTCCACCCAAATGGACATCGGCAAAACGGATGCCTACCACAAAGTAGACCACCATAGCCACACCTGTAAACAGGATGCTGCCTGGCATGCCCTCACGGTAGAACATGAGGAAGAAGGCCAGGTAGACCAATGCCGAACCCGTCTCACGCTGTCCGACAATGCAGACCATGGGCAGTATGATGAGTGCCAAGGCAGCGGCAAAATGCTTCCATTGGTTGATGTTGTAGCCATAGGTAGACATGAGCTTAGCCAGTGCCAACGCCGTGGCAAACTTGGCAAACTCGGCTGGCTGCAGTCGCAAAGGCCCTAACACCAGCCACGAGCGGGAGCCCTTGATGGTATGGGGATTGAAGATGGTGGCAAAGAGCAGCACCAGCAGCAAGCCATAGATGATATAGGCAAAGGTGTCGTAGAAGCGGTCGTCGAGCATCAGGATGACGAAGCCCAACACAATGGATGTGCCAATCCAGACAATCTGCATGCCAGAACGGGTGGAGAGACTGAAGATGTCAGTCTCGCCATACGAATAGCTGGCACCACACACGCTGATCCAGCCGAACGAGAGCAGGGCGATATAAATCAGTATCGTCCACCAGTCAATGGAGCGCAGCACGCTTGTCTGTCTTTTACCTGATTGTTGAGCCATACGAAATATGTCTGTGTTGGAACTCTTCAGCACGCCTCTCTGAGGCTTCCGAGAGTTTTCCGTTAATGTACTTCTCCATGATAAGGCCGCCTAAAGGGACGCCATAGGTGGCACCCCAGCCGCCATTCTCCACATAGACAGCCACAGCGATCTTCGGTTTGTCCATAGGAGCAAAGCCCATGAATACCGAGTGGTCGTGACCTTTATTCTGCGCCGTACCTGTCTTGCCACAGGCCGCAAAGTTGTATCGTGACAAATCGTGACAGGTTCCACCCGTTGCCGATGCCCGCATGCCAGCCACCACATAGTCGTAGGCTTCACGATTGGCCTTGGAGTAGTGACGGCGTGTAAACGCTGTGTCAAGGGGTTCGCCCTGCACCTTTTTCACCACGTGGGGCACATAGTACCATCCCCTATTGGCTATGGTAGCCCCCAGATTGGCTATCTGCAGCGGTGTAGCCGTCACCTCACCCTGTCCGATGGCAATGGAGATCACGGTCAAGCCACTCCACGAACCCTTATAACGGTTGTCGTAGTATTCACCGTTGGGTATCATGCCACGCTTCTCACCTGGCAGGTCGACACCTAATTTATAGCCGAATCCCATCGACACCATGTAGTCGCGCCACGTATTCATGGCATGGAGGGCAGAACCGTATTTCTTGGAACCTATCATGTAATAGAGTCCCCAGCAGAAGTAGCCGTTACAAGAGGTAGAGAGTGCTGGCACCAGCGGCAGCGGCGATCCGTGACCATGACAGCCAACATGAAGGCCCTTATGGTAGAAACCATGACTGCAGGGATAAGCCGTATGTGTGGGGTGAATGATACCCTCGGACATAAAGGTCAGGCCTTGTGTGGTCTTGAAAGTTGAACCGGGAGGATAGAGTCCCATGATGCCACGGTTGTAGAGCGGTTTCATGACATCCTGACTCAGTGCACGCTGACTCTTCGAACGCTGGCGTCCTACCATGATGCGTGGATCGTAGCTGGGTGACGACACCATGCAAAGCACCTCACCCGTTGACGGTTCGATGGCCACAATACTGCCAATCTTTCCTTCCATAAGACGCTCACCTAATGCCTGTAGCTCCACATCGATGCTGAGTGTCAGGTTCTTGCCTGGCACAGGACGGCGGTCAAACTTCCCGTTCTGATAGTGTCCTTGTATGCGACCATGGGCATCGCGCAACAAGATCTGCATGCCTTTCTCACCCCGCAGTTTCTTCTCGTAACTGCGCTCAACACCCAGCTTGCCGATATAGTCACCCGGCTGATAGTAGTCGTCTTCCTCTATATCGGCAGGCGACACCTCTGCCACGTCACCCAGCACATGGGCGGCCATGGCATACTGGTACTGACGGATGCTACGCTTCTGGACATAGAAGCCTGGAAAACGGAACATCCGCTCCTGAAAGACGGAGAAGTCCTTGTCGCTGAGCTGACTGATGAAGAGCTGCTGGGTAAAACGCGAATAGCCCGGATTACGGCTACGGTCCTTGATGGTCTCCATACGCTGGTCAAACTCCTCCCTGGTAATGTTCAGAGCCTGACAGAACTCCAGGGTGTCCAGATGGTCCTTGGCCTCGTTCATCACCACCATGATGTCGTATGCCGGCTGGTTGTAGACCATCAGCTTACCATTGCGGTCGGTGATGACACCTCGCGAGGGGTATTCTATCTTCTTCAGGAAGGCATTTGAGTCGGCACTCTTCTTATAGTCGTCGCTGGTAATCTGGAGCTGAAACAGGCGCAACATATAGATGACCACAATCGATATGGCCACCCCGCCAATAACATAGCGTCTGTAGTCCAGTCCGTGTTCCTTCATCTCCTACTTGTTCTTGGCTATCTCGAAAGTGTAAATCAGCAGCAGGGTGATGAGGGCACTGCCCCCCACGCAGGATGCCCATTGTGTCCAGTTGAAGAAGTTGAACAGTTCCAGGGAATAGAACACCAGACAATAGAGCACGACGAGTACTACAATATAATAGGTATATTTCAGCGGTCCCAGCGTCGACATGGCAGGCTTCAGGTCGTCTACCGAGTCACGGGGAACGAAGAGTTCAAAGTAATAGGGCTGGACAGCAGCGACAAGGGTCAGCGATGCCGATGCCAGTCCTGGAGTATTGGAGAAGGTGTCAATAAGCAGTCCCAGCAGGAAACTCCACAACAGGATGCCCCACTTAGGATAGTTGCGCGGAAAACTGGTGACAAAATAGACATACAGCAATGGTGTGGCGCAGTTAAACAAATGGATGCGCCCCAAGACCATCGCCTGTACCAGTACGAAGACGATGAACCAACCTGCCCGTTTCAGTAAATCTATTGTCACCTCTTTGTCTCTTTAGTTAATTCTTGATCCTCAACGAGTCACGGGCCTCCTGCATGATGCGCAGACGCTCTGCAATGGTATTGTCGCTGATTACCACCACATCACGCAGATTGCCGAAGTCGGTGGTCAGCCTGACCTGCAAACGATAGGAGAGTCCATCACGCGAGTTGTAAACCTCCTTGATTTGTCCCACCAGCACACCGGCAGGGAAGATGCTTGAGTAGCCGTTGGTCTCCACCCAGTCGCCACGCTTGAAGCGGGCGTGTCGCGGAATATCCTCAACGTAGGCAATGCCGGCATCCTTGCCGTCCCAACGCAGTACACCAAAATAACCGTGTCCGCGAATGGCACAGCTGATGCGCGATGAATTCACGTTTAGCACAGGTATGACGATGGCATAGTGAGCAGACGTCGAATAGACGACACCTACCACCCCCTTGCCACAGGCCACACCCATGCCTTCCTTCACCCCGTCAGACTCACCCTTATTGATGGTTATCAGGTTGTTGGCACGATGCAGCTCATTAGTGACCACCTTGGCCGGTATCAGCTTATACTGGCTGAGGAACTCCAGTTCCTGCCGTTCCTTGACACTCAGGTCTTCCGTCGCCTCACCATAGAGACGGCGCAACTGAGTAACCTGCCGCTCTAAATAGAAGTTACGGAGCGTCAGATCCTCATTCACTTTCGTCAATGAGAAGAAAGACTCCACTGCCGAGTTCCATTCGTAGAACTTTCCTACGACAACATTTGCCGTCGAGAACCACACGCTGTTCTGATAACTGTTATACTGAAACAGCAACACAACACTGATCGTCTCAAGGATTACGAACAGAAACCAGTGGAAGTGCTTAAGCAGGAACTCCAGCAGGTTCTTCATGCCATAATCAGCGCATCAGGAACGAAAAGCGGTCAACATTCTTCAGTGCAATGCCAGCACCCTTAGCCACTGAGTGCAATGGGTCTTCAGCAATGTGGAAAGGAATATTGATCTTACCCTCCAGACGACGATCCAAGCCACGCAGCAAGGCACCACCACCAGCCAGCCAGATACCGTTCTTCACGATGTCAGCATACAGTTCGGGAGGCGTGTTCTCCAGTGCCGAGAGCACGGCGTTCTCTATCTTGGCCACCGTCTTGTCCAGACAGTGGGCTATCTCCTGATAGCACACTGGCACCTCCATAGGCAGAGCCGTGATGCGGTTCGGACCGTGTACGATATAATCCTCGGGAGCATCATCACCCAGGTCGGTCAGCGCCGAGCCCACAGCAATCTTGATACGCTCAGCCATACGCTCCGACACCTTCACATTGTGCTGACGCGACATATACTCCTGAATGTCAGCCGTCAGGTCGTCACCAGCCGTACGAATGGAATTGTTGCTGACGATACCACCCAGCGAGATGACGGCAATCTCGGTAGAACCGCCACCGATGTCGACAATCATGTTGCCTTCGGGGGCTTCCACGTCAATACCAATACCAATGGCAGCAGCCATCGGCTCAAATATCAGGTACACGTCACGACCGTCAGCATGCTCTGCTGAGTCGCGTACGGCACGCAGCTCCACTTCCGTCGATCCTGACGGTACGCCAATCACCATGCGCAGTGAAGGCGAGAAAAGCCGGTGACCCGTATGCACCATCTTAATCAGTCCTCGCATCATCTGCTCACAGGCAGAGAAGTCGGCTATCACACCGTCTCTCAGCGGACGGACCGTACGAATGTTGTCATGCGTCTTCTCATACATCATCTTGGCCTGGGCACCCACGGCAATCATCTTGTCGGTGTGGCGATCCAGTGCTACTACTGACGGCTCGTCGACCACAATCTTATCATCACTGATAATAATGGTATTGGCCGTTCCAAGGTCCATGGCTATCTCCTGGACAAAACTGAAAAATCCCATAATCTAATGCTTAATTCTTAATGCTTAATCTAAATTTTAATTCTTAATGCCCGATGCTTAACGATGCCGACGCGCAGCCTCATTAAGCATTATGCATTGAACCATGCGTTGATGGCTGTGTCATAGTGTGAGCTTACACCGAAGGCACGGGTAGCGAACATGCGGCGCTGAGCCTTTGTCGTTACTGCACCCTGTTCGTTCAGGATGTCGAGCAACACGCTGTATTCAGCCTTTGAGGGAACAATCACGACGTCGTTGAAGTTCTTCGCACCAGCACGGATCAGCGAGATGCCGCCAATGTCTATCTTCTCAATGATGTCCTCCTCCGAGGCACCACTTGCTACTGTCTGTTCAAAAGGATAGAGGTCAACGATGACAAGATCAATCTCTGGAATATCGTACTGAGCCATCTGCTCACGGTCGCCCTCGTTCTCACGACGGCCCAATATACCTCCGAACACCTTAGGATGCAGCGTTTTCACCCGTCCGCCAAGGATGGACGGATACGTCGTCACGTCCTCCACCTTCCCGCAGTCATAGCCAAGCGACTCAATGAATGCCTGAGTGCCACCTGTTGACAGGAACTTCACGCCCTCGTCGTTGAGTTTTCGGAGCAACTCTTCCAGCCCATCCTTATGAAATACCGAGATGAGCGCTGTCTTTATCTTCTTTCTGTCTGCCATAGAAATATAACGTTATATCGATTCGAGCTGCAAAATTACAAAAAAGAAGGCATACTGCACAACATTTTAACGAAAAAATTCTCCACCACCCACTTTTATTGATTTAGATAAGTTTGCAGCTTCTCCTGAATACGGAAGAAAGGCTCTGAGAACAAGTAACCCATATTCTTTTTCAACGTCTGGCGGATGTCCTGCACAGAGTGCTCATAGCATGACATCTCGTTGTTCTTCTGCGTATTGTGACGGGCAGTACGGGCAATCTCCTCCTGCCGTTCCTGGCGTAGCCTGTTGCAAACTTTGTTCAACAAGGGCACCACCACGGTGTCGAACAGGTGATGGCCTTGAATATACAGGTAGGTGGTCTGCGGCGTGACACCGAGTGCCCTCACACTCTCCTTGGTCTTCAGATACTCCTCCTTGTTGTCAGGATATTCTGCCTGCAGCTGGCGTATCTTCGTGCCCACTTTGTGGCGGAGGTGGTTGATAGAAAGCTGCGGCTCCAGAATGTTGAAGCCTCCCGGAGTAATAACCCGCGAGAAGTCGGAGAGCGAAAATTTATTGTGATTACCCGTGCGATAGGCCCACACCGACCAGATGAACAGCGGAAAGACAGCTTCGCTGTACTGGCGCAAATAGTCGTCGAAATCGAAGATACGGTGGTCGTTCAACGTCACCGCCACACACACGTCATGCAGCGAGGGGGCATAGCATTGAAGGTTCTCGATAGCGTAGGCAAAAGTATGGAACACGAATGGACTCCCTATCACTTTTTTCGACTGCGGAGTGGCACCTTGCATCAGATAGTCGTAGTCAGCATCCACACACGCTATCATCGCCTCGCCAAGACCCTCCAACAAATGGAGTGGTAGTGTACGGTTGTCCTCTCCGCGCTTCATGGGGTTTGACGATGCCAGCACCGCCTTCTTGCCGCGTTCCAGCTTACGGTGCGAAGGCAGCATCACCTCGAAATAGCGTGTGGCATCCTCATAGCGGCTAAGCACCGTCCGCCAGAAGTAGATGTCATCATAGCTCTCGACGTAGGCTACAATCCTGCGCCGTGCCTCCTTCGACTTTAACCGGTTGGCCGCTTCGAAGTAGTTGCTGTTCAGATTATCTTTCAGTCCTTTCACCTGTCTTGCAGAAGCAAATTATTCACTATTTACCCTTCACCTCTCACCTGCTATTCGTGAGGAACCTGGGGGAACCTCAATGTCGCTCACTTCTGTCACCTGATCCATCCAGCCATTCATGATGACAGCCGGCGAGTGGGTGGTCAGGATAATCTGCACGTTAGGATTCAGTTCTACCATCAGGTCAATAAGTCTCTTCTGCCACTCGATATGCAGACTCACCTCCGGTTCGTCCATGAAGAGCACGTAGGGTTGCAGATCCTCCACAAGCACGGTGAGCAAGATGGCCAGCATCTGTTTCTCACCGCTGGAAAGCTGGTAAGGGACAAGGGTCTCGCCAATCTGCGAGAACCTGATTTCATTCTCCGTGCGGACGATTTTCTTACCCGTCTCCTCAAACAAGTCGTCCACCATGTCCTGGAAGCGTGTCTTCGGCTGCGACAGCTGCTGGGCAGCATCAGCATGTCCCTGTTGCAGGGCGGCAATAATCCGGTTGCCGATGTTCACCTGATAATCCAGATACTTGCGTTGCAGGTGGTAGAGTTGAAAGTCCAGTGCCGAACGGATGCGCGTGTCCACCATATTCAGCGTTTCCGAGTCTAAGACGGGGCTGTCTAATGAACGGATCATATCGAACCGTATATGCGTAGCGTCTTCCGGTTCCACCGTGATGTGTACCCCCTTCAGCAGGTGGTTCAATACGTCGCCGTTGGTGTTGATACTGCGAAACACCTTATTGAGAATCGTCGACTTGCCCACACCGTTGATGCCGCTAAGCACATTGACGTGCGGATCCAGGTTCCACAGGATGTGCTTCTTACCGCTCCACAGCGAGTCAATCTCAATCTGCTTGATATAGTCTGCGTACTTCATGATTCTAAAGTTTTCGCCAAAGGTACGAAAAATATAAGACAAACGAAAAGAAAACACCTTTTTTTTTCAGTCATCGGAAAAAAAACCATATTTACATCAAAATACAAAACAAACCACGGTCTCGTTGACCAACATACATTAATAGCAAGAAACGGGTTTGTTCAGTAACGTTTTTTCATTGTCTCAACTCAAATTTCCAACCTTTTTCTTTGCTGTTCGCTGAAAAAAGCGTATTTTTGCAGTGATAAAAAATGGAACAAGTAAAACGAATGAGTATATGGTCGCTGCTGAGCCACATCCTGCGGTTTGTGAAGCCCTACCGTTGGTTAGTGGTGACGACGCTGGCACTGACGTTAGTGGGATCGCTGCTGGCTCAGGTCAATGCAGTGGTGCTCGACCGTGCTGTCGATGCTATCAACGTGCTTGACCAGCAGCCGTCAATATCGTGGAATTCGGCCCTGCGCATCCTTATCATCATCAGTGCTGTGTTGCTGGGCAAGGAGGTATTGGCCGCCGTGGTCAACTTCTTCCGTCGTTATTACGGCGAGCGCATGCGCATCTTGGTGAGCCGCGACCTGTCGTTGCAGGTGGTAGCTCATATGCTGACGTTCCGCATGGCCTTCTTTACCACTTCGGGCAACGAGGCAGGACGGTTGCAGTCACGCATCGATAAAGGGGTGACAAGTACGAGCCAGTCTGTCAACAGCTTCTTCATCGACATCCTGCCGCTATTCACGAGTGCCGTGCTGGCGCTCATCCTCATGTTCATAGCTAATACCTATGTGGGGTTGGTAGCTCTGTGCATCGTACCAATCTACTTCTATGTCACCTACATCCAAGCAGAGCGCATGAGAGCCGGAAGACGCGGCATCTACAACGGTCAGCAGGCCGTCAGCCAGAGAATCCTCAATATCATCGAAAGCATCAGCGTCATTAAGTCGTTCAACCGCGAACAGATAGAGAACCGGCGGTTGGGAGACGTACAGGATGCAGTGACCCACCTGCAACTATCGACACGTAAGCAGAGCTACTTCTTCACTGGCTTGAAAGGGTTCCTGGAGCAGATCGGTACGGTGCTCGTCATCATCCTGACGGCCTATCTTGTACTTATCGACTACCCGGGCATGACCATCGGTAAGATTATGTACCACGTCATGTTGTTCGCCAACGTCAGTGCCCCCATTCGCCAGTTGCACCGCATCTATGACGACCTGAACGATGCGCTCATCTACTCCGAGGGACTCTTCGACCTGCTGGAAGGAACGGACGACGTAGAAGACACGGGCGACTACCATCCTGACCAGGTAAAAGGTTGCTTCGAGTTGCAGCACGTCAACTTTACTTATCCCAACAGCGTGAAGGCGCTACACGACGTGTCGTTGCGCATTGAGCCAGGCAAGATTACAGCGTTGGTGGGAATGAGCGGAGCTGGAAAGAGTACTGTCGTCAACCTGCTCGACAAGTTCTATCATGCCGACAGTGGAAATATCAGCCTCGACGGCACTCCACTGCAACAGTGGCACACCCAGTGGTTGCGCGAACATGTTGGACTGGTGATGCAGAAGAACCACATCTTCGACGGAAGCATTGAGGAGAACATCAAATACGGCAATCCACAAGCTACCCACGACGACGTGGTAGCTGCCGCCAAGCAGGCTTTCCTCTACGACCAAGTGATGCAACTGCCGAACGGATTCGAGAGCAACGCCCTCAGGTTGAGCGGCGGACAGCAGCAGCGAGTCGCTATTGCACGCATGTTCATCAAGAACCCTTCTGTCATCATCCTCGACGAGCCGACGGCCAGTCTCGACGCCATCGCCACAGAGCAGATCAAGACCAGCATCGACGCCATCAAACGGGGACGTACGGTGATTATCATCTCTCATAACATCGGACAGATTGTCGACGCCGACCAATTGTATGTGCTGGAGCAGGGCCGCGTGGTGCAGAGCGGTACCCCTGACGAGGTCTACCGACAAGGTGGCCGCTACAAGGAGATATTCGATGCCAGTGCCCGCAGCATGAACGCCGACAAGATAGCAAACGTTTTAAATGAAGAATGAAAAGACATGAATAACAAGGCGAAAAGGATAAGCAAATACGCATGGGTGATTGTTTTATCACTTATCATTTGTCATTTAACATTTGGCATAAGCGCATGTGCCAATCAGGACACTCCCCCAACGGCACAGGCATTTATCAAAAAATACTTCCCTCACTCGTCCATAGTTCTCGTAGAGACAGATAGTGATGACGAAGACACGGGATACAGTGTGTGGCTGAACGACGGCTCGAAGATTGATTTTGACCTGCAGGGCAACTGGAAGCGAGTGGCTCGCAAGAAGTCGGGCGTCCCAGCTATTCTTATTCCTCAAGACATCACTCAATATGTGAAGACCAACTACCCAGAGGAGGTAATCTTCAAGCTCAGCAAGAAGCCCTATGGCTATAAGATAGAATTGTCGAACGACATGGATCTGCGGTTCAATTCCCAATGCCAGTTTATGGAAGTGGTGGACTGACTAAATAGTTTTGGGTAAACAATGAAAGAGAACAAACCACTGATAGCCCACCTCAGCATGTTTGGAGCTTGTGCCGGTTGGGGACTGATGGCTCCCATTGGCAAGGACGCCATGACTCACGGATTCGACGGTATCTCGCTGGTGACATTCCGTGTGGCAGGTGCATGCCTGTTGTTCTGGATAGCGTCACTGTTTGCCAAGAAAGAGTATGTTCCGCTGAAAGACAAGCTGATGTTCATCGGGGCGGCATTGTTCGGACTGCTGTGCAACCAATGCTGCTACACGTTGGGGCTAAGCATCACGTCGCCCATCAACGCGTCGATAGTCACCACCTCCATGCCCATCTTCGCCATGCTCCTGGCGGCACTGATCTTAAAGGAGCCCATTACGGGTAAAAAAGCATTGGGCGTGCTCATGGGCTGTAGCGGTGCTTTGATATTGATTCTGACGTCAGCCGCCCATGCCAGCGACAAGGTGGGCGATATCCGCGGCGACCTGCTGTGCCTGTTTGCACAGTTCTCGTTCGCCCTCTATCTTTCACTGTTCAATCCCTTGATACGCCGCTACAACGTGTTTACCATCAACAAGTACATGTTCTCGTGGGCAGCACTCATGCTGCTGCCCTTCACCTTCAGCCATGTCAGCGACGTGGTGGCAAAACCAATACCCACAACGACATGGTGGGAAGTGTCCTACGTGGTCGTTGTGGGTACGTTCTTTGGTTATATCCTGACCATGATAGGCCAGCGTACGCTTCGTCCGACGGTTGTCAGCGTCTACAACTATGTCCAACCCATCGTCTCTGTAGCAGCCTCACTGGCTATGGGAATCGGCATTCTGAAGCCCACCCATGCCTTGGCAGTCATATTGGTATTCAGCGGTGTCTGGTTAGTGACGAAGTCCAAGTCAAGACGCGACATGGAAAAAGAGAAAGCAACTGCTAACGGCTAACAACCCGTCACTTCCTGTCACCCTTCTCCTTACTCCAGAAGTCAACGAGCCGGATCTCGAAGATAAGCGTGCTGTATCCAGGTATTGAACCCGAGCCCGATGCCCCGTAGCCTAACTGGTAGGGTACGGTGACACGCCAGTGGTCACCACGGTGCATGTGCTGCAAGGCCGTGGAGAAACCGCTGATAAGAGCGTTCACCACAAACGTCTTAGGCACTGACACCTCAGGATCGTAGGTAGAATAGCTCTTATCGAACACATAGCCTCCAGCATAGCTTGTAGAGGGTAGCAGTTTCCCGATATAATGAACCTCTACCGAATCGGTATACAGCGGAGACGTCTCGCCACGGCCTTCTTCCAGCACGTCCACCAAGATGCAGTCGGTATGCTGTACACCTGAGGAAGTCTCGTCAAGCGACCACTTCCGTACGATGCCACTGCCACTATGCAGGGCATACTGCTGCTCGAAGTAGGCCTCGTTCTTGGAACGCCAATCCACGAACTCCTCTTCCGTACCGTCGCTCTCGCTGCAGGAGGTCAATAAAGGCAAAAGGGTAAAAAGGTAAAAAGGTAAAACCTTTACCCAGCCCTTCACCATGATCTTGATAGCATTCGTTCTCACTTTCTTACCCTTTTACTCTTTTACTCTTCTTACTGAAGCTTTTTCAGTAATGATGCAATGCTCACCTTGTCCTCGATGATGCTGTTCAGCTCGCTGATAGCCACACGTTCCTGCTCCATGGTGTCGCGGAAACGCAGGGTGACACAGCCGTCCTGCAGCGTGTCGTGGTCAACGGTGACGCAGTACGGTGTACCGATGGCGTCCTGACGACGATAACGCTTGCCGATAGAGTCCTTTTCATCGTACTGGCAATTGAAGTGGAACTTCAGCTGGTCGATGATTTCGCGAGCCTTCTCGGGCAGGCCATCCTTCTTCACCAAAGGCATAACAGCACACTTCACGGGAGCTAAGGCAGCAGGCAGCTTCAGCACCACACGGGTCTCGCCGTTCTCCAACTTCTCCTCCTCGAAGGCGTGGCACATGATGCTGAGGAACATACGATCCACACCGATAGAAGTCTCGATGACATACGGCGTATAGCTCTCATTGGTCTGCGGGTCAAAGTATTTGATGCTCTTGCCAGAGTATTTCTCGTGCTGCGACAGGTCGAAGTTCGTACGTGAGTGAATACCCTCAACCTCCTTGAAGCCGAACGGCATCTTGAACTCGATATCGGTAGCGGCATTGGCGTAGTGGGCCAGTTTGTCGTGGTCGTGGAAACGATAGTTCTCTGCACCGAAGCCTAAGGCCTGATGCCACTTCATACGCGTCTCCTTCCACTTCGGGAACCACTCTAACTCGGTGCCTGGCTGTACGAAGAACTGCATCTCCATCTGTTCGAACTCACGCATACGGAAAATGAACTGACGGGCCACAATCTCGTTACGGAAAGCCTTACCAATCTGTGCAATACCGAAAGGTATCTTCATGCGACCGGTCTTCTGTACGTTCAGGTAGTTGACGAAGATTCCCTGAGCTGTCTCAGGACGCAGGTACACCTTCATCGAAGCGTCGGCACTGGCACCCATCTCCGTAGCAAACATCAGGTTGAACTGGCGTACGTCTGTCCAGTTCTTCGTGCCGCTGATGGGATCTACAATCTCCTCGTCCAGGATAATCTGCTTGAGAGCCTCCAGATCCGGACCTTGCATGGCAGCAGCATAGCGCTCATGCAGGGCGTCACGCTTCTGCTTTGTCTCAGCCACACGGGGTGAGGTAGCTAAGTACTGGGCTTCGTCGAAAGCATCGCCGAAACGCTTGCGGGCCTTCTCAACCTCTTTCTGAATCTTCTCGTCGTACTTGGCTATCTGGTCCTCGATGAGCACGTCTGCGCGATAGCGCTTCTTCGAGTCGCGGTTATCAATCAGGGGATCGTTGAAGGCATCCACGTGTCCGCTGGCCTTCCATATCGTCGGGTGCATGAAGATGGCTGAGTCGATACCCACAATGTTCTCGTGTAGCATCGTCATAGCCTTCCACCAGTACTGCTTGATATTATTCTTCAACTCCACACCGTTCTGACCGTAGTCATAGACAGCGCCTAAACCGTCGTAAATCTCACTGCTGGGGAACACAAAGCCATACTCCTTACAGTGACTCACGATTTTCTTAAAAACATCTTCTTGTGCCATAATTATCTTCAAAATTTCGAAATTTGGGTGCAAAGGTACGAATAAGCGAGCACAATACAAAACAAATAAACACTTTTTTGTTTTTATTGTCGAGCGGAAATACCTGTTACCGCCTCACGCATCTCCTTCAACAAGTCACTGGCGAAGATGAAGTCAGTGAGGCGCTTGTTGGTAGAGCCCATAATATCGGCAGAGACGCCCTGCCACTCTTTATGACCCTCGTAGATGAAGATGATATTCTCACCGATACCCATCACGGAGTTCATGTCGTGGGTATTGATGATGGTGGTCATGCTGAACTCCTGGGTGATGCTGTGCAGCAGGTCGTCAATAACCAGCGAGGTCTTTGGGTCGAGACCGCTGTTAGGCTCATCGCAGAACAGGTATTTGGGGTTCAGGGCTATGGCACGGGCAATGGCCACACGTTTCTGCATACCACCTGATATTTCACCAGGGAACTTGTCTTCGGCACCAACCAGATTCACACGATCCAAACAATCCATAGCACGTTTCTGCCGCTCGCGCAGGTTCATTGACGAGAACATGTCTAACGGGAACATGACATTCTCCAATACGGTCAGCGAGTCGAAGAGTGCTGCCGACTGGAAGATCATGCCCATCTCGCGGCGCATGCGTACCTTCTCCTGTTTCGACATGCCGACAAAGTCGCGTCCGTCGTAAAGTATCTGTCCACTGGTAGGGTCGAAGAGTCCCACTAAATTCTTCATCAGCACGGTTTTGCCACTGCCGCTCTGTCCAATGATGAGATTGGTCTTTCCGTCCTCGAAGACGGTCGAAATGTCTTTCAGCACCTCGATGCCGTCAAAGCTCTTGTATAGGTTCTTGACTTCAATCATGATAATAGCTGGGTGAGAAACACATCGGAACAAAGGATAAGCACGCTCGACGATACTACCGCATCGGTCGAGGCCTTACCTACATTGACAGAACCACCTTCGACGGTGTAGCCGAAATAAGAGGGAACGGCAGAGATGATGAAGGCGAAGAACAGACTCTTGATGATGGACATCCAGACGAACCAAGGCTGGAAGTCATGTTGCAGGCCTAACGTCAGGTCGTCGGGCACGATGATGTGCCCGATGTAGGCTGTTCCGTATGCTCCTACAATTCCCAAGGCCGATGAGAAGATGACCAGTATGGGCATGATAGTGAGCATACCTAAGATCTTGGGCAGGATGAGGTAACATGCCGAGTTGACACCCATGATATCGAGGGCATCAATCTGCTGTGTGACACGCATAGTGCCTATCTCCGAAGCGATGTTAGAGCCTACCTTTCCGGCGAGGATCAAGCACATAATGGAACTGGAAAACTCCAGCAGCATGATTTCACGTGTGGTGTAGCCGCTGACCCAGCGAGGCATCCACGGACTTTGGATGTTCAGCTTCATCTGAATACAGATGACGGCACCGATGAAGAACGATATGAGCAGCACAATGCCGATGGAGTTGACACCCAACTGTGCCATCTCCTTCACATACTGTTTCCAGAACATGCGGAAGCGCTCAGGCACCGAGAACGTGCGCCCCATCAGTATCATGAAACGGCCAAACGTTGTCAGCCACTTATGTATTAGTTTCAGCATAATATAATCTTTTCAAACTCTTCACTCACTTCATCCACCACTCGCCATCGGCCTGCACCATAGGGACAACGACTTCCTCTTGGGTACTGTCGCCAAAACAGAGCATGAGGAAGGCATAGGTCAGATGCAGCGTTGAGTCAGTTTTACCCACATTCGGGCTGATGCGCACCTCGTGCAGCCCGCCATGCTTCAGCTGCATGTCCTGCTGATACTGTTTCACTGATGTCAGCAGCTGTTCACAATAGGCTGTAGGCAAACTGTCCACATTGGCCTTACCCTCAAGAAAGCCTTCAGCATAACCGTTAGCCAAACGCTCATAATAGGTCTTGGCGGCCTCGGCAGCCTCTTGCTCTGGTGACGTACTGGCACAGGAGAACAGAAACAGAAGCATAAGCGTGGCGACCCATGCCCAGCTTGCCTGTCTATGACACCTTCTCATTCTTGTCATCATCTCTTCTCCCTCCTGAGACAGATTTTATTTCTGTCTTACAAACACGTTGATAGGCGTTCCTGTCAGTGTCCAGTTCTCGCGCATCTTGTTCTCTAAGAAGCGGCGATACGACTCCTTGACGTATTGTGGCAGGTTGGCATAGAACACGAAGGTAGGAATCTGTGTATCAGGAACCTGCGAGACATACTTGATCTTGATGTACTTACCCTTGATGCTGGGCGGTGGTGTTGCCTCGATAATCGGCAGCATGACCTCGTTGAGCTTCGACGTGCCGATCTTGATCTTACGGTTCAGGAACACCTGCTTGGCGATTTCCAAGACCTTGAAGATACGTTGCTTCGTAACAGCCGAGGCAAAAATGATGGGAAAATCGACAAACGGAGCCATACGTTCACGGATGGCATTCTCAAAGGTCTTGACGGCTTCCTGCGACTTATCTTCCACCAGGTCCCACTTGTTGACGACCACCACCAAACTCTTGTTGTTCTTCTGGATGAGCTGGAAGATGTTCATGTCCTGAGCCTCAATGCCTCGAGTGGCATCAATCATCAGAATACAGACATCCGAGTTCTCAATGGCACGGATACTACGCATGACGCTATAGAACTCCAGGTCTTCCGTAACCTTGTTCTTACGGCGGATGCCGGCAGTATCGACCAGATAGAAGTCGAAGCCGAACTTGTCGTATTTGGTATAAATACTGTCACGCGTTGTGCCGGCAATGTCCGTCACAATGTTACGGTCTTCGCCAATGAAGGCATTGATGATGCTCGACTTACCCACATTCGGACGTCCTACCACAGCAAAGCGTGGTGTATTGTCCTCGACATCGGAAACGTCGGGCACACTATTGAGCTTCGATACGACGAAGTCGAGCAAGTCACCCGTGCCGCTACCGGTGGCAGCACTGACGCAGAACGGGTCGCCCAATCCTAACTTGTAGAACTCATATTGCCCATAGAGGTCCTTGCCGTCGTCGGCCTTGTTGGCCACCAGCACCACAGGCAACTTCGAGCGGCGCAGAATGAGTGCCACATCAGCATCAAGGTCGGTCAACCCATTCTTGATGTCAACCAAGAACAGCACAAGGTCAGCCTCCTCGGTGGCTACGATAACCTGCTTACGGATCTCCTCCTCGAAGATGTCGTCGGAGTTCACCACCCAGCCACCAGTATCGACAACGCTGAATTCACGTCCGTTCCACTCGCACTTGCCATACTGGCGGTCACGGGTGGTACCAGCCTCATCGCTCACAATGGCATGACGGCTGTTTGTCAACCTGTTAAACAAGGTGGACTTGCCCACGTTCGGACGTCCTACTATCGCTACTAAATTTCCCATTTATTCTGTCATTTTTAGCCTTTAGCTTTTGGCTATTAGCTTCTTTATTATTTCATCTGATAAGGCCGACAACCTATTCGGGATTGTATCCGAAAGAATCCAGTTCGCGCTGCGACGACCGCCAATCCTTGTCAACCTTCACAAAGGTTTCCAGATAGATGGGCTTTCCGAAGAATTTCTCCAAAGACTTGCGGGCCTCGGTAGACACTTTCTTCAGGGCCACACCCTGATGGCCGATGATGATGCCTTTCTGCGAGTCGCGCTCCACATAGATGATGGCATTGATACGGATGTTCTTCTCCGTTTCCTTAAAGCGTTCCACACTCACCTCCACGGAGTAAGGAATCTCCTTGTCGTAATAGAGCAGAATCTTCTCGCGGATAATCTCCGACACAAAGAAGCGGGCAGGCTTGTCCGTCAACTGGTCTTTGTCGAAGTAGGCAGGGCTCTCAGGCAGCAGCTCCTGGATGCGCTTCAGCAGCATGTCCACACCAAACTTGTTCTTCGCAGAGATAGGCAGTATCTCTGCCTTCGGCAGCAAGGTGTGCCACCGAGCCACAATGTCACCCAACAGCTTATTAACCCCAGCCGTCCCAGTCTTCCCAGAAGCCCCAGAACTCCCAGTCTTCCCAGAGGCCCCAGAACTCCCAGTCTTCCCAGAAGCCCCAGTCGCCCCAGTCGCCCCAGTCTTCCCAGAAGCCCCAGAAGCCCCAGAGGCCCCAGCACCCCCTTCTTTCCCCAGCTCATCAATCTTGTTGATGAGCAAAAGAACAGGAATCGTCATCTTCTGCACCTTCTCCAGGAAGTCCATGTTCTTCTCCGGATTCTCCAC
>Ga0265298_10003322_pt1 | contig 21387 bp, 19 predicted proteins | sample AusTroGonzalo_MG_3_FD_193486 | JGI IMG/M metagenome (GOLD analysis project Ga0265298, IMG submission 193486) | Bovine rumen microbial communities from tropical cattle in Woodstock, Queensland, Australia - Gonzalo_01 | ecosystem: Host-associated > Mammals > Digestive system > Stomach > Rumen ...
TGAATGAGGTCGACCGCTGAGATGACGGCACCCGATTTTACCTGTGGGTACTGCTCCATCAGCGTCTGCATGGAAGGACGGTAGCCACCGCTCCAAGGCCAGATGCTGTTGGCCTGACGCTCGCCCTTGGCAGCTTTCGCCAGATTGTAAGGGTGCTTGGCCAGCAACTCTTGTGATTTCAGAATCAACTCGTTGATGAGGTCGGCGGTTTTCTGGGCTTCCGGAATCTCTGCCTTTACCAGCAGTGGGTGCCACTCCTCATTGGGATGATCATGGGGTGGGGCACACGTGATGTGTTTGTTGCCACCCTTGATAACCAGCAGATGGCGGTACTGAATACCTGTGATGAACTTGACACGCTCGCAGCCCTCACGTTCGTTGATGGGCTTGGCGAGGTTTTCGTTCAGGTAGTTGATGAGCACACGGGCGTCGTCTGTCTCCAGATTACCACCGTTATGCGTGATGATTTTACCGTCCTCAATGGTAATGATATTGCAACGGATGGCAAAGTCGTCGTCTGCCATCTCATAGCCTATCGATGCAGCCTCCAAGGGACCACGTCCTTCGTATACCTTATTTAAATCATAGCCAAGGATGGCGGTGTTGGCCACCTCAGAACCAGGAGGGAAACCCTCAGGAACAGTTATCAGGCGACCACAGCGTCCTTCACGTGCCAGCTGGTCCATCATAGGCTTCTGGGCATATTGCAGCAAGGTCTTCCCTCCCAGTCTTTCCACAGGCAGGTCGGCCATTCCGTCGCCCAAAATAATAATATGTTTCATTGTGGATTATAAAAAGCCCCTCCCCTTTGGGAGGGGTTGGGGTAGGCTTTATATATTAGCGATTGACATGATGTTGGCGAAGACGCCTGCGGCCGTTACAGCTGCGCCGGCACCGTAACCCTGGATGAGCATGGGGTACTCCTTATAACGCTCGGTGGTCAACAGCACGATGTTGTTTGAGCCTTCCAGTCCGTAGAATGGGTGACCATAGGGCACTTCCTTCAAGGCGACACTGGTCTTGAATGACGAAGGATCCTGCTCGTCGGCTTCCATCGTGGCTACGAAGCGCCAACGCTTGTTCTCGGCCTCCAATACCTTGCGGCGTGCCTCGAAGTCGGCATCCAGCTCAGGCAGCTTGGCCCAGAAGTCGTCGATGCTTCCTGCGAAGTAGCTGTCGGGTACGAAGAGATGCTTCTCTACGTCGTCTTGCTCTACCTTGTAACCAGCCTCACGGGTCAGGATGACCAGCTTACGGATAACGTCCGTACCGCTGAGGTCGATACGTGGGTCGGGCTCCGAGTAGCGCTGCTCCTTGGCACGGCGAACAGTCTCAGAGAAGGGCACGTCGGCAGCTATCTCGTTGAAGATGAAGTTCAGCGTACCAGAGAGGATAGCCTCAATTTTCAAAATCTTGTCACCAGAGTTGCACAGGTCGTTAATGGTACCAATAATCGGCAGACCAGCACCTACGTTGGTCTCGTAGCGGAACCATACACCCTTGTCACGAGCTGTCTGTTTCAGTTTCAGATAGCTGTCGTAGTCGCTTGATGCAGCAATCTTGTTGGCTGCAACGACTGATATGTTATGCTCCAAGAAAGTCTGGTAGAGCGATGCAATCTGCTTGCTGGCGGTACAGTCGACGAATACGCTGTTGAAGATATTCATCTTCACGATTTCGTCACGCATGTGCTCCGTATTGGCAGCAAAGCCGGCACGCAGAATCTTCTCGTAGTTGTCGAGGTCGATACCGTCACGGTCGAGCACGAAGTTGTCGACGTCAGAGATACCTACCACGTTCAGTTTCAGACGGCGTGACTGCATGAGGAACTGCTGCTGGGTACGAATCTGTTCGAGCAGCATGCCACCCACAGTACCGATACCGCAGATGAAGATGTTGAGCACCTTATATTCTGACAGGAAGAACGAGTCGTGCAGCACGTTGAGTGACTTGCGCAGGAACTTACCGTCAACAACGAATGAGATATTGGTCTCAGAAGCACCTTGAGCGCAGGCAATGACGCTGATACCAGAGCGTCCGAGTGTGCCAAACAGCTTACCAGCAATACCTGGCGTCTGCTTCATGTTCTCACCCACGATAGCGATGGTAGCCAAACCGCTCTCCACCTGCATGGGGAACATGGCACCCGTCTCAATCTCCTTGGCGAACTCGGCATTCAGTACCTCTGCTGCTGCCTCGGCATCCTCGTCACGAACACCAATAGAGGTGGAGTTCTCAGAAGAAGCCTGTGACACCATGAATACAGAGATGCCCTTGTTGGCCAGGGTGGTGAAGATACGGCGGTTGACACCGATAACACCCACCATCGACAGACCAGTAACGGTAATTAGTGAGGTACCCTTGATGCTTGAAATACCCTTGATGGGCTTCTGGTCGTTCTCAATCTTGGCCTTGATGAGGGTGCCTGGATGTTCGGGATTGAAGGTGTTCTTTACCTTAATAGGTATATTCTTGACACAAACGGGATAAATCGTTGGGGGATAGATGACCTTGGCACCGAAGTTACACAGCTCCATAGCCTCGATGTACGAGAGCTCGTTGATGGTATAAGCCGTCTTGATGACCTTCGGGTCAGCCGTCATAAAGCCGTCGACGTCAGTCCAGATCTCCAATACCTCTGCATTCAGCACAGCAGCGATGATAGATGCTGTATAGTCAGAACCGCCACGTCCCAAGTTGGTGGTCTCGTGGCTATCACGGTCACGGGCAATGAAGCCGGGAACTACATAGATATTCTTGTCACTGATGTCTTTGAAGGCCTCCTTGACCAGCTGTGTGGTCAGGTCGGCATCAATGACATGCTTGCCCTGCTTATCCCATGTGCGGATAAAGTCACGTGAGTTCATGCGGACACCGTTCTTCACCATAGCGGCCACAATGTGCGACGACAGACGCTCACCATAAGAAACGATGGTGTCAGCCGTCTTCTCACTCAGGTCGTGAATGAGGTAAACACCGTAGAAGATACTCTTCAACTGGTCGAAGAGCTGGTCTACATTATTAAATAAGTCTATGCGCTTTTTGTCATCCGTAATGATGGCCTCAATCATCTGGTGGTGGCGTGTCACCATCGCGTCGAATTCCTCACGATAGCGTTCATCGCCCTGCTTGGCCATCCGTGATGTGGCGATCAGTTTGTCGGTGATGCCGTCAAGTGCACTTACTACTACTACGACAGGTTGCGTCCGAGCCTCTGTCTCCACAATTTTTTTCAAGCTAAGAATGCTTTTTACGGAACCTACGGACGTTCCGCCGAATTTCATTACTTTCATATTTCTATGCAATTTATCTTACCACCGGTACCCCAAAACAAGCGGGGACTGCTCCAATGGCGCGACAAAAGTACGAATAAGTGAGCAAAAAACCAAAGAAAATGTCATTTTTTTCATTTTTATCGAATTTTTCTGTTAACTTTGCACTCCATAAAGAACCAAGAAATAAAAAAGAAACTATGAAACGACTATTTTTGACCGCTATTGGCTATTGTCTGTTGGCAATGGGTGATGCTCTGGCGTGTACAAACTTTATTGTAGGTAAGAATGCCTCTGTTGACGGCTCCGTCATCTGTTCGTATAATGCTGATTCGTATGGCGCTTTTATGAAGCTGGCTCACTATCCAGCCGCCAAGCACCAGAAGGGTGATATGCGTAAGATTTATGAATGGGACACCAACAAATACCTGGGTGAGATTCCCGAAGCCGAAGAGACCTACAACGTGGTGGGAAACATCAACGAGTGGCAGGTAACCATTGGAGAAACAACCTATGGTGGTCGTGAGGAAATGGTTGACTCAACGGGTGTAATTGACTATGGGTCACTGATATATATCGGTTTGCAGCGTTCAAAAACTGCCCGTGAGGCTATCCAGATTATGACATCGCTCGTAGAGCAGTATGGCTATTACAGCGAGGGTGAGACCTTTACCATCTGCGACCCCAACGAGGCGTGGATTATGGAGATGCAGGGCTGTGGTCCCGACCGCAAACAGTCTAAGGAGCGTGTGGTATGGGTGGCTCGTCGCATTCCCGATAATGCCATCTGTGGACATGCCAACCAGAGCCGTATCGGTGTGTTCCCCTTGAAAGATAAGGAGAACGTGCTCTATTCGAAGAACGTCATCAAATATGCCCGTAAGATGGGGTGGTTCGATGGTAGAGACGATGAGTTCTCGTGGAAGATGGCCTATGCTATTCCCGATTTCTCTGGTCGTCGTATGTGTGAAGCCCGTGTATGGAGCTTCTTCAACCACCACGTGAAAGGTATGGAACACTATCTGCCTTGGGCCTTGGGTAAGGACCCTGATGCAGAGGATATGCCGTTGTGGGTTGTCCCTGTCAAGAAGCTGAGCGTAGAGGATGTGATGAACGATATGCGTGACCACTATGAGGGTACTCCTCTGGCTATCGACTCTACGGATATGGGTGGTGGTATCTGGCAGATGCCATACCGTCCTACGCCTCTTTATTTTGAGGTCGATGGCAAGAAATACTTCAACGAACGTCCTACGTCGACACAGCAGACAGCCTGGACCTTTGTCTCACAGATGCGCTCTTGGCTGCCTCGTGAGATGGGTGGCTGCTTCTGGTTTGGCAACGACGACTGCAACATGGTGGCCTATACACCTGTCTACTGTTCCATGACAAAACTGCCTGAGTGCTACAATACCCCTGGTGCTGACGAGCTGAATTTCAGCGATAAGAATGCCTACTGGGTAGAAAACTGGGTCAGCAACATGGTATATCCCCGTTATTCGACCTTGTTCCCTGTCCTTAAAGAGGTTCGCGACTCGTTGCAGAAGGCATATCTCACTCAGCAGTCAGCTGTGGAGGCTCAGGCAAAGGGTATGGAACCTGCTCAGATGCAGCGTTTCCTGAATGATTATAGTGTCCGTCAGGCCCAGCAGATGCTGGCACGCTGGAAGCAACTGGCATACCATCTCATTGTCAAGTTCAACGATATGGCTGTCAAGCCTGAGGAGAACGGAAAGTTCACTCGCACCCAGTATGGCCTTGGCTCAACAGTCAAGCGTCCAGGCTATCCCCAGAGCTATGCACGCCGTCTCGTCAAGGAGGCTGGTGCCCGCTATGCTGTGCCAGAAACAAAGAAATAACTAACACCTACATAGTTCATGACGCTCATAATCGTTACCATGCTCCTGCTGGCCTACCTGCTGATAGCAACGGGCCATCTGACGGGAGTGAACAAAGCCGCCATTGCCATGTTCCTCGGAACGATAGGCTGGGTGGTATATGTCTGTTGGGGTGCAGACTACGTGATGGCGCAACATCCTGCGGAGTATATCGAATGGCTGGGCAACAACGAACATTCCAGCGATATCGTGAAGTGGTTCATCTACGACCACGTATTTCTGAAATATGTCGGAAAGGCAGCAGCTATCGTACTGTTCCTGCTGGCCACCATGTCGATAGTGGAATTGCTCAGCAACAACGGCTGTTTCGACTTCATTACCGAATGGATTCGTACACGCAGCAGCAAACGCCTGTTGTGGAGCATCACGGCAGTGACCTTTGTCCTCTCAGCCAACCTCGACAACCTGACAACGGCAACGATGATGCTGGTCATCATGCATAACATCTTGCAGAACTCACGACAGCGCATGTATGTAGGGTCGGCTATTGTGCTGGCAGCATGCTGTGGTGGCTGTTTTACCGTCATTGGCGACCCAACAGGTCTGATTCTGTGGGGAAACGGAGCCATTACGGCTACACGCTTCTCTGCCTATCTGGGACTGCCAGCCTTCTTGGCATGTGTGGTACCCACCTATCTGATTAGTCGTGAACTCCCCGAACGTCTTGATACCGCATGGAGTCCTTCACCTTACCGTGGTGATGCTACTCGTCTGAATCGCTGGCAGCGTGTGGTGATGCTTATCGTGGGTATTGGTGGACTGTGGTTTATTCCTACCTTCCATAACATCACGAGACTGGCACCGTTCCTTGGTGCGCTGTGTGTGCTGAGCGTGTTGTGGGTGGTCAATGAGGCATTTAACCGTAAGTTGATAGATGCTGACCAGATGATTGGTCGTCGTATGCCTATGTCGTTGCAATATGGTGTTTTACAGCAGGTGCTCTTCGTGACGGGTATCATGCTGGGTATGGGTGTGGTAACGGAAACTGGCGTGTGGGCTGATGTGGCAGACTGGTTTGATACTTATATCCCTGATGTCTGGCTGATAGGTATCCTCGCAGGATTCCTAAGTAGTATTGTGGACTCTTTCACTATTGCTATCTCCAACATATCACTGTATAGTGTCGGTGCTGGCGGTGTGATGACAAACGGTGCCTACTGGAGCATTATAGCCTATACAACGGCTGTGGGTGGTTGCCTGTTGTCAGTAGGTAGTGTCTGCGGACTGGCACTGATGCGTGCTGAACATGTCAGCATGGGGTGGTATATCAAGCATGTGACCCCCAAGGTGCTGCTGGGTTTCTTGCTGGGCTATATCGTGCTTTGGTTGGAAGTCAACATCATTGCTTTGTAAGTAGGATTGGAACACTGACAAACAAAAATAGAACATTTTCGATATTTTTATTCGGAAATGTTTTTTTTATTGCTTTTTTTTTGCTATCTTTGCAAGCACTATTTAGCTAGAACAAATATTAATTAAAATACAAATAAATACTGCTTATGTCACAAATTACAGGTCACATTTCGCAGATTATCGGTCCGGTTATCGACGTTTATTTCGATACCAAGGGACTTGATGCTGAGAAAGTGTTGCCTAAAATTCACGAGGCTTTGAAGATTGAACGTCCTAACGGCAGTCAGCTGATTGTCGAGGTTCAACAGCACATCGGTGAGGATACCGTACGCTGTGTTGCTATGGACAATACCGATGGTCTGCAGCGTGGATTAGAGGCACAGCCTATGGGTTCACCTATCGTGATGCCCGCAGGCGAACAGATTAAGGGTCGTATGCTGAACGTTATCGGTCAGCCTATCGACGGTATGAAACAGCTGGATATGCAGGGTGCTTATCCCATCCACCGCGAGGCTCCTAAGTTTGAGGAGCTGTCGACCACCAAGGAGGTGCTGGCAACAGGTATCAAGGTGATTGACCTGTTGGAGCCTTACCTGAAGGGTGGTAAGATTGGCTTGTTCGGTGGTGCTGGTGTAGGTAAGACCGTGCTTATCATGGAGCTTATCAACAACATTGCCAAAGGACACAACGGCTTCTCTGTATTCGCTGGAGTGGGAGAGCGTACCCGTGAGGGTAACGACCTCATCCGTGAGATGATTGAGTCGGGCGTTATCCGTTATGGCGAGAAATTCAAGGAGGCTATGGCTCAGGGTAAGTGGGACCTCTCACTCGTTGACCCCGAGGAGCTGAAGAAGTCGCAGGCTACACTGGTATATGGTCAGATGAACGAGCCACCCGGTGCACGTGCATCTGTTGCTCTGTCTGGTCTTACCGTTGCTGAGGGCTTCCGTGATGGTGGTGGTAAGGACGGCGGTGCTGCCGATATCCTGTTCTTCATCGACAACATCTTCCGTTTCACTCAGGCCGGTTCTGAGGTGTCTGCTCTGCTGGGACGTATGCCGTCAGCCGTAGGTTATCAGCCCACGCTGGCATCAGAGATGGGTGCCATGCAGGAACGTATCACCTCTACGAAGTCTGGTTCTATCACCTCTGTACAGGCTGTCTATGTGCCTGCCGACGACTTGACAGACCCTGCTCCTGCTACCACGTTCACCCACCTGGATGCTACCACGGTGTTGGATCGTAAGATTGCTGAGTTGGGTATCTATCCAGCCGTAGACCCGCTGGGTTCTACCTCACGTATCCTCGACCCATTGGTGGTTGGCAAGGCTCACTATGACTGTGCCCAGCGCGTGAAGGAGATTCTGCAGCGCTACAAGGAGTTGCAGGACATCATCGCCATTCTGGGTATGGACGAGCTCTCTGACGAGGACAAGCTGACGGTGAACCGTGCACGTCGTGTACAGCGTTTCCTCAGCCAGCCATTCTCTGTTGCTGAGCAGTTCACAGGTCTGCCCGGTGTGATGGTTCCCATTGAGGAGACTATCAAGGGCTTCAACGCCATCCTCGATGGTGAGGTTGACGACCTGCCTGAACAGGCATTCCTCAACGTAGGTACTATTGACGACGCGAAGGCGAAGGCTAAGAAACTGCTCGAGGCTGCAAAGGCTTAATTGTCAATTCAATTGTCAATTCTCAATTATCAATTGTCAATTATGTTACAGCTGAAGATAGTTTCTCCTGAGCGCATCGAGTTCGAAGGTGAGGTGGATAGCGTACTGGTTCCTGGATCTATGGGCCAGTTCGAGATCCTCGTCAACCACGCACCGATTATCTCGTCGCTGGACAAGGGTAGGGTGATCTACACGCTGCCTGGTGGCGAGAAGCAACCGCTTGACATCTGTGGCGGTTTTGTGGAGGTGCAGAAGAATGTAGTGAGTCTCTGCGTGGAGATTAACGAATGATGATGAATACGTAGTGTGATGGATATTAATAACGAGAGCCGTAGATATATCATACAGAGCGTAGTACTGTTCTGCTTGCTGACCCTCCTTGGAGGTTTGGCAATGACATTGTGGTCACTCGACATGCTGAGTGCCATGATTGTCAGCGGATGCTTCATTCTGGTGATTGACTTGGCTTCTGGCTTCATCTTCCGATGGGTGGCTACCCGTCATGCAGATATGTTGCCCTCGTTCTTTACAGGTGTTTCCGGATTCCGTTTCCTGGGGGCACTGGCAGTGATGGCCATTTGGTATGCTACATCGGACCGTGCATCGTTGATGACGTTCTTTGTCGTGTTCCTTATATATTATATGGTATCGCTGATTCATCACTCTATCTTCTTTTCGAGAATATCCAATCGTTTATAACGAGTTTAAAGTTAACGAATTAGATGAAACAATTAAAGTCAATATGTCTCTTGCTGATGATGGCAGTGCTGCCTCTGTCCGTGCAGGCTGGCGAGGAATCCAAGGACGAATCCCTGAATATCTCAGAGATTGTTTTGGAGCACCTCTCCGACTCGTATGAGTGGCACATCACTACCTATCAGGGTAAGCACATTGGGTTCCCATTGCCTATCATTATCAAGAGTTCACAGACTGGTGAGTGGCACTTCTGCACAGAGCATTCTCTGCCCCAAGGCTTCTTCTTCAATCATGAAGCCCATGGCAAGATTTATGAGCAGATGGCTGACGGAACCATCGAGCGCCCGCTGGATCTGAGCATCACGCGTAATGTGTTGCAGATATGGATTGTAGTGGTGGTGCTATTGGTTGTCTTCCTGAGCTGTGCCCGCTGGTACAAGAAACACGACAAGACGAGCAATGCGCCAGGCGGATTCGTTGGTGCTGTAGAGCTGCTGGTGATGATGATTAACGATGATGTCATCAAGGCATCTATTGGCGAAAAGCATTACAAGCCCTACGCTCCCTATCTGCTGACGGTGTTCTTCTTTATCCTTGTTACCAACCTCCTGGGATTGTTACCGATATTCCCTGGTGGCTCTAACGTAACGGGTAATATCAACATCACCTTCTTCTTGGCGTTCTGCACGTTCCTGGCCATCAACCTGTTTGGTAACAAGGAGTATTGGAAGGACATCTTCTGGCCCAATGTACCTATCTTCTTGAAGGCCATCCCGTTGATGCCGCTCATCGAGCTCTTTGGTGTGTTCACCAAGCCTTTCGCCCTGATGATCCGTCTCTTTGCCAACATGATGGCTGGCCATGCGATGATACTCAGCTTCAGCTGTGTCATCTTCCTGGGCTGGACAATGGGTGTTGGCATGGGTATCGGCTTGAACCTGTTCAGCATTCTGATGCTGTTGTTCATGAACGCCCTCGAACTGCTGGTGGCATTCGTACAAGCCTACGTGTTCACCATGCTGAGTGCCGTGTTCATTGGCCTTGCACATCAGGAACATCACGAAGAATAAGTGTTCTACAGAATAAATAATTAAACAAACAATATTAACAATTTAAAAACATTAAAGAATTATGATTACATCACTGTTATTGGCCGAGGGTCTGGCTCAGCTGGGCTGCGGTATTGGAGCTGGTATTGCTGTTATTGGTGCAGGTCTGGGTATTGGTAAGATTGGTGGTAGCGCCGTAGACGCTATTGCTCGCCAGCCAGAGGCTTCTGGTAAGATCTTCTCTCAGATGATTCTGACAGCTGCATTCGTTGAGGGTTGTGCCCTGTTCGCTATTGCTGCTTGTGCATTCTTGATCAAATAAAACCCTATAGCAAATGGATTTCACTCAATTACCAGCAATTCTCACGCCAGATCTGGGACTTCTGTTCTGGATGCTGTTGGCATTTCTGGTGGTCTTTGGGGTCCTTGCCAAGTTTGGCTTCCCTGCCATTGTCAATATGGTAGACGAGCGCAACAAGTATATAGACGACAGTCTACGCAAGGCTCATGAGGCTCAGGAACGTCTTGCCAATATCGAGAAGGAAGGTGAATCCATTCTGCAGGAGGCTCGCGAGAAGCAGGCTCAGATACTGAAAGAAGCCGCCGAGTCGCGCGACGCTATCGTTGAACAGGCTCAGCAAAAAGCTCGTGCCGAAGGTGCTCGTCTGCTTGACGAGGCTAAAGCTGCTATCGAGCAAGAGAAGAAAGCTGCCATTGCTGACATCCGTCAGCAGGTTGCTACCCTTAGTGTCGAAATTGCTGAGAAAGTACTTCGCCAGAACCTCCGTGACGACAAGTCGCAAATGGATTTGATCGACCGCATGCTGGATGGCGCTACTGCTAATTAAATAAGGTATACGCGTATGGATATCGGAGTAATCTCTACGAGATATGCACGAGCACTCTTGAAGAGCGCTACGGATGCCAAGCTCGAAGACCAGGTTTATCAGGAGATGATGACGCTGGGCAAGAGCTTTACAGATGTGCCCGTGCTTCGTCAGACCATCGACAACCCCATGCTCGACAAGGCCAAGAAGCAGATGCTGTTGGAGACTGCCGCTGGCGGTAAGCCCTGCACGCTGACGCAAACCTTCATTGCCCTGGTGCTGAAGGAGGACCGCGAGAACATGGTACAGTTTATGGCCTACTCGTATGTCACGCTTTACCGCAAGCAGAAGAACGTCATCCGTGGTAAACTCACCACTGCTGCCCGTGTCTCCGCAGAAACGGAACAGAAGATGCGCCAGATGGTGGAGAGCAAGACTCAAGGTACTGTGGAGTTTGAGACCGAGGTGAACCCCGACATCATTGGTGGCTTCATCCTCGAATATGACACCTATCGCATGGATGCCAGTGTCAAGTCGAAGCTCAACAACATTCTTAACACACTTAAAAAGTAAATAAACAATGTCAGATAAAATTAAACCAAGCGAAGTCAGTCAGGTGCTGCTCGAACAGCTGAAGGGTATTCAGAATGCTGAGCAGTTCGACGAGGTAGGTACCGTGCTCACCGTCAGTGATGGTGTGGCCCGTATCTATGGACTCCGTAATGCCGAGGCCAACGAGCTGCTCGAATTCGAGAACGGCACGATGGCTATCGTGATGAACCTGGAGGAAGACAACGTCGGTTGTGTGCTTCTGGGTACCACATCAGGCATCAAGGAGGGTATGGTGGTGAAGCGTACCAAGCGCATCGCCTCTATCCGCGTCAACGACAACATGCTGGGTCGTGTCATCAATCCGCTGGGACAGGCTGTTGACGGCAAGGGCGACATCGACCTCACTGACGCTTTCGAGATGCCCCTGGACCGCAAGGCACCTGGCGTAATCTATCGCCAGCCCGTGAAGGAGCCGTTGCAGACAGGTCTGAAGGCTATCGACTCGATGATTCCCATTGGTCGTGGTCAGCGTGAGCTTATCATTGGTGACCGCCAGACAGGTAAGACGGCCATTGCCGTGGATACCATCATCAACCAGAAGAGTTTCTATGAGGCTGGCAAGCCCGTATACTGTATCTATGTCGCTATCGGACAGAAGGCCAGTACGGTGGCTAACCTCGTGCAGACCTTGAAGGAGCATGGCGCTATGCCATATACCATCATCGTAGCTGCTACCGCTGCCGATCCTGCTGCTATGCAGTACTATGCACCATTCGCTGGTGCTGCCATCGGCGAGTACTTCCGCGATCGTGGTCTGCCTGCACTTGTTGTCTATGACGACCTGTCAAAGCAGGCTGTGGCCTATCGTGAGGTGTCGCTGATTCTGCGTCGTCCTTCTGGTCGTGAGGCTTATCCTGGTGACGTGTTCTACCTGCACTCTCGTCTCCTTGAGCGTGCTGCTAAGATGAACGAACAGCAGGAGGTTGCCGAGCAGATGAACGACCTGCCCGAGTGCATGAAGGGTCATGTGAAGGGTGGTGGCTCACTGACCGCTCTGCCTATCATCGAGACACAGGCTGGTGACGTGTCCGCTTACATCCCCACGAACGTGATTTCTATTACCGACGGTCAGATATTCTTGGAGTCCGACCTCTTCAACCAGGGCTTCCGTCCTGCCATCAACGTAGGTATCTCGGTATCTCGTGTAGGTGGTTCGGCACAGATTAAGTCAATGAAGAAGGTGGCAGGTACCCTGAAGATTGACCAGGCACAGTATCGTGAGTTGGAGGCCTTCTCTAAGTTCTCCAGCGATATGGACGCTGTGACGGCAATGACCCTCGACCGTGGTCGTAAGAACAACCAGTTGCTCATCCAGCCTCAGTATAGTCCTATGCCCGTAGGCGAGCAGATTGCCATCCTCTACTGTGGCGTTCATGGCCTGATGCGCGAGGTACCTATCGATAAGGTCCGTGAGTGTCAGAACCAGTTCCTCGACAAGCTGCGTTCGTCAGCTCCTGAGGTCATCGAGACACTGACAGCCGGTAAGATTGACGACGCCACGACCCAGAAGATTGAGGCTGTCATGGCCGACATTGCAGGAACGTATAAAGCTTGATAGCCTATGCCCAGCCTGAAAGAAATTAAAGGCCGTATCGCCTCAGTCAACAGCACGCGAAAGATAACCTCTGCCATGAAGATGGTGGCCAGCTCTAAGCTGCACCATGCGCAGGTGGCTATCCAGAACATGCTGCCCTATGAGACGATGCTTGAGCATATCCTCAAGTCGTTCCTCGCTGCGGAGGCCGAGGCACAGACCATCTTCGACCAGGAGCGCCCCGTCAAGCGTGTGGCTATCGTGGTCTTCTCTTCCAACTCGTCACTCTGTGGTGGCTTCAACTCTAACGTCATCAAACTGATGCAGCGTACTGTTGAGGCCTACGAGCAGGAGTTAGGGAAGGGTAGCGTAGAGGTCTATCCCATTGGTCGCAAGGTCTATGAGAAGGCTCGCAAGTTGGGTTACGATGTCCATGGTGAGCGTGCCTCGCTGATTGACCATCCGCATGTCAGCGAGTGCATTGAGCTGGCTATGGAGCTTGGCACAAAGTTTGCCGATGGCGAGGTGGATCGTGTAGAGCTGCTCTACCACCACTTCAAGTCGGCAGGCTCGCAGATTCTCACCAACAAGCAGTTCCTGCCCATCGACCTGGAGGCCGAGCTAGAACGTGACCATGAGCGCGACCTGACGTCGACCATTGCCACGCAGAAGGCCCAGGAGTATCTGCGCAAGAACCGTCGTAAGAAAGAGGTCAACGAAGGCGAGACTGCTCCGCTCAATGACAACTTCATTGTGGAGCCCGACATGAATACCGTCTTGTCGAAGCTGATTCCTAAGATGGCTCACCTGATGCTCTATACCGCTTTGCTCGACAGCGTAGCCTCTGAGCATGCCGCCCGTATGGTAGCCATGCAGACGGCTACTGATAATGCCGACGAGTTGTTGCGACAGCTCAACCTGCAGTATAACAAGAGTCGCCAGCAGGCCATCACCTCTGAGCTGCTTGATATTGTGGGCGGTTCAGTCAACAACTAACTAAAAAATAAGAGAGGTCATTTCCGAATGGCCTCTCTTTTTTTCTTTATACCTTTCTCTTATACTCTCTTGTCTACATATTCACAGTCCTTATAGCTGTCGCGTGGGAATTGGAACATGTCATCGCTGATGCCGCCCACCTTCACGTCACTAATCTTGATGGTGGTGTGGAAGATGCCCACTTTGATGCGTACACTGACTGGATAGCGGTGCCTCTTGTCCAGCAGACAGCGTGCCTCTTTGATGCCTGATACACCCTTCTTGGCTTTCAGCGTGATGTAGTAGCCCTCCTTGGAGTCCTTGATGCTGTAGGTATAGTTTTCTGGATTAAACTTAAACTTCGTGGCATATTTGTCACGCTCGTCAGAGTGGGCATCATAGATGACCACACGGCTTTTCTTGCGCTCCAGACGATAGTATGTCACGTCGTCGTTCCAGGCAATATATCTCTCGTCCACAAACTTACTCTTCTTACCCTTCGTCCAGATGGTACCCTCCGTTTTATAGATGCCGATGATGTTCACCTTATAGTGTAGCTGTGAGCCCTGCTCACCGAATATCATCTTGTAGGTCTCGTTGAACAGGCGACGGGCCTGCTGGGCGTTTGGCGTTTCGTGGTTCTGTGCTTGCAGGCCTATTGCAGCCCACAATACAGTCATAAATACTAATATCTTTTTCATAACGGGCTGCAAAGGTACGAATAAGTGAGCGAAATACCAAATTTATTTGAGTATTTCCGAACGGGAGTACTTTCGAACGAAGTTCAAAGTTACGAAAAATAATTGATAATTGACAATTGATAATTGATAATTATTTCGTAATTTTGCACGCAAAACAGGAAAAGATGAGATATTTCGTATGGTTTAGCTACGACGGTACCAACTATCATGGCTGGCAGGTACAGCCTAACGGCACCACTGTGCAGAGCGAGTTGGAGCGCTGTCTGTCGCTACTGTTGCGTGAGACCATCACTGTGACGGGAGCAGGTCGCACCGATGCTGGTGTCCATGCCCGTCAGATGGCTGCCCACTTCGATACCGATGCTGACTTCGATGCCCAGGTGCTTACCAAGAAGCTCAATGGCCTCTTGCACCACGACATTGCCGTAGACCGCATCGAGCGTGTGGCTCCCGATATGCATGCCCGCTTTTCGGCTACCTCGCGCATGTACCATTATTATATCCATACCCAGAAGAATCCCTTCATCCAACAGTTCTCCCAGGAGATGCACTACCAGCTCGACTTCGACCTGATGAACCAGGCGGGACATATCCTGTTGGAGTACGACGACTTCGGCGCCTTCTGCAAGGCGGGCAGCGACGTGAAGACCACCATCTGCCACGTCACCCATGCCCAGTGGCACCAGACGTCACCCTCTGAGTGGTATTTCGAGATAACCGCCAACCGCTTCCTGCGCAACATGGTGCGAGCCGTCGTGGGAACGCTCATCGAGGTAGGTCGCGGGCGTATGTCGCTCGACGAGTTCCGTATGGTCATCGAGGGTAAGCAGCGCACACAGGCAGGCGAGTCGATGCCAGCCAAGGCCCTATTCCTCGAAAAAGTAGAATATTAATTTCTCATTTCCTCAATTTATATGTGGCTATTACTCGCATTCATGTCCGCAGCACTGTTAGGCTGCTACGACTCCTTCAAGAAGCAGGCGTTGAAGGCGAATGCCGTCATTCCCGTGCTGTTCCTGAATACCCTCTTCTCATCCCTCATCTTCCTGCCGTTCATCGTGCTCAGTGCTACCACCGACGTCCTTGACGACAGCATGTTCCATGTGGCCAGTGGTGGATGGGAAGTACATAAATACGTCGTGCTTAAAGCCTTCATCGTCCTCTCCAGCTGGGTGTTGGGCTATTTCGGCATGAAGCACCTGCCACTCACCATCGTCGGCCCCATCAATGCTACACGCCCCGTGATGGTGCTTGTTGGTGCTTTGCTAGTTTTTGGCGAACGCCTTAACGTGTGGCAGTGGGTGGGTGTCATGCTCGCCGTACTGTCGTTCCTCATGCTCAGCCGTAGCGGTAAGAAAGAAGGCATTGACTTCAAGCACGACCACTGGATATGGATGATTGTCGGCGCTGCCATGCTGGGCGCCATCAGCGGCCTCTACGATAAATTCCTCATGGCACCCGTAGCGTCGGGTGGAGTAGGGCTCGACCGCATGCTTGTGCAGTCATGGTACAATATCTATCAGTGCTTCATGATGCTTGCCATGTTGTTGCTCCTCTGGTGGCCCAAGCACAACGAGACCACACCGTTCCATTGGCATTGGTCCATTATTGGCGTCAGCCTCTTCCTGTCCACTGCCGACTTCATGTACTTTTATTCGCTGTCGCTGCCCGATGCCATGATTTCCATCGTCAGCATGATACGCCGAGGCTCCGTCATCGTCAGCTTCCTCTTCGGTGCCGCCTTCTTCCACGAGAAGAACCTCAAGGCCAAAGCCTTCGATCTGGCACTTGTACTCCTTGGCATGATATTCCTTTATATAGGTTCAAAATAATTACCACCAATAATGAATACTAATCCGATAAACGATATGAAACAGATGTTCCCGGCTATAAGCCGTCTCAAGACCTTAGGTCTCAGCGTGATGATGATGTCACTCATGTCAGTCGCCGTACAGGCTGCACCGCCCTTGCGCGGACTGCAACCCATGAAAGTGGGCAACCGCACCATAGTAGCTCCTACAAACTTCCCACAGGTGTTCCCCGAGGGAGGCTATTGTGCCGCGCCGGCAGTGGTTGGCGAGGGCACCTATCTGCAACATGTAGGCACTCCGCGCGTGCTCACCATCCTCGCAGCCTACCAGGATATAGACTTCACCGTCAGCAGCCCTGTGCAGGCGTTCAACCAGTACCTCAATGGCACCACACAGGAAGACCTGGGTAATATGAACACGTTGAACGTATCTAGCGTGCGCCAGTATTTCGAGACCAGCAGCAATGGGCAGTTCTCACCACAGTTTGACATCCTCGGACCGCTGACCCTTCCTCATGAGTTGGCCTACTATGGAGGTACCAATGAGACCGGTTCTGACGACAAGTTTTCCGAGCTTTGTCGCGACGCCATGGAGCTGGCCAGAGACAAGGTCGACGACTGGACTATCTACGACAACGACAAGGACGGTCGCATCGAGTTGGTATGCATCATCTTTGCTGGCTTCGGACAGAATCAGGGAGGAGATAACAATACCATCTGGGCTAAGGCCAGCAGTCTGAATATGATGTTCACCGAAGACCTGCGCATCAGCCGCTTCAACTGCTGTTCAGAACTGTTCCATCCCCGATACCCCACCTATATCAATGGCACGGGCGTCTTCATCCACGAGTTCTCCCATTGCCTTGGACTCCCTGACCTCTATGCCACCAAGTCCACAGGTTATGTCAACAACCAAGGCATGGAGTCGTATAGTATCATGGACTACGGACTCTACAGTCTCAACGGCTATGCCCCCTGTCCCTATACTGCTTGGGAGCAGGAAGTCATGGGGTGGACCGTGCTGGAAGAGCTGGGCGGAAAGTTTGCCGAAGGCAGCTACCAGGTATCCAACGTCCTTCCGCTCATAGAAGGTGGCAAAGCCTATAAGGTCTCCAACCCCAACAACGACCGCGACTATATCGTCATGGAGAATGTCCAGAAGCGTGGTCTCAACGCTCATGCCAATGGTCATGGACTGCTGGTCTACCATGTCGACTATCCCCGTACAAACGTTAATATGGGTGACTCCCCCAACAATAATCCAGGACATCCCGCAGTGGCCGTAGTACCTGCAGGAGGCCTGTTCATCAACAGCTATCTGCGAGGGACCAACAAACCCTATACCAAACAAGACTGGCAGGAATCGATGGCCTCTTCACCCTTCCCGGGTCTCAATAACGTCACTACGCTCACCAATCCCATGCAGCTGCCCAATTACTGCTTCTATAATGGTCTTGACCCGCTGTCAACTGATTTCCAGCTCACCAACATCGCTGAGGAGCAAGAGACAGGCATTATCAGCTTCCTCATCTCCAAAGAAGGAACCTCTGCCATCCATGATGTAGCGCGTAGCCAGACTGACCTCACAACCCCATATTACGACCTGCAAGGTCGCCAACTGTCTAAGCCCCAGAAGCCAGGTCTTTATATCACCCGTGGCAAGAAAATCCTGGTGAAATAACGAACTGCAAAAAGAGCCTGTAAACGACGGTTGCTCAGTAGCGATAGAGGTGGTAGGTACCGCCGTCGCTCTGGGCATACTGGCGGAGAAGCTGCTGGATGTACTCGGCATTGGCACGGACGCGTTGCTCGTTGCCGTCATAGCCGTTGACGAGAACGACGAGGTGGCGGGTGGAGAGTTGCATCTTGGTACGCTCATGGTCGCTGGTGGGTGTGCCGACACCTCCTTGGGCATCACGGTAGACGGGGAGGCCATGGATGTTGATGAGACCACGGCCAATGCCTTCGTAGGGCTCGCCCTCACGACCTATTCCAAGGGTGAGTGTGTCGCCAACGAACTGGTCGGCATCGAAGCCGCCAATGCTATAACCGTAGGCGATGGATGCCAGGTTGACGAGGTCGACAAGGGTATCGCGCTGGTAGAGTTCCTTGCCTTGCAGCATGCGGCGTATCAGGGCCTCGGAGGCAGGACGATAGCGTGAGGGGTCTTTGCCACAAGCCTTGTACATGCGCCGGGTGGCGGCAATGCTGGTCATGTCTTTCAAAGACTCGGTGGTCATCTCCTGGCGATACTTCTCGCCCCATCGTTCTATCTCGTGCCACAACTCTTCGCAATAGGGGGTGTTGACGACCTCCGCTTCTACGCAGGCTCCTACGAATTCGGGGCATACTGCTGCTATCTCGTGTGAAACGATTACCTGTATCATGGGGTTTATGATATTATTTCAGAAGGATTTCTTACCATTCATTACGACTTTGCGACCGTTTACGATATATAGGCCACGAGTGGGCGTGGTGACCTGGCGCCCTTGGAGGTCGTAGAACGAGTGGGGAAGAGGTGTGGCGGATGTCGTCACGGGACTGATGGCGGTATAGCCCTGGTCACCGTAATAACCTTTGACGATGGCGTCGACGAGGTCGGGCTGGTTGAACTCGGGGACTGTGCGGTGTTCACCATCAGAGAGGCCCATCCAATAGAAGGTGGCGAAACCCTTGGCCTTGGCCTGCTCTACGAAGTAGCGGGCAAAGGAGAGCATGTTCTGGCGGTAGTTGTCGTAGCCATTATCAGTGGAGGTACCCCACTCGCCAAAGATGACGGGAGCGCCCTTGCTGGCAAGGTGGGTCTGGATGCTGTTGAGCATCTGGTTGGCCTCGCTCTTGGCATTGTTGAGGTTCTTGACATCGAGATAGGAGTGTACCTCAAAGAGCAGGTGGTTGCTGGCGGCATCGGTGGGCAGCGCCATCTGGGTCAGCGGGTCGGTGAGGTGACTGTTCCACGTGCCACTGCCGCTGCAAGCACCATAGGTGCTGACGATGAGGTTGCGCTGGGCATTGTTGCCCCCTGTGGCTCTGACGGCATCAACAAAGCTCTGGGCATAGCTGTTGATCGCCTGATAGGCTGACGAGGCTACTGAGGCATTGTAGTTGGAAGATGTGGCAAAGGAGGCGAAGCACCATGAGCCATAGGAGTCCAGCATCTCGTTATAGCCCTCGAAGAGCAGGTGATGGTCGTAGTCCTTGAACTCTTCGGCTATCTGTCGCCAGATTTCCTCGAAGCGTGCCTTCTCCTTATTATATATATCCATATCGGCACGAAGCCAGGCGGTGGTGGCATCGCCCGTGTCGTGGTGGACGTTGAGGATGCAGTACATGCCCTGGCTGATGACGTAGTCGACAACCTCGTGGACACGCGTCATCCAGGATGTCTGGATTTGTGTGCCGAAGTCGTCGCTCTGCATATCCCAAGGGAAGGCGTTGAACTGGGCTTCCATGTGGGGATACCAGGTGACAGGTACGCGGATGGCATTGAAGCCGGCATTCTTCATCATCGCCATGAGTTCGGGCTTGGTGACGGGTTGTCCCCAGGCTGTCTCATAGTCTTGCGGCCGACGTTGGGTCCATTGTTCTATCCACATGTTGTCGACGCTGCCTGAGTTGCTGTCGAGCGTGTTGCCGAGGTTCCAGCCGATGCGCATGTTGCTGACGGCCTCTGTGGCAGTCTCGAAGGTCTGTGCCTGTATGGTGATGGCCAGCAGCAGTAGTAGGGCGATGGTGTTGATTGTTTTTCTCATAGGTGAAATGATTTTCAACTTCTTACGGGCTACAAAGATAGTAATAATCTGAGAATTATTTCTATCTTTATGCAGATTATTTCTCCATCAGCTAATAATCGTTAAAAAGTGTACATGAGGGCGGTATCTTTTAAGTACTTTTTTGTATCTTTGCACGCTATAAATGAGAATTTATGCATTAAACTAAATAAATATGGCAAAAATGAAAGGCGCCATCGTGGTTGATACCGAGAGGTGTAAGGGATGTCAGCTGTGCATCATCGCCTGCCCTCAGAAGGTTATCGCCTTGGCCAACAAAGTGAATCTGCACGGCTATCCCTATGTGGAGGCTGTCAACGAAGAGGCCTGTGTGGGCTGTGCTTCGTGCGGCATTGTCTGCCCTGACGGCTGTATCACCGTGTATCGTAAAAAAATGGAAGAGTAATTATGGAAAAGGAAGTTGTATTGATGAAAGGCAATGAGGCTATCGCCCATGCTGCTATTCGTTGCGGATGCGACGGCTATTTCGGCTATCCTATTACTCCGCAGAGTGAGGTGATTGAGACGCTGGCTGAGTTGAAGCCTTGGGAGACCACTGGTATGCAGGTGGTACAGGCTGAGAGCGAGTTGGCGTCGATTTATATGGTCTATGGCGCTGCCGGTGCTGGTAAGCGTGCCATGACGTCGTCGAGTTCTCCTGGTATCGCCCTGATGCAGGAGGGTATCACCTATATGGCTGGTGCTGAGGTGCCTGGAGTATTTGTGAATGTGCAGCGTGGCGGCCCCGGTCTGGGAACTATCCAGCCTTCACAGGGTGACTATTTCCAGGCTACACGTGGTGGTGGTAATGGTGACTATAAGGTCATCGTGCTGGCTCCGTCGTCTGTTCAGGAGATGGCCGACTTCGTAGACCTGGCCTTTGAGCTGGCTTTCAAATATCGTAACCCTGCCATGATTCTGAGCGATGGTGTCATTGGTCAGATGATGGAGAAAGTGGTGCTGCCTCCCTTCAAGCCCCGTCGTACGGACGAGGAGGTCATCAAACAGTGTCCTTGGGCCTCTACCGGTAAGCCTAAGAACAGAGAGCGTGTGGTTATCACCTCCCTGGAGCTGAAGCCTGAGATTATGGAGCAGCGTAACATCGCTCTCCAAGAGAAATATGCTAAGATTCAGGAGAATGAGGTGCGCTACGAAGAACAGCTGATGGACGATGCAGAGTATGCTATCGTGGCTTTCGGTAGTGCTGCCCGTATCGC